>Ga0315909_10001331_pt1 | contig 33326 bp, 47 predicted proteins | sample LakEriMetagenome_11_FD_203527 | JGI IMG/M metagenome (GOLD analysis project Ga0315909, IMG submission 203527) | Freshwater fungal communities from buoy surface, Lake Erie, Ohio, United States - Buoy 2 MA125 | ecosystem: Environmental > Aquatic > Freshwater > Lake | place: USA: Lake Erie, Ohio... | reverse complement strand
GTGTTCCCTGTACCTTGCTTGTTGATGTATGTCCTGATGTGGTTTGCGTAATAGTTTACTGACCTCTCATCAAGGCAGTTCTGTGCCACATTGAGCAAGTCCATGCGCATGTCGTGGTTCGCAATCAACTCCAAGAGTTGTGGGAACGCTGCCGTATTGGCATACGATAACGCATGGGCTAGTGCTGATGGTGGACAGTCCTTGCTGTTGAGCATTGACGCCAAGGGCACAAGGTTGACTGTTCCTACTGTGGGGTCTCCACCGTAGATGTCTTTGTATGCCGATGTTGCGACAAGGCGCTCAGCGCAAGTCACTATCTCCAACGGTATGTCTTTCTTCTTGGCGAACTTGTTCTTATCGACAAGTCCGTAGCGCGAGAGAAGCAAGCCAAAGCGTCGTAGTCGCCTGAACTCTGCTCCTTCTGACTCTGGTGCTGAGTACAAGTGGCTCTTCTCTGAGTCCGACATGATTACCGAGATACCGTCAAGAGTCGTAGGCATTGTGCCAGTGGACTCAAAGCGATTGTGCTTGGCTTTCTTGCGAACATCAAGTGACTCTGGAGCGAACTTGCTCACACCGTACTTGGCTTTAGGCATGAGTGCCTACTTCCGATGCCACGATGGCGAGTGAGTCCAAGATGGACTCTGCCACCTCTGGGAACACCACCTGTGCCGTGAAGGGCATGTTGCCTGAGCGCTGGTACATGTTGTGGAACTCCACGAAGGAGCGCAACGAGTAACGGTGCTCTGCGTCGCTTGAGGTGAAGGTGCTTGCAAGAGCACGCAAGTACTCTGGCAGTGCCTCAATGGCCTTGGGGTTTGGCACATTGACCTCGCAACGAACAATCATTCGGTCTAGCACTGCTGGCGCTAGGTCTTCTGGTTGTCCGTTCATGGTGGCTACGACACTGAAGGCGCTATGTGGCTTGACCACCTCGCCTGTGTCAGGGTTCTGCCATGAAGCGCTTGCCTCTGTGTCAAGCAGCATCATGAGTTTGCTCTCAACATCACCGTTGATGCGATTGACTTCATCAACGACGAGCCTTGCGCCTTCGCGCCATGCCTTGATGCCAACGCCCTCGTACCAACCGAGAGTGCCGTCTTGCTTGCGCCTCCAGAAGCCAATGAGGTCTGCTTCTGTCATCTCCTCAGTGCAAGCAAGCCTGTATGAGGCTTTGCCGTTGAGCGCATGGGTCAGACCGAAGTAGGTCTTGCCTGTTCCTGGGAGTCCGTACAGAAGCACTCTGTTGGAGTGCTCCATGGCGAACTCTGCTCTTTGCCATGCTGTCAGTGTTGCTTCTTGCTGTTGGGTATCCATTGTTACTTGTCCTCCTTGGACTGTTGTTTGTTGTTGGTATTGCTTGTTTCCTTCTCGCGTTGGCGAGAGAGGTCTTTGTAGATTGCTTCTGCTACTTCCCTGTTCTGCTCAAACAGCATCTTTGCTGCTACATGGAAGGTGAGTAGCGCATTGACCAATCGGTCTTCTCCCTTGTAGTCCTCTGCGTGAATGGTGTTGTACACAGGGTTCTCTGTGTCATCGTGGTGTCTAACGGCAACATACAAGTGTCCTGCCATCACCATCATGGTGACGGTACAGTCGCGCTTGGTGTCTTCGTCTTGGTCTGGTGTCGTAGAGGACTTTGCGCCAAGCCGTACAAGAACACCAACGGTGTCCTTGTCCCTAGCAAGGTCAAGTGAGAGCCACTTGTCGTTGAGTGCCTCGTAGATGTCTGGGGCATCTGCGACATGCTTGAGGTTGACAAGCGTGTCGGCGCTATGCCCTTCGATAGTGCCATCACCTTGGACAAGATGTGCCTTGCCGTTGGTGACATCGTTGAGCGCTTGCTCCCTGTCGCTTGGCTCATCTACAACTGAGATAGAGAACATCTGGTGTGTCTCATCTATCTTGCCGAGTTCGCCCCACATGGCTTGCTCTACTGCTCTGAACTCAGAGTTGATACTCTCTGGTCTGTCTGAGCCAAGCGCCTTGCCTGCCTCGTCCATTATCTGCTGGACTTGTGCCAGAACATCTTCTTCATTGGTCATTGGTTTCTCCTGTTGGGTTGTTGTCGGCGTTCGCCGACCCTGCGAGTATGCCCGACCCCCAGCCCGTCGTCAAGCGAACGCGTGTTCGCCCCCAAATCCGAGAAATCCCTTTGCTCCGAATGACTTCGGTAGCGGTAGCGGTAGCGGTAGCGCTACTCCTCAGTTTCCTTCAACTGTTTGATGCGCAACAAGGCATACTGTTTGCTTCTCGCAACAGCATCCTCATCAAGGGCATCTGCAACGCCGTCGCACAGATTGCTGATGTAATCGCGCAATGCTGGCCGCACCTGTAGCGCAAGCACCACCAGTTCGGTCAGTACTTCTTCGGCTACGCGCTTTTCTTCTTCGCTGAATTCGTAAATGTTAATCATTCGCTTTCGCACTTTTGTCTCGATTCATCTCGTACTGCTTGGATGTATGCGCCGTCTTGTTGTGGCACACTGGCGCTTGGGATAACTGCACGTGGACAACTATCGAGTTGTCACAGTTGGGGCAAGTCCACTTCTCTTTCACAAGTCCACCAGTTCCCACTCGGATTGCGAGAAGCCTCGCACCTTGCCGTCTGGTTGGATGTACACCCATGTTGGGGCGTCGGGGTCACAGTGACAGCCGACGACACTTCGCTTATCGTGGACGATTACTGCGTCGCACTTTTTGCACTTTACTGCCTGGTTTTGCATTCTTCTTCCTCCAATTGGTTTCTGATGCCGTTAGTTTTCCTTCACGGTACAGGTGGCACGCGCACTCACACCCCTCAATGTCAGCGGTTTCCCACTTCTTGAGTGCGCGTTCCACCGTACCGCAGTGGTCGCAACCGTAAATCAGAACGGCTGTTCCACTACTTGCTCTGGCTCTTCTGAGGTGCATGTCCACAGAGATGCATCAGGGAACGATGCAACCTTGTTGATGAGCCACACTGGCTTCTCTTCACCCTTCTTGGTGACGAGCATGACGCAGTCGCCTGGGTTTGCTGGATGACGGAGTTTTGCACCCCAAGTTCCATCCTTGAGTTTGTACCACGTGTTTGGGTTTGCGTTGTCATTCATGTCTAGTTATCACTCCCCTGGCTGATAGCCAGTTTTAGTCGGTCCACCATGGATTTGTACATGGCTAGTTGTTTCTCCAACTCGGTCACCCGATGCTGGAGGTCTTTCTTGTCCTCACGTAGCGTATCAACCACAATCTGCAGTTCATTCAGCCACGCTTGGAACACTTGCTCGTCGCTCATGCTTGCCCCAGGATTGATGCAAGTATTTGCTCGCCATCGCGTTCGCGTTGTTTGGGTGAGAGCCCACCCCAGACTCCGAATGGAATCTTGTTGTTGATTGCATAGCGCATACAGTCCTTGTAGACGGTGCACGTTTTGCATATGGCGATTGCTTCTTTGTATACCCTGTTCGCTGCTGTCTCTGGGAAGAACAGCGCTGGGTCTGCATCCTTGCAGGCTGCGTGTTCTTTGAACCTGTCGTCTTTGTCGACCAGTTCCCATTCGCTTAATAGGTCCATGTAGTTATATCCCCCACGGCTGGAAGCCGTTTCCGTTGTGTTCTTTTGAGTAGTCATAGATTGCTTTGGCTGCTTTCAGGTTGATTGCTGGGTCGAATAGTTCCTCGCAGCCAACCTTAGTGAGCACGCCAATGCTTTGCAAGTATCCGTTTGGATACCAGCGAGTTGGCAGGCACCACGAACGGTCATTGACCTGCGTAAGCCCAATGTCGGTAGAGCCATCAGCATTCAGTGTCGTGTTGTGTTGGGTCGGGTCGCACCTGGATTCGCGCCACATGACGTAGTCCAATGTGGGCATCTCCTCTGCGCCCCAACCCATTTCTTGTGCCAACCCCCACCACTGACCACAACGGTTGTGGGCGGAATCACCAGCGTTGGCAGTAGTAGTGGGGGTTGGTTCAACCGTGGTTGTTGTGACAACCGTGGTTGACGTAGTTGTAGTTGTTTGTGGTGCAGAAACCTCAGCCCTGTCTGTTATCCCAAGTGCTAACAGTGTTACTGAGATTAAGCCCAAGATTCTTGGTGCGTATTCCATGTGTTGCTCCAGTTCTATAGAGGGGTTTTACCTCGGTCGGTGGGAATACCAGTAACCAGCGACCGAGGCCGACAAGCCCTCAGGAGGAAAGGGACCCTTTATCTTGTCGTTTCTCCATGTCGTCTATGAGTGACACTATCTGACTGAATTCATCAAGGTCCATCAGCACGATGCCCTTGCTGGTTCCGTCAGGCATTGCGACCATCACGAACGGGCGAATGTCGCCCACCGCCTTCGCCGCATAAGACTGGGCTTTAGCGGCTTGGAAACGGGTAGCAATCGGACCGACCTGCGCGCCTGCTTTGATTTCACAAAGAAAGCGACCGCCCCAGTTTTCCTCGTGACGGGTAAGATGACCGCCCAGCCCCAGTTTTTTACGGGCACGACGCGCCTTTGAATCGCCTTTTGTTCTATTGCGACGACCTCGCGCGGCAGGGTCGGAACACCCTCTAACTCTTCGTACGCCATGTCGGTCGGGTCTTCCCAAAGTACCAAACATAGGGCACGGTTCATTGGAACATTTGTCATAGTTGCCTTGGCAATAGCCTTTGCGTTCACGTTCAGGAGACACGGTTGGCGCGTGCTTCGAGAGCCTTGATTGCCTTGTTTGCTTCACCCTTAGTAAGCATATCCAACTTGTTGATTGGACGGTTGACAATGTCGGCAACTGTCTCGGTTTGCTTTGGTCGCTCACCAATGCCGTTTGCCATCAGCATGGCGCGCAACTTGCCAATCTGTGCGCTGCTTGCTGGGGCGCTCGGGTCCTTGATTTGTGGCTCCTCTTCGGTAGCCGTAGGGAATACAGCCTGCACCTGCTGCACGAAGCCTTCAGTTTTGGTTGGCTCTGCTGGCTTGTTCTGCATCTTCTTGAATGCATCACGCAACTTGGGCATGGACGAATCGGTCAGATTGTTGAGGTCAACGTCTGCCTCTTTTGCCACATCCTGTGGGTCAAGACCAACCTTGGCGCACGCTTCACGGAACTTGGTGACCAAGTCCGCGTCGTTGCGGGGAGCCTCGGTCATGCGCTGTACCTTCTCCATCTCCTGTCGGCTGGGACGGGGCTGGGTCTTGGAGGCGTATTTCCAGTTGGCCAAACACCTCCCGATTGCGGAGGTCTCTGCGTTTTCTACGTGAGATGTGCGGTTCACTGGGCTGGCATCGCGCACTTCTTCTGCGAATCCAGTTGCCACTGGGCGTGGGTCGCTGATGTCTTTGTACACCTCAGCCTTGAACACCACACGGCTGTCGTCGTAATGGTGGATTGAGGTGAAGACCTGCCCGTTCGGGAACTCTTCCCAGAACTTGGCGAGCCTTTGCTCAACTGTCTCGTAGTTGTCCAGATTGAATCTCATTGTTCTTCTCCTTGTTTGCTGATTTTGAATTGCCTGTATGTGGTTGCTTTCTTGTATTTCTGGTATAGAGCAGAGTGTTCTTTCTCAAACTTCTTCTGGTCGAATGAGTTACGAACAACTGGTTTCCATGTAGCCACGACTACACCGTCAATGACAGCATACTGTGACTCGCCCATCATCTTGCACAGTTCAGCCTGAATCTCAGATGCTGAGTCTGTCAGCGTCTTGATGTGGGCATTGGTTTTCTGTAGCAGGTTGATGAGTTCGTTTGCCTCCTTGGGCAGTTCAACGCTTGTGTCCTTGGACTGTTTGTGCAGTTCCTTGACATTCTCGTACGTGGGTACCACATCGTCTGGGTACATGCCCATGTCCACATAGGACAGCAGCCTGCGACAAGCCTCAATGTGTATGCGCTTCTCATCAGACGTGACGTTCTGTGTGTGGAACTTGAGGTCCAGGTCGCCATCAAGAATGCACCAGATGACCTTGTCTGTGCCAGTACAGATGGCTTGCTGTACGCCCTGCCAATACCACATGTCTGGCATCTTGTTGTCCCAGCGACGCTTGCGTGTCTTGATTTCGTGCACCAGACCATCTGTGTTGATGGCATCTATGGTTGCGATAAGGCGCACGCCGTCCTCTTCGTAGACGTACATCTCTTGTGGCTCGTGCAGTTCGTAGCCAAGCAGTTGCGATGACCAGTTCCTGATTGGTGTTTCAAGGACGTTGCCTCGCATCATCGCCGAGTTCGGCTCTTTGGGTTGCGGCGGTTCGGCGGCGATGAGTTCGGTGACTAAGTCAGCCGTCGTCATATATGGGTTGACGCCGTGCACTGACGCTGCGACGCTCGCCGAAATTCGGGCGAGACCATTCTCATCTTTCCATCGCACTGCCAGCCATTCGGCGGAGCCGTGCGTCGGCTTGCTGATTTTCCTGATATTCATTGAGCCTCCTTCGCTCGTTGATGACATCCTAGGGTGTGCGAATTCGTTTTGCAACCCAATCTGGTTCGCCGAGTACGACAACCTTTTGCACCATCCCAGTCGGAATGTGTGTGACCATGCCGACGGTTTCCATTTCTGGTTCTTCGTCGGGGCACCACGAACACGTGACCGACACGTATCCTTCCAGCAAATCGGGCCACAGCCAGCCGACGCTAATCACGTGCTGAGGTTTGGCTTTGTATTCTTTCGTGTTTATCCAGCCGTTCTGCGAATCGAACGCATCAATCCAGTGCACCGCAACCAACGACCACGGGCAGCGAGTGAGTTCTTCAGCCGTCATACGCTTCACCATGCAGTAGCAGGGAGATGTCTGCTGGCTTGAGCAGGTAGCCCCATGCTGGGTTGTGTGAGTTTCGTGCGAAGTCGCGCGTCTCCAGCGTGTCCTTGTTTGCTTCTATAAAGCGCTTCAGTCTGTCTACTGCCACGATTATGAAACCTCCATCCATGGAGAAAATGTACACCCACCATTGTGCCTTGGTTACCTGCAGCCCAGACGGCACCCAGCGTCCACATCGGCGTGGATTCTGTCGCATCTCCACTGCCATGTTTCCATTGCGGTAACGGTCAGACTTCACTTCAAACGAACCCTCAACGAGGCTCTCCAACATTTTGCGTATGCGGCCCTCGCCCATCTGCCCATACTTCAAATCCTTGGCAAAGCAGAACGTGTTGGACTCAATGTCCCATTTGCTATTTTTCATTGTTGTTCGCCCTTGTTGTGCGAATCATTTGCAGGCAACCCATGTACCCGATTGCGTCAATGATGTTGTCGGGCAAGTCTTGCTTACTGTTGAGTTCGTGCATCAAGCGCGACAGTTTTACGCACACCATGAACAACACGCCGTCTTCAGCGGTCATCATGTCCTTGCCCTTCAGCGCATTGAAGATGGCAACTGTTCGCGAGTAATCATCCAGCGGATGAGAGTAAGTGTTCTGTCTGTCGCGCGTGATTAGTTCATGCGCTTTGAGAAGAATCTCCGCGCCTGCGGTTGGGTCGTGCATTGTTCCCCCTTGAGAGTTGTTCGACTTTGGTTATCAAATTCCACAACTCATCCTGTTGGGCTACCCCTGGGTAGACCTTACGCAGATAGGTCGCTATTGCCTTTAACTCTAGTTTGCTTAACTGCTCGCCCATTGTCAAGTATCCCCTGTTCGGCGTGGAACTCTATGTGCTTGTCCAGCCGTTCGTCAACCCTGTCCACCTTGTCCTCTACCCGCTGCTGGGACTTACGCAATACTTGGAGCAAGCCGACGACTACTTGATGGTCGGTATGGTTCTCCCTGCGGAACTGTTGGATGATGGCGACTACGATGCCACCGACTGCCGTTACTGCCGCAGCAACAATGAGCGCGGCATTGGAGTCCACGTCACGCCTCAGGCGCAGGACGTGTAGCAAGCCACTGTTTTACAGCCTCAGGAGTAGCATCACCAGCCACATAGCGCAGGTGCCATGGTTCGCTCTGCAACTCCCAAGAAAATCCGAAGCGTTGGGCGTTCTTCAACAGCCATTCTAGGCGTTTGCCACTGGCATTGGCAATGTCTATGGCCACCCCGAGGTTATGGTTGGAGGTACCTGGCACCGCCATCGGCGCCATGCCCTTCTTCAGGTACCACGCTTTGCCTTTGTAGATGCGCGGCTTTTGCTTGAGGAGTTTCTTGCTCGGGTTGTCAGTGTGCCTTTGGTAGAAGCCATACTCTTGGGTTTCGAGCGAACGGTAGGTGTCCGCTTGCGAGGTTGGGGAGAGGTCGATGCCTTCGGCGTTGGCGGCTGCGTCCATTGCTTCGTATGCGTCAGCCGCACAATGATGGAGTTTGCCTTTGCCTTCAATGCCGCGAAGAAGTTCTGGACCGAGTTCACCAGGTTTTACCCCTTTCAGGTGAGAACACAAAGTTACCTTGACAATCGGGAGGACGGTTGCCATTACTTCTTCCCGAACGCTTCAGCAATCTCCTCACTTGTCAACTCGCCGTCAGTGGAGGCGGCTGCAAGTTTCTGGATGACCTGAACAACAGCCATGAATCCTGCCAATAGGGCGGACTTGGCTACCGACACGCCGATGACTGCACCACCCGTAACGGCTGGCAGGGCGTTGGCAAGGAACAAAGAGAACAGGCGCTGTCCCAGGTCAAGGAACTTGGCGACGGTCTTGTTTGCTACTTCCATGAATCTACTCACTGTCTTCCCCTATCGTGAAGGTCAGCAACGAGTGTAGCACCAGTGCTACGCCCGTAATCCAGAGGGCTTGCTTCAACGTAGGACCCGAAAGGGTAATCAACACAAGCCCAGTGCCCGCGAGGGTCCAGGAGTTTTCGGTGACGTACGACAGGAACTTCTTCATTATCGTCGCATCCTAGTTGATGCCCCTGCTGCTGCGGTCATAACAGTGCCTGCAGTAACAGCGATGAGGGTGCGGCGCTGAGACACGGGAATCTTGGAATCCACAGGAATGTAGGTATCCAGCCCTGATTTGTAGATGTCGACCTCTTCTTCAAACGCTTCCCTGATTTCGGTTGGTGCGTTCTGAACGGCGGCTACCAGGGCGGCGACCTGCTCCTCATCCAACTCCTCGACCTCTAGGGCGGCGAACACTTCGGTTGCCTGGTCGGGTTCTAGCGATACCAAAAGTTGTGCTATTTGGGAACTATCGGTATCGCTATTCAGGGTAACCTGTGGGGGTGGCGCTGTTTCTGGGATTGTGGTTGTCGATAGGACTGTTGTTGTTGTTGACGGTGGGGTGGTTGTCGTTTCTGGGACGGATGTTGTCGGAGGAACCGTTGTGCGAACCGTCGTCGTGCTGCTGTGAGTCGTCGTCGTTGAAGGCTCAACGGTTGTTGAAGGAGGAATCGTTGTTGTCGGGGGAAGCGTTGTCGTCGTCTCAGGAACGGTTGTCGTAGTCGTAGTTGCAGGAGGCGGCGCCTCTGTGGTAGTTGTAGTCGTAGAGGAGGAGGTTGTCGTTGTTGTCTGAGGTTCTGTGGTGGTGGTTGTCGTACTGGAGGTGGGTGGCACCGTTGTTGTGGTTGGCACTGTTGTCTCTGGCACTGTGGTGGGAGCGATGGTGGAGGTAGTCGTAACAACGGGCGTGTCAGTCCAAAACCATTCCTCAGGAACAGGCAACCAACCAACCCCCGTATAGTGCAACAAGGTTGCGTGTGCCCCACCACCGTTCTCGTAATACCAAGCAAGTAACTGTTTCGGTTCACCATCAGAGAAGTCAACGTCAGCGGTTTGCCCGCAGCCGCCACCACGGTCATACCAATCGTTGATAACCACCTCAGAATCCAAGATGAGTTTGAAGCCGTCATCTGATGCGGCACACAGGTAATAGGTTTGCTGGTCTGGTGGTAGCAGCCAGCCAGTCCAACGCACCACCACATCCTCTGTGACGTTGCTGCCGAGGATTGGTCCACCTCCCCACGCGTATTCGATGTTTGGGGATGTCCCTTCGTCAACTACGGGTGTGATTGGTGGGAGTGGGGGTGCTGCGTTGTATTGGTTGTTTTGTCCTGTCCGATTGTCGTAGACGGTGTAGGTGAGTCCTGGTTCAGGTTGGGCGTTGGCTTGGGTGGTGAGGGCGAGTAGGGCTGCTGGCGTGAAGATGAGCCAGCGGTACCTATTCGATTTCTTGGGTTGTCGGTGCGACGAATACATCGTTCACCGCATCATAGATGTCACCGATACCAGCGTATTTGCCACGCTGAGAACCGTCTTGCCAAGTTTCCAACCACAACGACACATCACCATAACGGGCAGGATTAGCGGCTATCCATTCCAACGAGCCAGCACACCGCACATCTGTCACGATGCCATTCTCAACTTTTGCAAAGATTCTATTTTCAGACATAAGCCAACTTCCTTATTTCGGGTCTTACTTCATGCATCTTTGATACACCCCACACCGAATCATTGTCAGTGGAACTACTGCGAATGTCGGTCAGTTGATGTTCGTAGTCGGGCATAGCAAAGAACGAATAGATGCGGCGCAACACGGTTGCGGTGTCCGATACAAGTTCATCGTAATGAACAACCACACAGTTGTGTGGCATTGCTTTTGTCAAATTGTTGAATGATGCTTCGCAACGACGCAACATTTCATCAGGCGACGACAAGCGAGCCGCAGGATTTTCGCTCATTAGCCGTTCAAGCGAAGCACGAACTTCACTTCTGTTCCTATCCATCACAATGAACTTTGGTTCGTTGGGTGCGAATCGCATAAGGTTCGCAAGATTTTCTGGCGTACCCCAAGTAAATGCTTTGTCAATAATTAGTGATTCGTTGCGGTCTGCATAAAAAGCGGGGATGACGGAACGCAAAACTGTATTCACGCCAACAGGATTCGGGTTTGCTTCTAACGCAACTTGTTCAGCCCACAGGCGTTCGGTGTGGTAAAGCGTATTACAAAGTGGTGATGACGATGACACGAATACATCGGGGTTTTGATTCAGCAGGCTTGCAAGCAGGGTTGAACCTGAGCGTGGCATACCTGCCAAATAACTAATCACAACTTGAACCTGATGTACGCAATACCTGAGTATCCCGATGCGCCATCACTGCTGATGTTTGCGGCACGACCTACACCACCGCCACCAGTGTTCGCTGAGCCGTTGCCGCTTCCAGCCGCACCGTTGCCGCCAGAGCCACCTCCACCACCACCGCCACCTTTGATGGTCGTTGCCGCTGACTGACCCAGCCATGTTGAGATGTCCAAACCTGCACCACCAGCACCACCGACATTGCTAGAACCATTTGAGCCAACAGCAGAACCACCGCCACCTCCGCCTCCACCACCATCGTATGCGCCCGATGAGCCACCACTGCCACCTGCTGAACCTTGCGTCTGAACTGTTGAGCCGCCTGTGCCGTTGTTCTTTGCACCACCACCAGAACCACCGAAGCCTGCACGGATTCCATACAGTGGCGCATCACCACAGCCACCACCAAGCGCAGTGATTTCGTAGTTGTCGGTTGAATAAACAGAAGTTGGCTTGCCCGTGCCTGCATACACTTCGGAGAACCCACCCGTGCCACCAGCACCTACATCAACGGTGTAATCACCAGCCGCAAGGTAAATGGTTTGCAAGACAATGCCGCCGCCGCCGCCACCGCCAGAAGTTCCGTAGTTGGACTGTGAGCGACCACCTGCCCCACCGCCGCCTACCAAGCAGACATCAAACAGTCCTGCTTTGCTGACGGAAAGCGTGCCGTCATTTATCGCAGTCAGAAGTGTGTAGGATGCGCCCGAAACGGTGATGGTACTGCTTGATGCACCTGTGCCACTGAGCGTCGCTGTGCCGTAGCCCTGCACCACAATCGTGTCCGTTGTTTGTGATGACACATAACCTAAATACGAACGAGTCACTCTGACACCTCACTCACTTCAACTTCTGGCTCAACAAACTTGTCGGCAACAGCATCATAGAGCCAACCCTTAGAGCAGTAGCCACGACCAGAGTTATCATGGAAGCACTCAATCCAAAGTGCGCTATCACCGTAACGGTCAGGGTTGGCAACCAAAAAATCCCACTCAACGACACGAACATCGGTCACGATACCGTTCTCAACCTTTGCGAAAGTAGTTGGCTCGCTCATACCTTGAACCTCACCCACACTTTGCCAGCCGCACCGTTGCCGCCTGTTGCAGTGTTCGTGCCACCGCCACCAGAACCAGCAGTAGTCGCATTGTTGCCCGTGCTACCTGTCTTACCTGCGACACCACCTGTGCCAGCCGCACCACCAACAGCATCGCCACCGCCACCACCGCCAGCCGCAACATTGTCCGTGCTTGCGCTAGTACCCCACGACGAAACATCTACACCGTTTCCGCCAGCACCGCCTGTTCCAGAAACACCGTTGCCACCAGCAGATGCATAACCACCGCCACCACCACTGCTACCGCTACCACCGAATGTGTTTGTTCCGTAGCCGCCATCGTTTCCGAAAGTTTCATCAAGGCTTTGACCAGGACTGCTAGTGAAATATGCGCCGCCGCCTGAGCCGCCACATTGTCCGACCTTGCTTATCTCAAATGTTCCGCCACAGCCGCCACCAGCCGCACTTATTTTGTCGGCAATGTATGACGCACCAGAAGAAGTGACAGTGTTGCTGGTAACACCAGCGCCGCCAGCACCAACATCAACTGCGTAAGTTCCAGCCGCAAGATAAATAGTTGTCGTGCTAGCAAATCCAACAAGTGCGCCTGCGCCACCGCCACCACCCGTAGTGCCAGCAGGAGAACCTGCACCGCCGCCGCCACCACCGACCAGCAACACATCAAACAAACCAGCCTTAGAAACAACAAGGTTGTCATCAGATGAAAAGGTCAGCACCGTGTAGTTCTCGCCACCGATAGTGCGAGACGCAGAAGTTCCACCCGTAGCCGCACCATAAGCGTTGATAGCGATAACGCTCTGTGTCGTTAGTGATGACACATACCCAAGTTGCCGACGAGCCGTAGCCATCAGTTACGCAATCCGATTGACAAACCCGTAAATAACAATCTGGTCAGCCGTAGCAGCAAACGCACGAATCACACGCGCAGTCGAATTACCCTGCAACACAAGACCAGGAGCAATCGTCACCAAACCAGCCTCAGGCTGAACCGTCAACTCGATATCGTTATCAACAGCAGTCGTGCCACCCCACTGCACCGTCAACTTGATAGCAGTCGCAGAAGCATTCACCGCATACAACCACACTTCGTCAATCGTCGTAGCAGTAGACGAACCAGTATGAATCGCCGTACCAGTACCGCTGGTTGCAGCAACCTTGATACCCAAACCAGTACCAGTGGTACCAGCAGGCTGAAGTGCGAGTTTCGTATATGTTGCCATTGTTGCTCCTAACTAAAAATCTGTACGGGTAGAACAATCTGGTCGGTGTCACCCGACGAAAGTGCCGTCGCCCACTTTACACCAGCCGACTGCGAAGAATCAGCCGTCAACACCGTATCGTTCGCACCCACCCCAACACGCACCACATCGGTACCGTTGAACACCACGACGTCACCCTTGGTGGTGTAGCGCGAGGCAAGGAAGTTCGCCTCATCCGCATCATCAGCAGAGAACACTGGGTAGATGGTCGCACCCGACGAATGTGATTGAGCAGTCGTATCATCCTGCGCACGAGTCAGGGTCAGGGTAGACCCAGAGATTGTTGCCAGACACTTTTCTTCAACAGCGGTCCCTGGACTGATAACCACGAAGAACGGAACGGAAGCGGTTGATGGCCAGCCAGTGGTGGCCGCAATTGCAATGGACGTGTCTCCAGCACCAAGCGAGTTGGTGATGGTGGTCTGGGCTGCTGCGCCCTTATATTGTCTGCGCGTTACTGCTGGCATACGGGTCTCATCTTACACTACGCATGATAACAGTTGCTGTGCCTTCGTAGTCGTTTTCTCGGTGGGCATACACAACCTGTCGTGCCTGCCATCGGATGTCCTCTACGACCACCGAGAACGTTTCGGCGTTCTCTTGATAGTTGATAACGCGGGGGGTTTCCACCAAGTCGCGTAGGAGCGCCATCTCGACATCTACGTCCTGGTGGTACTCCCTGCCCTGGATGTTCAACTTGTGGTGCATTAGGAGGGGGACGGAGAAGATTTGGGAACGAAGGGGGGCGGCATAGGCACGAGCCATCCAGCGGGTCACGGTTGGTCCCGTAGTTGCCGTGGCTTGGGTGAGGGTCAGTTTGATTTCGGCCTCAAAGACGCGCTCTTCCAGCCCGTTGATGGTCGATTCCTTCTGACCCTGTTTGTTGAATGCCGTAAAATCGTAGAAGTTACCGTTGTCTGAAGCAATGGACATGGTAACCGAGCCGACAAGGGGGTAGGTGCGCAGGTCAAGTTTGGGTATGAACTTGGCGTCTGGGACACCCCAACGATAGATGCCCGAAGTGAGGTAGCCAGAGGACACCAGGTTTGTGGCATGGGGGGTAAAGACGCCGACACCAGACACAGTGAACAGCGGTTTGTTGTTGAACTCGTGAATAGCAACAATCGTCCCCTGGGCAGTAGCCATCAAATCGGATGCGTAAGCGGGCTGGTTCGTAGAGATGAACACGGAGATGTCCATACGTCCGATACCTGTGGAGGTGGAGTCATAGTTGGACCATGCGAAGTAGATGTATTTGCCGATACCTGCGAACGTGTTGACTCCGCCGCCAATCTCAATCAGCGGTCCGATGACAAGGTTTCCGTCGCCGTCCGTGGAGCAGAAACGGAACCCTGTCGTGGTACCCAGCACGATGTAACCGAGGTAGCCGTAAATCGAGGTGATGATTTCGCCTTGCGGTAGTTCGGCGGCAGCCGTAGGAGCGTCCAATGAAGATGCGTCAGTCTTGATTTGCGTTTTGTAGACGAGGCTGATGTTGCCTGAATATCCTGCCGCATAGATGTGGGTTTGGCCAGCAGCGAAACCAACCCAAGTCCAGTTCGTGTTCGGATGCGTATAAAGCGCACCAGGGTTGTTCGCCGTTGAACCAGCAGGAGTCGTGATGTTCCAAATCTTGCGTTTATCCGCACCCTGCCCAGCCACCATCAAACGACCCTTCACATACGCCATGAGCCCAGCCTCAATACCTGTGATGTATGCCGACGAGGTGGAGAGGCTGGCGTTCGTCTGGTCGATGTCACCGTTGGCGTACGAATAGAACACGTTGTAGCCATCGGAGGTGAGGCTGTAAATGTTGGATGCCTGTGTTCCCGTCACTGTGGTAACAGTGGAGAAGTCAGTCGTGTATTTGATGTTCTGTCCATCTGACCCATACAGTCGGCCATCAGCGGTCGTTGCGTACAGGTTGGTTCCCGAAGTTGGATACACATTCGTTGTGTCCGACAGCAAGGACAGGGTGCCCTTTTCCCAGACATTGATTCCCTTAGATTCGTTGAAGCGAAAAGCCTCAGAGTCTGATGCATCCGAATACTCTTGGCCAGCACCGTAATGCCAGGAGGATTGCGAACGACGCCACAAGCCCTGTGGGTTGATGGCAGACTCGCCAGGTTCAGCCGACTGGTCAACGGAGTCACGAACACGTGCATCAAATTGGCGAGTGAACTCACCCGACTTCATGTCCAGCATGTAGGGGCGACCGTTGATGGCAACAGGGAAAATGTCTGGCACCAACTGGGATGCGCCACTTCCCGTATAGAACGCAGGCGCTGGAAAGAACGCCGTTGTGAACTCGGCCAAGGAAGCCATTGGCTACTTCCTGAACTGGATTGGGTACTGCGCCTTCAAACGACCAGACTCTGCAATGATTCGCTCTCTACGCAAACGTAAAAGACTTGCAACGGAATCGCGGGATGCGCCTGGTGGCACTTCGTCTGGTCGCCGCGTATCGCCTTGGGATTCAATAAACGAGCGCTTGATTTCCCTGCCGCTCATCATTCTGATGATGACGCCCAACTCAACCAAGTCGTCACACGTAGCAGGCAAACCGCAGTTGGTCGTCAGGTCAGAAGACTCAGAGGATGCTCTGGTAAATGGCGTCTTGTATTGAACGCGCAGAGAGCCTGCCATGACTGGCTCGTCAAACACGATGGTGAAACCTGAAGCAAAGTCTGATGTTGGCAGACCGCGTTGTAGTCGTACGTTTCGGATTACTGGATAGTCGTCAGATTGGTAGCGAAGCCGCACATCAATGAGGTCAATGACGTTCGTTGCGCCAGTTAGATTGATTTGTCTGTCTGACCCGTTGTAGGTGACATCGAGCGTCGTGACTTTAAAGAGGCCATTGGCAGTAGAAGAAAGGTCGTCAATGTCCGCGTTGAGCGAGTCAAGCATTTGTGCTCGCGGAAAACGCGGATTAAGTGTAGCCAGTAGGTTAATTGAGTGAGACGCAGCGGTCGTTCCGTTGAATCCTCGTTCCACCGTAAGCGTCTTCGTAGCGGTGTTGGCTTCCCAAACGTAAAAGAGTTCTGATTCAATTTCGAATACAGAACCAGCGCGAAACCCGCCAAGGTCATAAGACAATACAACGCTCGTCGTAGAATCGTTGATGCTCGCAGCAAGTTTGTTCCGCTCCTCTACGGTCCCCGACAAAAGTTGCCGCGACGCACGATTAAGAATCGTCGCCGCAGTTGTCACCTTACGCCGTACCCTCCGTAACCTGGGAATGAACCAGCCTGCGCTTTAGCAGACGACTTCATCGTGCGCTTGCCCTTTTTGGCCTTTGGTGCAGGACGATACTCTTTTGCGGGAGCGCCCTTCACGGAAGACTTCTTGGCCTTCTTGCTATAGGGCATTACTTCTTCTTGCCCTTCTTCTTCATGCCAGCCTTCTTGGAGCCGTATTCCATCATCCGCTCTTTTGGACCCTCTGACATTTCGTGCTTCTTGTTCTTCTTGCTCATCTTGGATGACTTCTTCATTTCTTTTTTCCAGACTTCATTTTCTTGCCAGTCTTCTTGGCTTCGGCTTTTGCCATGGCCATTCCCTTGGCGGTGTACGGATACTCTTTCTTTCCAACCTTTGGCATGACTGCTCCTATCTAGTTGTTTGGATTACGATGTTACTCTAACAGTCCCACTTGCGCAGAGCGAGTGCCTTGCGTGTCGGTCTACCTTTAGAGTCCTTCATTGGTCCTGGCATACCGCCCATGCGCGCACAGAATGATTTACGCCGAGCCGCAGCCTTTGGCGACTTCTTCGCCTGCTTGGCGGAAACAGGTGGCTTGAGGTTCATTCCTTGGGCGCGTGCGGACGCACGACCCTTGGCGTTGAGACCGCCCTTGGGGTTCTTGCCTTCTTTGCGTTGCCACGCAGGTGTCTTGGCCATTATCGGTACCTCTTTGTTTTTTCTGCAACCTTTTTGGGCTGCTTGACAAACTGCTTGCCAGCCTTGTTCCCTTTGGCTTTTGCTCTGTTGGTTGCGGCTTTCTCTGATGGGCTCAAAGCATTCCAAGCCTTATCTGGCAGGTAACGCTTCTTGCCCTTGGACGGCTTGCCGTCTGACGTGCGCCACTTCTGCGCAGTCCAATCCTTAAGGGACTTCTGAGACTTGGCGAGCGGCATTACTTGTAGCCTCCGCCAGCCTTCTTGTACTCGGAAGCAAGCAACTGTGCTTTGCGTGCCGACCATTCACCAGGGTCTCCACCCTTGGAGCCAGCCTTGATTTTGTTGAACAGACGCTTGCGCATCTCTGGCTTGGTGTAGTTGCCTGCCTCATTGACGCGTGACTTTGTTTTCTTTTTTGCAGCCATTAGTTTGCTGTTGCCTCCAGACGAGCCGAGCCGTCTATCTGTGTTGGTTGACCACCAGTTTTGCGTATCCGCTTGTATGCATCAAGGTCTTTGTCAAGTTGCCGTTCTTTGCCGTTCAACTCTGAAACATTGTGGCGCGTTGGTGTTGCCGCACCAGATACGCGGAAGTGCGACACTCGGCAAGCAAAGCATCCTTCAACATCAAGATTTGGATGTGTTTCTCTGTGCTTCACGAAATGTACTCCCCGTAACCTGCAGCAGTAAGACTAGCAACTTCTGCCTCTGTTACTTGGTTTTCTGAGCCACCCCAGTAGACCTTGGTAATCGTGGTTATGTCGTTCGGTTCGTTTTCGGTGTAGGTTCCGTCGCTCAGTAGGAACACGTTTCGACCCCGAGGTTCATTGTCAAAGTACCTGAACAGGTTGAAGGCAAGCCGTTTTTCCTGTGAGTCAAACTCCTTTGGCGGGATGGCCAAAGATACGAAGTCGTCGGTTGGGGGCCTGAAGGTGCTCATGTGATGTAACTACCGTAGCCTGCCGCAATTAGGTCAGCCTTCTCTTCGGCGGTAACAAAGTTCTTGGTGCCGCCCCAATATGTTTTGAGAACTGGGTCGCGGGTCTCAACGCTGGTGTATGTTCCATCCGTAAGTTTGTAGACGTTCACGCCAGCGTAGGTCGGGTCTGCATAACGGAATAGTCGGCCCGCAATGGATAGGTCGTCTCTGTCTGCTGCCCGTATTTCGGTTGTGGCTGGGGTGTAGAAAATCAACAACTTCGCGGTGCTGCTACTGGATGTTCCAACGCCCGAGCCAGTTGCCGTGCGGCGGTCAACCCTGGCCCCAATGGCCGACTGCGCCCCGTTTCCAGAACCAGTGGCGGTACGGGGCGCTATATGCAGTCCTGCAGCAGACTGTGACCCCGTACCGCTACCAGAAGCGCTACGAGGTGCAACATGCAACCCCGTGGCTGTCTGGGTACCCAGTCCCAAACCTACTGCAGTGCGCGCTCTTGTGGCTTGTCCTGAAGCAGTTTGAGTACCAGCGCCTGAACCCGTTGCTGTACGGAACGTAATGCGAACACCAGATGCCGAACCAGACCCAGTGCCAGACCCAGATGCGGTGAACGCCCGAACACGAATCCAAGAAGCGGTACCAGAGCCGATACCAGAACCATTTGCAGTGCGAGGGGCAATGTGCAAACCAACAGCACCACCAGCAGTGGTGCCTTGACCACTGCCTGTAGCCGAACGTGGGACAACACGCTCACCTTCAGCAATCTGTGTACCCGTACCAGAGCCGATTGCCGTGCGCTTTGCAATCAGCACAGTAAGGGTTGATGATGAACCTGTGCCTGACGCTGATGCTGAACGTGGACTTAGATGTAGCCCTAGCGCTGACTGCGAACCTATACCTGCGCCTGTGGCGGTACGGTCAACGATAACAAGACCGCGATAGAAGCCCTGAGTTGTTTTGAACGGTGATGCAAAGTAGATGACTTTGCGTGGCGCATAATTCGGGACTTCCGCAAACTCACGGAATCCAGGCGTGTCAGTGAAACCGAACGTAAAGTCGGTTGCTCCAGTAGCCATTCGGCTACCTCACTTAGTCGAGGCTAAGCGTCAGCGAAGTGATTTGGAATGTGTCACCAGCGGTAACAGCAGCCGACGAAGACAGCGAACCAGTCCACAGGCAGTTGCCAGCAGTGCTGTTGTCCCAAGCCGACCAATGGCTGTACGTTTCAGTTGCAGCCACATTCGTCCACTCCAATGTCGCAGAAGTAGAAATGGAGCCAGACGAAGCAGCCGACCATGTAGCGGCCTTGCGCGTTGTCTCGGTAGCGGCGTTGGTTGTACCCGCTTCTCCAGCGTCCCCCGTATGCAACTTGATGTACACCGTAGTTGGCGCAGTCCAAGAAGCGGTGCCCGTCAGGTGGTCCAAAATCTTCAATTCGGCATAGTTGGAAATTGACATCAGTTACCTCACGGACAGAATAGCACGACGTGGTGACGCGGACCGCAGGGGAAATCGGCCCGCGCCACCACTTCGATGGCTTGAACTAATTAGGCGTTCGTGCCAATGCTTGACGAGGACTCGATGCGGCGCAGCGATGCCTCACGGAATCGTGCGTAGCCACCGAGCCAGTACCAGCCGACAGGCTGGAAGCGGCTGAGCACGTCAACCACTGGACCGCGCACGACGCGTGGGAACGCACCGTTTCCGTCCACGATTGAGTGTGCCTTGGCGAGCGCCTGACGGCCGCAGATGTGCGTGCAGTACACGTCAACCGTGCTGCTTGCGCCTTCATCCACGAAAATCTTGGCGCGTGGCGTCTCGATGAAACGCACACCTTCGAACGCTCCAACCTCACCGTTGTAGATGTTGGCTGGGTCGCTGTACACGTGCGGGTCACGCCATGCGGCAACGCCCGTCTCGCGACGGAGGTCGTACGACACGTCTGGGTGAATGAAGCCCATGTACATGCCGTTGAACGACACGGCGTTTGCCTTGCGGAGGGCGGCGACAGTCTTGCGAATGTCGTTTGCCTCGATGATGTCTTCTGCCTGCACGGTTACGCGCGACGACGGGTCAGTTGAACCGCCACCACCGTAAATCACGTTGGTGCCAGCCGACAACACATCGCGGATGACTCCGTCGATGGAGATGCCTGCGTTGTAGCCAACGAGGTTTGCGGCAGCCGAGTCGACGTCGAGGAACGAGGTTCCACGCAACTTAGCGGTCGTGTTGACGGCGTTGCCGTATTCGTTGAGGGTGACTTCAACCTGGCTGTCACCCATCACCACTGGGGTGACGTCGGTGTCTTCAGTCAGCGTCGAGGTCTTCTCGGCGAGGTCGTTGAAAATGGTGAACTTCACCGACGACCCTGGCATGGCTTGTGCGACTGGCATCACGTCTGCCACCGCGTCGAACAGAAGTTCGCTGCGGAGTGCGAAATACGCAATCCTGTCAAATGCAACCTGGTCTGTGAGCAGGCTGCTCTGTTGTGTCTTAGACACTTTGTTTACCTGTTACTTTCCCCGACAGGCACGGGGCCTGCGGGCTAGATGTTTTCTGCTTGTTGTCTCATTTGAGCCAGAAGTTGCATGACTTCGTCCTGATTGCGAGTCGAGTTAAACTTGGCTGCCCAATCGACCTCTTGGTCGTTTGTTTCGCCAGCGGAACCCGCTTTCTGCAGTCGTGACCAAGCCCGCTTTTCGGACTCGTCAACCATGTCTTGCGGCTTTGAAGCCTGAATGAGATTTGCTTCTTCGGCAGCCTTCCTGATTGCTTCAGGTGACACCTCTCCGTCGTAGCCCTTGACGAAATACTTTGCCATCGGAGCATTGAGGTCAATGCCTGCTTTGGTGAAAGCCATTTCGCGCTTCAGGTTCTCGAACTCCGCAGCCTGTTGACGAAGCAGTTTGTTTTCCTGCTCCACCTTTCTCAGGTGCGAACGGACGGGGTCTTTACCTGCCGTTTCGCCAGTCTCGTCTTCATACTCTTCGTGGACGTTTGACATGACTCACTCCATTCTGCCCACTCCCGTTCGGAGGAATCGGGAGGCTGCTTTCACCCTTGTTGCTCAGGTCAGGTCGGGGTTCCCTGACAAGAAAAAACTATACCACAAAGCGTGGTCTGTCAAGTACTACTGTGCGGTGCCTGCACCAGTTTGGATGGTGCCACTTGTAGCGCCAGTGGTGGCAGCAAACTGACCGCCGCCACGGAACTGAGCCAAGCGGGCAGCCTTGCGGCGCTCCACATCCAGGGCTGCGGCGGTGTCGTACCCAAAGGCTGCACCAACGCGCTGCTGCTCACTAATTCTTTCCTCGCCGCCCATAAGAGGTTCGTAGAGTTCGGCCTGCCGACCAATCGTTCCGAATGCCTCAGCAGCCTGGGCAGCCGTATATCCACGTGCCGCGATGTCCTCGGCTGTTGGTGCCGACAACTGCATTCCGCTTCGCTCCTGACCGATGGCAGCAATCTTGGCGGCATCAGCCCTTCGCTTAAGCATAGACACGCTGGTCTTTGGCTCCAGGAAGTAGGCAGCCAAATCCTTTTCCTCAACGTTGTACAGCCGCTGCATCTGGGCTTTGACGGCTGGGTCCGCGTCCCGAACGACCTGATAGGCGTTGGTCATGCGGTCATACAACTCTGATGGGGATACGTCCCCAGCAATGAGTGACTCAAATACGTCTTGGCGATTAAAGTACTCCAGCATTCCACCGCGGCGTAGGACTTCGCGGTAGGTGTTTTCCATGTCAACATACGAGCGTGGAGTCAGGGCTGGAAGTCCAGCGGCCTGTCGTGCCTGGTTGGCTGCAAAGCGTTTCTTGAACACGTCGGTGCCGCGCAGTTCGTACAGGACCGATGCTTCATCTTCTATTCCACGAGCCAAAAGGTCATTGAGCATCCCCTCAAGGGAGGTCAAGCCATAGTCGCTGAGGTATGACCTGAGGCGAGCAAACACATTCTCGTCAACTTCGTCAGCCTGTTGATTGTTGTTGGTGGTGGTTGTGGTGGTAGTGGTGGTGGTGTCTTGGTCTGCTGGTCCAATATCAGTGCGGGTAACCTTGCCGTTAAAGTCGGTTGTGATTTGAATTCTGCGACCGTTTTCAACGACGGTTTGAGAACTTGCTGTGTAGTACGCGCCCTTTGCGGCGTATGGGTCAACTGTGGGTATTGTTGCCAAATCCTCATCGGGCATCATGACCATGTCGCTCATTAGATGTACTGTCCTAGTGCTCGCTCAAGAATGTTAATCATGTCCGATGCCTTCTGTTTTGCCTGCTTGGTTTGAGACCACTTGTACTTCGGGTCCTTCCTCAACATGTATTCCCATTCGGTCGCCGTCATGCTGGTTCCGTCTGGTTTCTTGTTGAGCGCAGCCATGAACTTCGGGTCGTTGTAAGTTATGTCCAGCGGGTTCATTTCAAGTGTTCGGGCAGCAATGTCTCGGTACGGTTCAAACACGTCATCGAGGGTGTAACCCTGTTCAAACTGTTGGGCAAAATGCGGCATCATAATCTTGGCGTTGTCCCTGGCCTTCTTGATGAGAAGGTCGGACGTGTAAGTGGTGCCAAGGTACGATTTGCCAGTCAACGCAGATGTGATTTGCTCCTCGATTCCAGGAGGCGCATAGTTGTATCGCTTGAGAGAGTTGCGCAAAGCGATTGCCTCATCGGTTTCCTCAAGAGCGACTGGCGCACCCTGTGCTGCCTTGCGTCCAGAAATGATTGAAAACGCGTAGTACTTGGTTTGCGCATTGGAGGCTTTGTTGCTCAACGCGTACGTTGCAATGTCAACGAGTTGCCTGTCGTCCAATTCCAGGTCCCCGAACTCCTGCAACAGTTCAACTTTCTTGGATTCGATTTGTTCCTGTTTGGTTGGTTCTGGGGTTAGTGTCCAAGCACGGCGCGATGGGCCGACCTTGGTGTACAGGTTTGTAGCCTGAACTTTGGAGGTCCAAACCTTTCGTCCAGCATCGCTGGTCAGGTCATAATTATCTGGATTCTTTGCGTAGTCAAGGAATAGGTCAATAAGGTCATCGCCAAATTCCTGTCTGGCTTTTGCTTCGCCTTCAGCGCCGTCAACCAAATCCGAGAACTGCGGGAACTCTGTCTTGAATCGGTCGCGCCAATCGCCAGATGCCGAAGTTCCGTACCTTTTGTCGTACTGATTGCCCAGTCGCTTGCGATTGGCAGCCGTATCCTTCAAACCTTTGGCGGTCAACTGTTCCGTAATGTATTGGTCTTTGGTCATCTCAGCCATTATTGACCCAACGCTTGCATTGCCAAGGAGATTGCGCTACCGAGACCGAACACGGTACGGGAGGTGGGGTCTGCTTTTTGTGCGAATGTTTCGGCGATAAGTCCAGTGTTTGGTACTTGTTGTCCAGAGGCTACGGCTTGGCGTTCGCGGTTGCGAATAAAGTCTGCGGCATCCGCCATTTCCTTTCGGGTGGGCATACGACCAAGAGACTGCAAGAATACTTCACGGGTGTATGCAGCCGCATCCTCATCCGAAGTTACGCGAACCGTTGGTCCAGTACCACCAACCGACGACCATGAGCCAATGAGACCAAGCACGTCCTGCCATGGGCGTTGTGCATTGTTGGCCACATCGAATAGTTTTAGCCACACCTTTTCATCATCCGAGGACCAGCCGATGCCATCGATTAGCGCTTGGCTTGGCTTGCTTGAGCCATACCAGCCAATTCGTTTGAACTCATTGGCAATGCGAATTCGTTCATCGGTTGACAATTTGTCAAGTTCGCGAGCGACAAGGAATGGGTCCTCGAAGTTGTATTGACGGCCAGCAATTCTGCCCGAGTTGTCGTAGATGACTGGCTGGGTTACGTACTGCGCTACGGTTTGGCGCGGGAATACCCCAATGCCAAGTTCCTCGCGCAAGTCGGCTTGCTCTTTGGCGGACAGCAGCGGTGAGAAGCCAACAAATTTGCGTCGTTGGTAGTTGGCGGTGTTTGCAAGTGATGGGTCGAAATCAACAACGCCAGCACCCGTCTGGTCCGTGTTTGTGTTTTCGTTTTCGCCAGCCATTACAAATCTACCTCTTGTGCCAAGAAACGCGACCAAACTCTATCAAACTCGTCGTTCTTGTTGGCCAAAGATTCACCCAATTGGTACAGTTCGGTGCGAGCAGCCAATGCTTTCTTGGCTTGAAAACTCTTCAAATCTCCCTTTTCCATTAGTTCTTTGCGGCGTGTTAGATACCTGCGAACAAGTTGGGCAATGTTGTTGTCCTTCAGGCGTGGGTCATTAACCAACTTGTCCATCTGGTCGATGTCGTTTGCCAACTTGTTTGCTTCGAACTGGGCGCGCTTGGGGAATCCAGGCAACTTGGCGTTCAAGTATTCTCGGTAGGCACGCAGGGCGTTTTGCTGTTGTTCGGTTGGGTTGGGTCCAAACATGCGTCGGGCTGCACGGTACTTGACCGAACCAAGACGGTTCTGGGCAAAGTCAATCATTTCTCGGTCGGTAAACTTTTGTCGTTTGCCTTCCTGCAACTGGCGCTGCCACACGGTGAAGGCAAACTCGCCACCTCCGCGGGGGGCCATGAAGTAGGCGGTGTCTGGGTATTGGTTGATGATGTCGGTATTGGTGCGTTCCCAGACGCCGAACTCTTCGGTTGCTTCAAGACCCTGGGCGATGGCACGGCTCTTTGACGAAACGTAAAGAACCAGGTCATCGCCGTATAGGTCCAGGAATCTGTCAACTGCGCTGTCGTAATCTTCTTGCTCAAACTGTCGCAGTTCGTTCAGTAGGGCGTCTACGTACTTGTCGCCCTGTTTGGTGGGAATCTTGAATTCCGTGGTTGGGGATGCTGGACCAGTGAACTGACCCATGGCGCGCATGAGGGTGAGGATTTGGGCGCGTTGACGGGCATCTGCCATCAGGCGGGTGACGCCATCTTCGGTGTTCAGGTTGTACTTGTCGGTGTTGACGGACAGTGCCCGCAGGGTTTCCATGTAGGTGTTGCCGTATACGGTGTTCATACTCACCTTGTCGAACAGCATTCCTTCAACTGCTGGAGCGACTTTCTGCATCCACGAAGGAACGACATTCACCGCCTGCGCAAACGACACCTCGCCATATGGAAGCAGTAATGCTTTCAATTGGTCGTACTTGGGTACGTCGGGAAGAATGGTAGAGACGGCAAAACTTGCGTACGGTCCAAGTGCTGGATAGAAACTGATGCCTTGTGACAGTCGGCTGAGCGGCGCTGACAATGGCGCGTTGATGCCAGTGAATAGTTTGGCAATTGTTCCAGACAGCGGGAACGTGAACATTTGTTCACCAGTCGAAGGGTCACGATAGATGAATCCGCGACCGTCTTGGTCTGGGTCGGCTTCAGACACGCCCCGATACACCTTGTGGAACTGGCGGTAAGCGTGGATGTTTTCTTCGATGGCAAGTGAGGAGTAGCGACCAATAACGTCACGCCATGCGGCCTCGAATGGCGCAACTATGCGCAGTGCATCTTCGAGGTTGTTGCGGGCTGATGCATTATAGAGGAGTTCTTTAGTGCTGGTGATGCCAACAAACCGCGAGTATTCGTCAAGTTCTTCGACCGTCAAAGTTCCCTTTATGCCTTTGCGGTTGGGCAAAGATTCAATTGCTTTGGTGACCTTCGGGTTCTGAGTAAGACCAGCAATTCCACTGCTTTCGCCAAAGTACTTGCGGATGTTGCCGCCACTCTTTTCGTAAATCTCGGCATACAGTTTCATGCCCTCTTCGTAGGACAGTTGGTCTATGTGCTTGACAACTTCGTCGTAGTAGTACTGACGGAACACAACAGACTTTTCAAGTTTGCGTGAAGCCGTATCATAAAAGTCAAACCACCAGCCAGTGAGTTTGTCCATTGACGCGGTGACCGATTCCTCGATGGAGTCGAAGCCGCCACCCGAGCGATAACGAATCATCTGCTCACGCGGGTATGCCTGGGCCAATCCGCGCTGAGTGGTGTCGCTCCACAGTTCGGCGCGCTCGATGATTCGACGCGCCTCCTTGGAACCCAAACCGTTTTTGCCCGCGGTGGCTGCGTTGTCGCTGATGGTTGGGACAAACGTGATTGCGTCGCCATCAATCTTTTGGATGATTCCTTTGACCTCAACTCCGTCAATTTCAATTGTTCGTTTGTTGCCAACTGCAAGTTTGTCTTTGTTGCTCTTGAGTTTGAACATTGACGGGTCGACAATCCTGGCGTTCTTTAGGTCACCTACGGCGTTGTGTGCAAACAGGAATAGAACATCGTCCAGGTTTCCTGTGTTGGTTTTGACCGTGTCAATTACGACGTATCGGAAGTAGGCGTCAAGTAGTGACTTGTAGAACTCTGGGTCTTCCTTTTTCTTTGCGAGCAGATTGACTGGCGGGAATTTGCGTACCGCGTCACCAGCCCTGTCGTAGAACTCGATGCCATCTGAGAACAGTGCATTGGTGGCACGGAACGCGTAGGTGCGTTCGTTGTCCATGAACTTGATGAGTTCTTCTACGATTTCGTCGTCTGTTTTGCCAGCAGAAAGACTTAGGGCGACACGGCTTTGGAAGTCGTCGGAGAGGGTTTTTTGTGCCGACTGGATTACTCCATCGGTGTGGTATCGGGTTGGGTAGTTCTTGGGTCCGTCGGCGCGGCTCACCAGGGTGAACGAACCGCTCTTTCGTTGATGGTATGCGCTGTCAAATGAACTCCAACCAGCACGGTTCTTGGTGTTGATGAACGCGTTTCGCAAATCTTCCAATACGTCTTCTTGGTTGCTGCGCTCCCAAACTCGGCGGCGAACACCAGCCTCAGCCAAGTCTCGTCCTTCTTCAATTGCCTGTCGTCCAGCAGCAGCACCAAGGTCGGTGAAGTCAACGCCAGTGATGCTTGTCCCATACTTCTTGCCCATTACGGCATGGATGTAATCAATTGGGTGTCGGAATTGATTGACGCCGCCAGTTGCCATACGAACCTGGGCATCCATCATGTTGCGCACCACGTATCCGCCAGTTGCCAACGTTGCCAACTTCCATACCCGCTGTTGCATCATTTCTGCAAATGCCAGCGTCAAACGCTGTTCTCCAGTCAGGGTTGGACGACGAACCTGACTAGTCATTGCTGCCATCTGGTCTTTGAGTTCGTCAATCCGTTCCTGGGCGTTGAGTCGCGCTTGACCTTTATTCTGTTCAAGCCTGGAGACTTCGTCTCTCAGTTCGTCAAATAGGGCTCTCTGTTCGGGTGCAACATGGTCAACCAGTCGCATTGGTGTGCGGCTGGTAATCGGGAGTTTGGGGATGATTTGTTTGCCATCGCCGCCCTCAAGTATTTTGCGGAACAGTGGGCTGCGAGTTAGTCGCCTGATTTGTCGGGTGTCTGGAAGAACCTGTACTCGGTTGAGCAAGTCAACCAAGTTTGCTGGCTGCATCAATCGGATGTCGTTCATCGTGTATCCAACGCCCTCAAACATCTGATTGAATACGTCTGGGTCAAGGTTGTCTTTGAATTGTTCGTATAGGACCTTGATGAGTCCGTTGTCGGTTTCTACACCCTGACGGTTGCGCAGCCAGGTGCGCATCCTGTCAATGGTCATTTCGCCACCGCTCATGATTTCCTCAACAATTTCGTTGCGGATACCAGCGGAGCGCAAATAGGTTTTAAGGTAACTCTTATATGCGTTGATTGCGTTTTTGCGCGCCGTTGGAGTTGCGGTTGGCAACTTGGAGAATGACTCAATGATACCCATTTGGTTCTTGGTTGGGTCGCCGTTAAGGATTAGTTTTACTTCGGCGTCGCTGGCTCCGCCTGCGCGCAGTGAGCGAACGATGTTCATGACGGATTTCTGGTTGTCTACGTCGCCGCCAGAAACAATAATAAGTTCTTCGGGCACCTGTTGAAACCAGCGCATCTTGCGGATGGAATTGCCAACCAGCGAGCGCTCGTATTTGTAGGTTCCGATTGCCGACTTCAAAGCCCTATCCCCAAAGGTCCAACCACTGGTAAGCGCAGATATGACTTGGTCTTCGTTCTTGGCTTTCTGCAGGCGCAATGCCATGTCAGTTGTAATTTTGCCGTCGAATATGTCTTCCCAGATGACGCCAACATCTTCCGTTTCAATCAGTTTTTCTACGAACTTCTTGGCGTATGGGTTGCTGCGGAAGAACTTGTCAAATTGCAGGGCGTTGTATGTCGCTCCAGAAACGTCCATGCCAAGACCAGATTCGCGCAAATACTTTTGCTTGGTTGGTCCAAGAGCCTTGCGAAGCGATGCTGCGTCTACTTCAGACAGCATGGGGACGAGACCCTTGAGACCAGCAATCGGCTCGCCAGCCTTCATTACCGTTTCAATTGCTTCGCCAGTTCGTGCAGCGGTAAGACCGTATGCGCCAAGTTTCAGACCTTTGCTGATGTATTTGCTTGGTTCTGGCAAAATAATGTTGAACAGTGCGTCGATGATTCCCGAGCCATAGCGATAGGCGGCATCTTCTTCCTTGATGATTCCGCCAGCAGACATGACGCCTCGTCCAACGGTCCACGCCGAACCATAAACCGTGCCTCGTACTGCGCGGGCACGTGCAGCCTGTTCTTCTACAATTTGTCGATTTGGAAGCCAACCCTCACCCTGCAGTTCGCGGTTATCAAGCATTGTTTGGAACGTGCTGGCGTGCAACATGCCAGGAATATCAAGACCCTTGCCAGTTACAATCTGGCCAATTGCGGTATTGGCATATTCGGGTAGCGCCATCAAAGCCGCCAATGACCACCTGGATGCCCATTTTGTTTTAAATGTTTCTGTTGCCACCTGCCCCAAAGAACCCACAAGGTCAGTTGCTGTTCCGACAGCGGTTTCGGCTGCACCAGGAATCAAAGCCTGCAGTGTTTTGCCAGAAATGCGTTTTACGAATCCAGCAGCATCGTACACGGACTGAACGACACCTGGAAGAACGCCAACGGCAGCCTTCTTTTGGTCGAATGAATCAAGTTCGCGCTGCATGTACATCTTGCCGACTTGGTCAATTGCCGCAGTGGATGCGCCACCACGAGCCAAAGCAAGTTGCACATCTGGCGCCAGCCACGGTGCGCGATAGTTGATTTGGCTTAACTTCAAAGCCATTGACTTTGAATACTCTGGCGATACTTGGAATCCCATGGTTGGTGCATCTTGGCCGAGTTGCAAGATGTACTCTCTGTCCTCTGGGAACAGATTGTTGTAAAGCATTACTCCATCCCGTACCGAAGTAGTAGGTCTTCGAGGTCTTCGTTGGGGAACATCATTGCAATCTGTCGGATTTCCTGCATTGCAATCTGGGAGTCATTTGCCATAGGGATGCCAGCCTGATACATGTTTGGTCCAGCACCGAATGGTGCGCCAGCGGTGATTGGTTCGTCTGGTCGCTCCGTTGGTGCGGTCAACGACAAGGGCTTGGGTGCGCGTGCTGCGCGGGAGGCAGAAACGTCAGACGGTGATGCACCCATTGGAACAGCCGACTGGCTTGCCATCTGTTCGGTGGCTTTGCCGTACGTCTGTCCTTTGGCTGCCGCTTTGGCAACTTTGGCTGCTGGGTTCTGCAAATCAAATCGATTGGCCATTTCAGCCGCCCATCTGCGCTAAGAGTTGCTCCAGGCTCGGTTCGCCCCCTGGACCTGCAACAGGTGCTTCTGCGCCCATTCCTGGCATTGCTAATCCTGGCATTGTCTCTGGTGCTCCAGCAGGCATTGCCATTGCTTGACGTTCTTGTGCGCGCTTGTTCGTACGCTCAACGGCATCATAAAGTGAAACGTCCTGTTCCATGACAAGGCGTGTCAGGTACGCAAGGTCGTCTGGTTGGTATGGGCCGTTGGGGTCAACGGCTTGTTGTTGGATGCTTGACAACAATGCTGCTTCAACTCCTTCGGAAATGATTCGGTCGTGTTCTAGTTCTGGGTCAGAAATCAACGGGTCTGCTTCGCGTGCTGATTCTTTGCTCATCATGCCAGTGCCGAGACGCTGGCCAAGCCCGATGATGAGGGAGTTGACATCGGAACCTGCAGCCGAATATGCGACGTAGTGGAAGTCGGTTTCCCAAATCTTGTTTGGAACGTACGATTCCTGTCCAACGGATGTGCGCGACGGAATGAAGAATGTCTTGGGGAAGTCACCCCAGTACGCCTTTTCGATTGCAATGGCAATCTTGTCTTCTTCGAGAAGCGATGATTCAAATACGGCTTGTGATTCCTGTACTCGGAAGTCAACGGTTGCCGACAGAACGTTTTCTCCACGGCGACCAGTACGAATGTTCGTTGCCGATTCTCCACCGAACTCTGCTGGGATTGCGCCTTCAAGACGCTCTTGGCGCTCAAGGCGGTCGAGGGCTTCGTAGGTTTTGTAGCCAGGGTTGAGGTCTTGGCTGCGGATGTCTCCACCGCGAACAATTCCAAGGATGCCGCTGCGTCCGTCTGCCAGTTGGATGATTTCTGGGTTCTCTCCAGTGCGTGCAACCAGATATTCTTCTGGGAATACGCCGCGCTCGATGGCAATTTCGGTGAGTGCTTGCAGGCGTGCGCGTGTGTAGTACATGCCAAGTACGCCATCAAACTGTCCGCGCTGTTTGTCCAACGTGATTCTGTTGGCAACAACGGCAAGTGGCATCCCAGTTCGGTTGGGGATTGTCTCCAGCATGATTGCTTCAAGACCTGCACGTTCTGCCAGTGACAGTTCTGGGTTGTCTTCTGCGCCCAACACCACGAGTTGGAGTGCTTCTGGTGACACGTATTCGAGCATCGTGTAACGCGAATCGGACGTAATGTCGCCCATTCGCAGTTGTCCACCAACGAGTTCTCCGTAGTTGCGCATCAACCAGTTGGCGCTGACCTTGTAGGTGAAGATGCAGTCCTCTGGGATGATGTCGTCTTGGTCTTCAACTGGTGCTGGGTAGGTGTCGAGCGGGTTGCGCACCACCCATTTGGGCATCAGGGTACGGAAATCTGGCTTGATAAATACGGCGGATTGCGAGTACGCGAGCAGGTGTCGGGCACGACGACGCATCTTTATCTGCATCTTGTTGTGGTCCCAGAACGACAGCACGGCCTTCTTGCGCATACGGGCATAGCCCTTGGAGCGGTCGGAGCCGTCTTTTACTGGTGGGAAGTATGGCGATGGCATCGTTGACGCAACGCGCATTGACATCTGGTCGAGGCCCTGCACGAGCAGGTTGGCAACGTTTGACTTTGCAGACTTGTCGAGTTCGTTCAGTGGAACGACAACATCGCCGTTTGCCAAATCGCGCACGCGTCGCATCTGCTCGAACATCGGTCCGAGTTTCAACTGTCGGCTTTTGTACAGGTCAACAATCTGCTCTACTGAGAGCATGGGCTACTTTCTCCGTAGTCTGGCGAGAGTGGATTGCGTCTGTGGGTTCTTCAACCAGTTTGCGTAACCCTGCCAACCTGCAGACTGCTTTTCGATTGCCGTTTGTGCGCGATTATAGTCGTTAATAAATTTCAGGTCTTTTTCTGTTGCGCCAGGGAAACGATTCTTTGTTTGCGCTGCTTGGTAAGCAATGTCTTCGGCATCTGCCTTGGAAATCTTCGGACCTTTGGTTGAAGCAGGCTTCGTGGTCGCTGGCTTCGTGGCCGCTGGCTTCGTGGCCGCTGGCTTCGTGGCCGCTGGCTTCGTTGCTGCTGGCTTCGTTGCCGCTGGCTTTGCTGGACCGTATGGCTTGCTACCAACACCACCAAACTTGTTGGTCGTGCTCTTAGGAAGAGAGGCAGGCGCTTTGGTAGAAGCAGGAACCTGTGGACCGTATGGCTTGCCACCGTATCCGCCTTTTGCGTTCAGGCGCAGTGTCGTTGCACGGGTGGCTGCTGTTGACTTGCCAGCAGATGTGGCAGCAGAAACTGGTGAAGATGGCGCAGATGGCACGGACGGACCGTAAGGTCCTTTGCCTACACCGCCAGACCTGTTGATGCTGGCATCGCCAAGTTTTGGAATCCGCGAAAATAGGTTCTTCAAACCAAATTTACCGCTTACGGCAAATCGTCCAACTGAAGTTACGGCTTTTAATCCCGCACCAGCGGTTAGGGCGGTGGACACAACGCTTGCGGCTTCGCTAAGTTCCTGACCAGCAACTTTCGCTAGACCCTTAGGCGACCAGTCCTTGATTGCGCCGACGTTGCCGAGTGGGTTTGCTACACCTTCAATAAAGTTTCGGCCTGGATAGTTGATACCTTTGCCAATGACGTTTTGGCGGCGATTGGTAAAGACGTTGCCCTTGGACTTGGATGAAGTCGTTGATGTTTGCTGGGTTGAAACAGTCGGCGCTTTCGTGGCTGGGGTTGGAACCTTGTATGAACCGCTCTTAACGGCTTGCTGCCAACCAGCGGTAATGTCTTTTGCGGTAGGAACTTTGTAGGAAGATGTGCTTCCACCACCAGTTCCACCAGTGTCGCCACGTGCTGGCATGTCGGTGGCAAGCATTCGCTTGAAACCTTTACGTTCTTCTGCGCCGCCAGTTGGAAGAAGTTTTTGTGCGAGTTTGGTGCGACCCTGCTTTTCTGCGGCAAGGGTTTCAAACCGTTGACGGAAACGCTGACGTGTCTCTGGCGATGCTTCGAGTCCTGTTTCGGCTAGACGCGCTTGAACGAATTGGCGTTGTGCCTTTTCGAATGGAGTCAACTTCTTTTTGGCCATGACTGCTAAAACAGTAGCACAATCGTTAACCCATCCATGTTGGTCTCCACATCCTAGGTGGACGACGCACTGGACCCAACTGCGGCATGTGCAGTTCGGCAAACCAGTGTGCCATAACAAGGTCGGTACCGTTCTTTTTGTCGCGAGTCCAAGATGTCATTTCGTCCACGAAAGCCAGCGTCTTCCAGTTGTCAACCATTGTCGGCAGACGTACCTGACCTGCACGCCACAGGGGTGGCAGCAATGCTTCAACACCCAGGTTTTCGTCCAGTTTGTTCCTGGAGGTGGTGTGGGGAACTATCATTACCCCATGGAGAGCCTGCCAGCGGCGAACGAAGTCGTGCGCCAAAAGGAACCGCTGTGCGGCGTTGATTTCAACCACCCAATGCGAGATGGGGTATCCGTATTGGAACGCCCGCTCCTGCCAAATCTCCATTATTCCGCCGTATGTTCGCGACTGCGTGTCGTACCCAAGTAGGTCTTCGGCTGTCAGTTTGATTCGCTCGCAGTCAATCAAATATCGCAGGTT
>Ga0315909_10001328_pt1 | contig 33395 bp, 30 predicted proteins | sample LakEriMetagenome_11_FD_203527 | JGI IMG/M metagenome (GOLD analysis project Ga0315909, IMG submission 203527) | Freshwater fungal communities from buoy surface, Lake Erie, Ohio, United States - Buoy 2 MA125 | ecosystem: Environmental > Aquatic > Freshwater > Lake | place: USA: Lake Erie, Ohio... | reverse complement strand
CACCTATTTTTGAGGGTGATAATAGCTTCTTTTCTGAATTATACTTATCACAACAGGCAAGGGCATTTCTGGAAAATTTTCAGCAATCTAGAAAAACAGGTGAACAATCCCGAACACTCACTAGGGAACAGATAGAAGAAAGGCTAGAGAATATCATACGGTCTAAAGGGGAGAATGGGTTAAATATTTTACGTGATAGGGCGAGGGAAATTGCACCGGCGTTGAAAATGGAAAAGGAGTTTTTAGCATTGAATAAAATTATTAGTGCAATGCTAAGTACGCAACCAGTAGGCATATTATCTTCAAGCGTGGGTAAAGCGCGCTCCTTAGGTGAACCTTTTGATTCAGGCAGAATTGCAATTTTTGAATTACTCTATGATGCACTTGCAGGAAATATTTACCCTGAATATGTTGATAAAAATACAAGCCGTGCTGCTTACCAGAGCTTTGCATTCTTTGAAAGCTATTTTTCTAATTACATTGAAGGAACCATTTTTGACGTAGAAGAAGCTAGGCAAATCATCACCACAGAAACACCCTTACCAGCTAGAAATGAAGATTCGCACGATGTTTTAGGGACTTATAAGCTAACATCTAATCCAACTGAAATGTCTATTTGTCCATCATCTCCATCTGAATTAATTGATTTGCTGTTCAGTCGTCATGCAATCCTTTTATCAGCAAGAACAAACAAAAATCCAGGACAGTTCAAAAACATAAATAATCGAGCAGGAGATACAGAATTTGTCGATTGGAAATTAGTGATGGGAACATTAAAAAAAGGATTTGATTGGTATTCAATGTTACAGGATCCATTCGCAAGAGCAATCTATATGATGTTCCTAGTAAGTGAAGTACACCCTTTTTTAGATGGCAATGGAAGGGTTGCAAGAGTAATGCTGAATGCAGAACTTTCAAATATGAAATTATCTAAGATTATTATTCCTACTGTTTATCGGGAGGACTATGTTGGGGCATTAAGAAAACTAACACGTCAGAATGATCCTGACCCATACATACGTATGATGCTAAAGGGATATGAATTCAGTTCCACTATCCATGGAGAAGATAACTTTGAAATGGAAAAATATTTGATTTCCTGCGATGCTTTCAAGGAACCAAAATACGGCAAGCTGCATTTTTCATTGGTAAGATTCTAGGATACAAATTTAAGACTTATACCTAAAAGAAAAGCCAGATTAATAATAATCTGGCTTTTCTTTTAGAATACTTAATGGATAATTAGTGAGTTACACCCTTTCTGAATATAACGTTGGTGAAGGTCTTTATACATATTTCTATGTCAAATAGAAATGACTTATTCATTAAGTACTCCTGTTCTAGTTGTACTTTTTGAGGAATCGATATTTCATCTCTTCCGTTAATTTGGGCCCATCCTGTAATACCAGGCTTTAATTTAGAAACACCAGTAGCAACTCTAAATTGCATTAAATCATCTTGATTATATAAAGCAGGCCTTGGCCCTACAAATACCATTTCTCCTTTGATGATGTTAATGAGGTTAGGTAGTTCGTCTAAGCTTGTTTTCCTTATAAGCTTCCCAATTTTTAATAAATATTGATCTGGATTAGTTAAAAGATGCGTAGCAACATTTGGGGTATCTTTCTTCATACTTCTAAATTTATAAATTTTGAAAAATGAATAGTTAATGCCAACTCGTTTTTGTGTAAAAAAAACGGGAAATCCATCTTCAATAATAATTGCAATAGTTATTACAAAGAAAATGGGGGAAAGAGTAATAAGAAATAATAAAGCAAGAATACGCTTAAGCATGTAAAGTTATTAGGGATGTTTCTAGCTTATCGTATATTATTTTTCGTTCAAAATTAGAAAGAAAATAATTATAACCATTTTGAGCTAAATTATTCAATTCAGACTTAGACATATTGTACATAGATTCTACATTAACAGCAAGTTGGTGGTAATCTCCCGAGTTCGATACTAAACCCGCATTAGATTTTATGATTGTTTCAGCTCCTACACCATCCATATTAGCAATTATTGGTTTTTTGCAGGCTAGGTAAGATTGAACTTTGGATGGAATTGTTATAGAAAAAACTACGCTTTTTTTAAGGCTAACTAATAAAACATCAGCACAAGCAAAATAATATGGCATTTCTTCACTAGGTTTTATTCCAAAAAAATGAAAAATATTAGCTAGTTTATATATATTAATTTGATTCATCAATGATTCTTTTGCTCTTCCATCTCCAATAATTACCCAATTAATTTGAATGTCTTTTTCTTGTAGTAATTTTGCAGCTTTGATAATTGTAGTAAAATCTTGAGCAAATCCAATATTACCAGCAAATAAGATAGTAAATCCTTTAGGCATTTGATTTTTATGATTATCAAAAGGGTTAATTGGTTTATAAAATGATTCAACAGTATTTGGTAAATAAATTAATTTTGATTTATTTATTCCTTTTTTTTCTAAAAAATTTATAAATCCTTCTGACTGAACTAATATTTGATTTGACTTTTGATAAAATAAAAACATCATTTTGTCAACAAGTTTCAATATAATTTTAGATTTTATGCTCCCAGCATCACTTAAACTTTCAGGCCAAATATCTTGAATGTAAAAGCTTAGTGGAGCTTTATATTTTGATTTTGCAACTATACCAGGAAGTCCAACTGTTCCAGGAGATAATTGATAAACTAAAATTTTATCAAATTTGTCTTTTAAAAATAAAATTTTAATTGTTGAAAATATTGCAAATGAAATATAATTTATAAATAAAAATATACCAGAGCCATTTCTTCTTGGGAATAATTTAGCTCTTATTACTTTAATTTTATTCCAAATCTCTGTTTTATTACTAAAAAATGAGTAGCCCTTCATAAATGAACCATTAGGATAATTTGGTAATCCGGTTATAACAGTTATATCATGGCCCCTATTCTGTAGCTCTAAGCATAAGTCATTAACTCTAAAATTTTCAGGCCAGAAATATTGACTTATTATAAGTATTCGCATTACTAAACTTTATAAAATTGTTTCTGAACTGTATCTTTTTTCCATACTGTTCTATTCACAAAATCAATATAACTTAAAATAATCCTTACTACTTTAATTGAAACGTTTTCTACATTATAATCATTTATAATTCTAGTTGACTGTGGGTTTTCTATAAATTGATTAACAATAATGTTAACTGCCTCAGTAACTCTTTCTCGTTCAATACCTGACATGATTACCGTACCTTCATCCATTCCTTCTGGTCTTTCATGTGCCATTCTAATCATGATTGCTGGGAAGTTTAAAATTGATGATTCTTCTGTAATTGTACCACTATCCGAAATCACACAGGTAGCTTTTTTTTGCAAGGCTATATAATCAAAAAAACCCATTGGTTTCATGTATTTTACAAGAGGATTTAAATTAACCTCATTTTTAATATTTTCTAATCTTTTTTGAGTTCTAGGATGTGTTGAGACAATTACAGGGTAATTATATATTTCCGCTAATGCATTTAATGAATCTACAAGTTTTTTTAAATTTTCAGGATAGTCCACATTTTCTTCCCTATGTATGGAAACAATAAAATATTTACCAACTTCTAGTTGGAGTCTTTCTAATACATTACAGTTATCAATATTTCCCTTGTAGTAAGAAAGAATTTCTTTCATACATGAACCAGTTTTAATAACTGTTTCTGGTCGAATACCCTCCTTTATTAAATAATTACGTGCTTGTTCTGTAAGTGGCATATTTATGTCACTTAAATGATCAACAATTTTTCTGTTAAGTTCTTCAGGAACTCTTTGGTCAAAACATCTATTACCAGCTTCCATATGAAAAATCGGTATTTGTCTTCTTTTGGCCGAAATAACTGATAAACAAGAATTGGTATCTCCATATAATAAAACAGCGTCAGGTTTAACTTTTTCAAATATTTCATCAGCTTTTATTAAAATATTTCCAATTGTCTCGGCTGTAGTTTGACCAACTGCATTTAAAAAATGATCTGGCTTTCTAACTCCTAAGTCATTGAAAAATATTTCATTTAATTCAAAATCATAATTTTGTCCAGTATGAACTAAAATATGTTCAACATTTTTATCTAATTCTGCCATTACCCTACTTAATTTAATGATTTCGGGCCTTGTTCCAACAATAGTCATTACTTTAGTTTTCATATTCTTTTATTGATATATTTGTTTGTTTACTTTATTGTCGTTTACCAAATCTTTAATTAAATCGACCCAATCTGGTTTTATAAACCCTGTTTTTTTAAAAAATTTTTCTGAATTCAAAGCTTTATTTGTTGCATATAAATTATTAGGAATAATAGTGATATTTGTACCGAAATATTCATTAAATAATTTTAATAAATCAAATTTGGTGATTTTTTCTGATGAAACATTATATAGTCCATTCATATCAGGATAATTTTCTATAATTTTAACAACAAAATCTGCCATACAATTTGTAGTAATACCAGAATAGATTGCTTTATTATATCCTGAAACTGTTCCATTTTTGTTACTTAAAAACCATTCTAAAAGTTCAGTTTTATTTTCCAGCTCTCGACCTATCATCGAACTTCTTAATGTTAATGAATTAGAACTTATAATTTCTCCCAACGCTTTACTTCGTCCATAAAAATCATTAGAATCGACAAAAGATTCTTCATTATAAAATCCATCTTTTCCAGAAAAAACGCAATCTGTACTAAAATGAATTAATCTTTTGTCATTTGAAACAACCCATTCATTTAAAACATGTGGCAAAACTGAATTAATTAAAATAGATTTAGATTGTATTTCATATACATTTCTTCTTATTGTTAAACCTATTGCATTAATAATGATATCTGCTTTTAAATTATTCAATAATTGTATAAGCCTTGAAAAATCACTAACATCAAAATCATCAATAACAAAATCTTTTTTATACAATAAATTATTTTGTACTAACTCATATTTTTTTTTAAGTAAGACCCATGTATTAGGATACTTTTTAGATATCACTTGATATAATTTATGACCTATCATTCCATTTCCACCAAGTATTAAAATTTTCATTTTAATTCATTTTTTACATAATTTAAATCCATGAATATCTTAGTTAATTCTTCTTTATTTAATCTATACGTATTATGAGAATGATATTCATTTAATAAAGAAATTTGTGAATCACCAGATAAAAAATATTTATCATAGTTTAAATCTCTATTATCAGCTTTAACTTTATAGAAATCACCTAAATCTTCAGCAATAGAAAATTCTTCTTTAGAAAGTAAAGATTCATAAAGTTTCTCCCCATGTCTAGGACCAATTATTTTTATATTTGATTTTGTATTGAAAATATCAATTAAAGTATTTGCAATCATATCGATTGTTGCAGCGGGTGCTTTTTGTACAAAAATGTCCCCCTGGTTACCATTAGAAAAAGCAAATAAAACTAAATCAACCGCCTGTTCTAATGTCATAATAAAACGTGACATATTTGGATCAGTGATAGTAATATCTTTCGATGCTTTAATTTGATCGATAAAATGTGGTACAACAGAACCTCTAGATGCCAAAACATTACCATACCTAGTTATTGTGATTATTGTATTGTCTGACATTCTTGATTTTGCTGTAGCAATTTTTTCCATCATAGCTTTAGAAATTCCCATAGAATTAATTGGATACACAGCTTTATCTGTGCTTAAACAAACAACTTTTTTTACATGATTTTCAATTGCGCAATTTAAAACATTCTCGGTACCTATTACATTAGTTTGTACTGCTTCAAAAGGAAAAAATTCACATGATGGAACTTGTTTTAAAGCAGCTGCATGAAATATATAATCTACATTTTTCATACTCGAGTTCAAGCTGTTATAATTTCTTACATCTCCAATATAAAATTTTATTTTATCATTTTGCCATGAAACTCTCATGTCATGTTGTTTTTTTTCATCACGACTGAAAATTCTAACTTCTTTGATATTCGTATTAATTATTTTTTTTAAAAAAGCATTACCAAAACTACCAGTTCCTCCTGTAATTAAAACCGTTTTACCATTTAGCATATTATTATATTTTTGTTTTTTTTATTGATATTAAATCTTCCATATATTTGAAGGTATTATTAGCACAATTATTCCATGAATATTTTTTTGAATAATCAAATGATAATTGAGATTTTATTGTTCTTAAATTAGTATCTGAAATTGCAATTTTTAATTGATGAATAGTGTCATTTACATCTTTAGCATTATAATAAATTGCCCCATCTAAAATAAATTCATTCATTGGCTCTTTATTAGAACATAAAATTGGAAGGCCAGATGACATGGCTTCAATTAAAATATTTGGCATATTTTCGCATGTTGAAGAAAAGACGAACAGATCACTGGTATGATAAAATTTAATTATATCAGTATGAGGGACGAAGCCTTTATATGTTATATTATTCTTTAAATTATCTGATGTAAAAAGTTTCAAGTATTTGTTTTCATCATTTTTAATAGAGATTTCACCTATAATAATCAACTCAATGTTTGGATATTCTTTAATTAATGATGTAAAAGATTCTAATAAAACATCTAAATTTTTATATGGAAATATGCTAGATACAAATAAAATCTTAAATTTCTCATTGCTAGTATAATCATTATAATCTTTTTGAATTCTAGGCTTTAATTTAAATTCTTCTGAAATACCATGGTTTATAATTCTATAATTTGATAAATTAATCTTTTTTCCTAATATTATATTACTAGCATATTTTGATAAAAAAATAACATTTTTGGATTTATGAAAATTAATTAACTGAAATTTACCCATTAAATAGAATTTAAGTCGATAAAAAAATGGGAAACCTTTTGTTTCATTCTTTTCAAAAAAAAGCATATTCTGAGACATTGATAGGCATAAATATTTTTTTTTATAAAAATCACCAAATGGAGAAAAAATTAAATCAAATTTTTCATTTATAATATATTTTGATATAATAAATCTCCATAAAAATTTATAAAATACATTTCCGTTAAGTAAAAAATTTGATTTTTTAATAAGAAAACTTTTATTATCTAATTTATCTAGGAAAGATTTAGGAGCAAATAAAACAATAGTTTTAATTTTTGTATCAATATTTTCAAATCTTTTTAGTAATTCGATTATATGAACAGAACCACCTCCAGAAGGATTAGTGCCTATATTTATTAATATTTTCATTATGTCTTGTGTCAATAAATTTATTTACTATCCAGTAGAGTATAACGGCATATATACAAAATTTGAATAAATGAATTGGATTATATGCAAACCATCTTGGAAAAGTAATAAAAATACAAATTGAATAAATTAATATATAACGGTTTCCTGTTGTATAAAATTTTTTTATGAAATATGATAAAATAAGAGAAGCAATAACTGGTCCAATGTATCCAAACCAAACAAAAAAATATGTACTGATTAATCCTCCTCCGCCTGAATTATAAATATCCTGTTTATAAATAGATAGATTTGAAAAATCTGGTAATAAAAAAGGTGGCAGGATTGATGAAAAAATATTTAATAGAAAAGAGAAAAGTCGAGTTGGAAAAGGTAAATATCCATTTTCGATTAAACCAAACATTCTTGCACTAGATTGAATGACATCTCCTTGATTGGAATCAATGTATAGTTTATTTGTTTCAATTTGAAATAAATTTGTAAAATCAAAAATGGAATTATAATCTAGAAAAAGTAAAATACTAGGATTATTGCGAATATTTTCAAAAATATGTAATAAAAAGAACGCTGTCATTGAAAATAAAATAACATATCTGTATGAAACTTTAGCTTGAAAAACATAATAAAAATAAAAATAAAGTAAGAAAATTTGAATAACTTCTATTCTGCCGCCAAATAAAAGTGTTTTAAATATAAAAATTATGAGCAAAAGTGTGTTAATTAAAAAATAGCGTCTTACTCTTGGTGAATATATTAAAATGAACAAATATAAAAGTATACTATATTCATGAAAGGTTGTTTTTTTCATTGATTCCGAATCTGCATAAATACCAGAAATAAAAATATTTTCTCCTTTTATTCCTAAATATAAGAAAATAAAAAAACAAAAAATGAAAAAAAAATATAAATAATTGTTAGGTTTAAAATATGCTTCAATATCAAAATTTAAATTCGAGTATTTATTGACAGAAATTAAATTTCCTAAAAATAAAATGAAAACGAAATGATTTATAAGTACGTATTTAAAATAATGTTGTGTCTGAAAATCAGGCCAAACTGATAAATAATAGTTAGAAATAAAAAAATAATTAAAAGTATTTGTATACAAAAGTATAAAAACAAATAAAATAAAAATTGGTATAGTTTTTTTAAATTTAAAAATAAATATAATATTTAAGATAGTGGCACTAATGCTTAAATAAGAATAATCTTCAAATAGGATAAAATAAATGGACAATAATGATATAATTATACTTAGTATTAGATAGGCAACATTTTCTTTTACTAAACTTATATTCATTAGATCTTTTTAAATAATTTTTTTAAAAAAAGTATGGGATTAAAAATAAATGATTTTAGTAAATATTTGTATTTAGTTTGTTTTAATATGTTTTTAGAAATATTAAACCAAATTAGATTAATTGTTGAATAGTAGACTGATTTTAGATAAAGATATTTTAAAGCACTGTTTTTTTCTATATTAAAATTATATAAATAAGCAAGGTTATTCATATGTGTATTGATAGATTTGCTTATACCTTGTTCATGAATTAAATATGTTGTTAATTCTTTTTTTATTAAAAAATATTCATTAATTCCTGCATTACACAACTCGATAATAAATTGAAAGTCTTCTACACTTTTAAAATTATAAGATTCGTTAAAAAAAATATTATTTTTTTTTTGAAAATCTTTAGAAACTATTAAACTTGACAAAACAAAAGGGTTTCCATATCTAAGTAAGTCGTATTTTTTTAAGAGTTTAACTTTTGGATAATAAATAAAACTATTATGATTAATAGTATCGGTCATTATTGTACCATGTGAAATTAAATGATATTGTGAAATATCATTAATCATTGAAATTTCAAGTAGCTTATTTATATGCCATATGTCATCTGAATCAATAAAAGCAATCCAGTCTCCTTTGGCATTTATTAATCCGATATTTCTAGGAGATGCTGGTCCACCACTATTTAATTGACTAAAGATTTTTATTCTATCATCGTTATATTTTAAAATCAAATCAACTGAATTATCTGTTGAACCATCATCTATAATTAATAATTCAAAATTTACATACGTTTGATTAATAATACTATTAATAGTATTATTAATAGTACTAGATGAATTATATACAGGTAATATAATTGTAAATTTAATCATTGAATACCTTTAAAATTGTATTTTTAAAGTCATTATCATAATTGGCAAATGAATTTATTTTATAATTATAGGTAATACCTTCATCAATATCTTTGAGTTTTATCATTTTTACAAAATATAATAAATAAAGATATTTTTGAATTTTTACAACTTGATTCTCAAAGGGTATAAGTGTTTTTTCCATTAAAGAATAATATTCTTTAATGTCTTTGGGTTCATAAATTAAATTTAAATTTGAATAATGTGCAGAAGCGGCCAATATTACAGGTTTATTTTCTAATGCCATTTCCAAGCCAGTAGTTGAAGTATAAACTAGACCAACATCTGTAATCTTCATTAAGGTATAAGAACTAGTTGTATCATTTGCTTTTATAATTTTTATATTATTAGGCAATGAAGAGAAATTAACATTTATAAAATCTTCTGTTGTAAATCTTGTTTTCCACCATGTGATTTTCTCCTCTGCAGGATGTATTCTGATAACTAAGGTTAGATTGGGATTTAATATAAAAAAATTGATGGTTTTTTGAACCCATTCATACATATCTTGAAAAATTGTATCCTGCCCATATACAGATGAGTCCCAAATTAAATTAGTAAACAATACAAATGTTTTACTTTTAAAACTTATGCCTATACTTCTTTTAATTGTATCAATATCATCATTTATTTCTGTGTAAAATGGAATGTGGCCATTTCCTACTTTAGATCTAGTTAGTAAATAATTGTTTAACAAATCATAGTTGATATTGGTATTGGAATTATTTAAAATATAGGACATATCAAATGGTACAGCATTTTTATTTTTGGAAAAAACTAATGTATTTTTAATATTGCCTCTTTCATATGTGATAAATTTTTTATTAAGAAGTTTGGCATAGTTTGTAAATAATTTGGAATTTGCAAACTGACCATTTAAAACAAAAAAATAATCAAAATCGTGATCAAAAAAATATTTTTTAAAAAAATTATCAGTATTTCTCAAAGAATTTTTAAACTTCGTTTCAATATTATTCCAATTAACATCGTTTTTTTGATTACTTCTTAAATGTCTTACAACTGAACATTCAACGAAATTGTTCAAATCAAATTCAGTAAAATTATCAATTGGACTTTGGATGGATTTGTTGATACTATTTTTATTAACATAATCATTCATAGATATATAATCAATACCATGAAAACTACAAATTTTTTTTACATTAAACTTACATTCAGTACAAATATCTTTTTGTAAATCAGAATTTAAAGAATGCGAATCACAAAAAGAATTTAATCCATCACAGATTAAAACTGTAACTTTATAATTTTCAGTTTCAATAATTTTAGCTATATATAATTCCCAAGCATTATGTATTGGCCAATATCTTTCTGAGAATATTAATACATTTTTGTTATCAATTTTTTTTTCTTTTTTTTCGCTAAAATCACTAGGTATGGTTGAAAAACCATGTTTTTTAAAATATTTGTATATAATATATTTTATATATGGAAATTTTCTAAAGAACTTTTTTATCATATTAATTTTGTATTTCTAAAAAATCAGCGGCGCCTTTGAAATTCAATTCTATGTTATTAAAAGCTGATTTCGAAATTTTAAATGAATTTATTTTACCATCAAATTCATGATGTATTACATAATCAAGAGTTAGCATGTATCTATCATTAGAAGTTATGGGATTGCCTCTGTGAAAACCATTTGTATCAGCTATTATCAAATCACCAACATTAGCTATAATATTTACAATATCTTCTTTTTTATATTTTGTTAACATTTCTTCCAAAGTCCATCTATATTTTTTTGTATGACCAAAAAATCGTTTTTTATGACTACCTCTAATATAACAAAATGGTCCTCCATTTTCATCAACATCATTTAAATAGAAGAAACACTTTAAGAATTTTGCACTATTAGGATCTATATGAAAATATTGAGTATCAAATTCTGGTATAGAATTTACGAAACTTTTTCTTAGGTTTAAACCGCCTAAAGCCGATAGTGTACCTAAATATGAAGATGTAATATTTATGATATTTTCATTAAAAGCTAAACTTGAAATTTCATTAATATTTAATAAAGGATCTTTAAGAACCATATTATTTGTATAATTTCTACAAAATTGTTGGCCTTTATTCAAATCTTCTGGGCTTAAAAAAACCTTAGATGGTTTTAAATCATTTTTTTCTCTAATTGAATCATTAGAAACAGGCAATAGATTAGTTCCTGTATTTAAATATTTATCAAAATCATTTTTGATTTTCTCTAAAATATCAACATCTAAAAAATTTTTTATAACAATAAAGCCATTTTCCTCCAATTGATTAACAATTTTAGTTTTATTAAATTTTAAATTTGGATATTTATTTAACCTTTCTTGTAATTGCTTATTATAATATATAAATCGTTTTTTTAATTTAAGGTATTCATTAAAACCGAAAAATGGACTACCAAAAATAGAATCAATTTTAAGTAATATTTTTTTCATAATGTAAATTTAAAAGTTTATGATGTAGATATATAATTAAATCCCAGAAAGCTTGTTTACCTAATAAAGTTAAATATACAATTATAGAATAAGATATAGTTATAATAAATTTTACAGCTAATGAAATGTATATATTTTGTATTTTATAAGAAATATTTAATGAAAAAAATATAAAAAATATTAAAATTAGTAAAAGAAATTTCTTTAATAAAAATGGTCTTTTGTAAATGAGATGTGAAAGAATTATTTTTACAAATGAAACAAATATATTGATAATTAAAAAAGAATACATTGCACCTTGAAGTCCATAATTGTTTATTAAAAACCAAGATACAATTGATACAATAATCAAATTAAAAAAATTAAAGACTAAATCAAAATGTGTTTTTTTATTTAAATCAGTGCCTCTTGCTAAAAATGCTTCTGCATAATGAAATAAGTAACCTAAAATAAAAAATGGTATATATTCTGCTACACTAAAGTATTTCGGCCTATTAATAAGTCTAATTATGTCCATGAAAAATAAAGAAAATGATAAAGCAACAATAGTTAAACTAAAAAAATATACTAATTCGTATTTTGGTAGTATTTTATTTCTAAAATCATTTTTATTTACATGTTCATAAATAAATGGAAAGTAGTTTGATTTTAAAGATTGTGCAAAAATAGATAATACAGAAGAAAAATTTTTTGATAATTGATACAAACCTAGGCTCCCTAAGTCTATTTTGCTTTTTAATAATAATCTATCTAATGTAGCAGAAAAAGAAGATAAAATGGAGTTAAATAAATTTGGTAAACTGTATTTCAACTCTAATTTATTATTTAAGAAATTTAAATTAGGTGTAACCTCATTTTTCAAAATAAAAATCCAATAAAAAATAGAAATTGCTTCAACAATTAGTCTTGAAATAAAAATGCTTAAAACCCCTAAATTAAAATATATTAATAAAATAATTGAAATAACTGTATTTAATACAAAATTTAATAAACTGACAATTGAAAATTTAAATATTTGATTTTTAATTCTCAATATAGTAAATGGTATAATAGAGATTGAATTGAACAATAAAGTGATCAAATTAATTAAAAAGAACGTTTCATATTTAATATCTATGAAATACTTAACTGTAAAAAACTTGTAAAAACAAACAAGTACCAAAGTAATGAGTAAAGAACTGATTAAACTGATGGTCCAAAAAAATCCAACTTTATCTTTTCTATTACCTATGCCCCATTCTTGATAATGTCTCAATATTGTAGAATCTAAACCCAATATAAAGAATGAAAGCATTAGTTCATTAAATACAATTCCTAATGATAATATACCAAAATCGCTTAAAGTTAAATATTTCCAATAAAATAATGTTAATAAAAAGGAGCCGGCTTTAATCAAAAAATTGATTAGTACAAATATAATTGCTGACTTATGGTTTTTCAAAAATTCTAATTGATTTATTTAAAAAATATTTGGAGCAACTAATCTTTTTTTCATTTAAACTATTTAATTTATCAATAATATTGGAAACTGATTTAAAATCAATTTCTTTTTTAATTTTATTATACTTAAATAAATTAAGTTTTTGTAAAAGATACTTTATTTTACTTTTATTTGTATTTAAAATAATATTAAATATTGAAATAAAAGATTTTGAATTATAATTAATTTTTTTTGAAATTATTTCTGAAATCAATAAAGCTGATTTTCCGTCAATTGCTCTATACCAGTTTGATATAACCCAATTATTTGTATCACTGTTTTCTCTATTTTCTTTATTTAGTAAAAGCTTTTGAACAATCTCATTTAACTCTTCTAAATTATTTGCTTTTACACTAACTTTTTGTGGTACTTCTTGTCTGTAATTAGATGAAGATTTGGGATATTCAATTGAAATTGGGTTAATATTCATAAAACTAGCTTCTAATGCAGTTGAACAATCACGATGAATCAATGCATTACTGTGAAAAATCCATGGTATCGCTGAACCAACTTTTATCACTTCAACATTATCAAAATTCTTAAAAATTTTTTTATACACTAATTCATCCTCAAATGGATGTGGTCTAATTACAATATTAATTTTATTTAATTTAGAAATTGATATAATCGATTCGATAATTTTTGACCAATTTGAAAAAAACTCATTTGTTATTTTTATAATTTCTTCAATAGAAAAATTAGACAATGTATAAAATGTTTCTATTTCTTGAGCAAATGTTTGAAACTTAGGAAATAGAAGAGGAAAATTTGTATTTACAAGGAAATAATTTTTCCCATTATAAGGATGATCATATATATTTATCCATGGCAAGCAACAAAAATCATATCTAGGTGTTCCAGTTACGTGTAATTTTTCCGAAGGCACAATGCCACTTTTTAAAATTGCATCATATTGAACATTACCCCATAAAAAATAATCATTAACGGAGTTATATGCGCCATTTTTTAACATATGAATTAATGATTCTTCCAAATCCATTATTACAGCACCTCCTTCAGTATCAAGAGCACCTATTGTAATTCCACATTTTTCTAATTTTTCTAAAAATATTTTATTATTAGGGCGAACATAATTAACCAAAATATAATCTGGACATATTTCAGCAACTTGACTTTCTTGATTATACATAGATGTTAAAAAAACATCAATATTTTTATTAACAAGATGAGAGGCTAATAAAATCATTGAATCCAAATCTCGAAGTGGATTATCTATAATTAAACAAACTTTAAGTTTTCTCATTTATGTTACGATATTTTAAAAATCTCTATTGAATTGTTCTTATAATACAAAATGCTTCCGCGTATTCACTTCCAATATTTATTCCAATTTGACTTGCTTTAACTTTTAAGGCTTTGGGAGATCTTGGATGAGGGTAATCTCTCTTTTCAAATGTATAAGACTCCATTGCTAATATTTTAGCATTTAAATTATTTTCATCAATTTCTATATATAAATTTGGGGAAAACTTATTTGGATCTGTTGATGCTTTCCATTCGGTACCAGACGGGGTTTCAAAAGTTATAATTGTTTTTACCATTTCATCTGCAAGTGGCCTACAACTAGTCATAACTGCTTCAAAAGTTCTTTGATGATCTATATTTAAGTCTCCACCGTGATGTGTAAATATTATATCAGGATTAAAATTAAATTTTTCTTGTTCTATAATTTTAATGATATCTAAAAGAGCTACGGTATCAAAACGATTGTCAGGTAAATTATATATTGAAACATTTTCAAATCCAATATGTTTTTTTGCTTCTTGAATGTCAGATCTATGCTTTTCCAACTCAATATTCCAGAATTCTACATCTCGTTTATCAGATCTAGATGTAATTCCTTCACCTAAAATTACAACATGAACACTTAAAGAATATTCATTAATTAACTTATTCATAGTAGCTCCAACTCCAAGAATTTCATCATCAGGATGAGCTACTACTAACATTATTCTTTTATTTATAAAATTCATTGTAATGATTTAATTAGTTCAACTATATTATCTGTTCCATTTCGATTAACTAGTGTTAACGCTTTTTTTGAAACTTTTTCTCTTAATTCTTTAAGTTCATATTTTTTTATATCAAGCAGTATTTTATGCTCTAAATCTTGATCGTCCCAATTAATTATATTTGGTATTATATTCTCAGTATGATAATATTTTTGATTAAATTTTTGATCAAAATCAATACTAATACCAATTGTAGGTATTCCAACTGATGCTAACTCATGTAAAGTTTGTCCACAAGCTGATATTGCAATGTCACAATATTGCATTTGATAATACATTTCTTGTTCATCCAAAATTTTAAATAATTTTAATCTATTACAATCAAAATTGCTTTTTAATACCTCTGGTGAAATGACAACTAATTCATGATTTGTGTTATTTAATATAATTTCTATTAGTTTAGGCACTATATTCCTATAATCACTTCCACCAATAGTCAATAATATTTTTAATTTTTCACTATTTTTTGTTGAATATTGACTTAATTGTGTAAAGCTTTTTCTAAGAATAACAAAATTAGACCCTCCTAAAACTTTAACGCTTTGATTATTATAATTAATATCTGAAAAATATACATTTGGATTGATTATCAATTTTACATTCTCATAATCTATTCTATTAAAATCATCTAATATTACAATATTCTTATATTTAATTGATGCCAACTTTAAAAAATCAGTATCCATTAAATATGAATCAATAATAACTTTAATATTGGGGTTATGTTTATCTAAAAAATTTAAATCTTGTAGCCAATTACAGTTAATTGCATAAGGATATAATTTAGAATCATTAACTTGATTTACATACATTACTCCTATCTCATTTTTTTCTAAAAGCGTTTCATATAATGCTCTAGTTCTTGTGTAATGACCAAGTCCCACACCATAGCCAAGTTCTGTTAAAATAATAAAACTACAATTCATTAAATAGGCTAAGTGAATTAGAAAACATTATTTTTTCAACTTCAATATCCTTGAATTTATATTTATTGAAAAAATTGTAATGTGTTGCCAAAGATTGTTCAAAATCAACATAAGGATGATCACTTCCATAAACAATGCGATCTGAATTCATTTTTTTTAAAACAAATGCGAAATCAATCTCAATAGAAGAATTAATGTAATAAGGTAAGGAAAATGAAGTATCAAGCCAAACATTATTTTTTTCTAATGCTAATAACATTGCTTTTATTACATTACAACTACCTCCATGTACAATTACAATTGGAGTTTGTGTTATATATTCTGAAATGTAACATGCTAGTTTTAAGTTTTCATATTCAAACATTTTAGCGGTTCCAAAACTGCCATCAATACAAATAATAAATTTTTTTTCTTCAGCATACTTACAAATTTTTAATATTTTTTGAAAATCTTGACTTGTAATTTTTTGCAAATATGAATTAAAAATAATCGCATTTATTCCATTTTCTATTAAATTATCAAGGTATTCAAAAACATCAAACCTTCTAAAATCAATTAATGCAGTATACTTAACAATATCAAATTCAGCTTCGATTTGATTAAAATTTAATTTATGCTGATTATTAAACAATTGATTATTAAAAAGCAAAATATTAATTCCTGAACAATTTATTAATTTTTCTTTATGAAATAGAAAACCAGATTCAATTCCATGAATATCTAAATTCATGTCTTGATGTATAACGCTATTCACATCTTTATTATTGTAAATTGCTAAATGGATATTAAAATCAAATATTTTCATTATTTATAGATATATAACATGAATTCTTTTTGAGGAATAGGATTATAATTATGCTTTAAAACTACATTTGAAGTAATTTCTAGAGCAGTACTAAGGATAATTTGGGGATCATGATAAAAAATAAAATCTTCTTTAGGATAATTTGGGGATATGAAAGCACTTATAAAATCAACAATTAAAACTTCTTTAACATTATTAAAAGCATTTTTTATGATACTAGAGGAGTATTCATAATTTAATTTATCCGACTCCAGTTTATAATTTAATAATCCTAACATTATCCCAATATCAAACTTATCCTTAATTGAATCAGCAGATTTTGTAATATCAACAATCTCATATTTTACAATTTTGTCTTCAATATTATTTGCTTTTTTTATTAGATTTACATTAAGATCCCATCCTGTATAAGATTGGATATCTATTTTTGATTTCTTAAAAAAATCATACAAATCACCAAAACCACAACCAATATCTAATACATTTTTTTTATTAAAATCTGTAGCTTGTAATATATTCGTAAAACGAAATTCTTGTTGTTCAGCATTACCCCATCCTAAAGTTTTAATATCTTTTCCATGAATATCTAGTCTACTGTTATAACGATTAATTGTTGATTCTGAAATTTTATTATATTTATTGTTCATTATTTTATAAATTATATTCTTCTAATTTGTTTCTTAATGATAATGGTAAATCAGATTTGTCTTTTAAATAAGCTTTTTCACAAATTGTTTTATATGTTGACCATTTTAGAGTATCTATACAATAATACCAAATATCTTCTTGTAATTCAATAAAACTTAATTTTTTATACATTTCATTTGTGATGTTTTCTTTATCAATAAATGTACATCCTGAATCATCACATATAATAATTCCACCTTCAAAATATTTCTTTCGTCTTTCGGCATCAAATAATATTTCTTTAGATGGTGAGATATTAGTATTATAACAACCAAGTGGAGTGATACCATTACACCAAATTGGATAATTTTCTTTAGTTATAGTATGAGCATCCCTCATTAATCCATTTACAACAATTCCTTCAACACCTTTATACAATATAAGATATTTTGCAACTATATCTCCAAAAGCTGCTTTATTATTACAATGAAATGTATCAACAAATAAAATTCCACCTTCTTTTACTTTTTCAGCTTGTTCATGAATTGGCCAGTTAGTTTCAGAATGTCCATATATATATTGCACTTCTCCTACAACAAATTTTCCTTTAATTAAAGACTTGGGCCCTTCAATTACTCCAGACTTATTTAAAGCATCTGCAACCTCAACAGTAGAAATTCTATTTTTTTTTATTAATGAAATAATGTCGTTTTTGATTTGAGTGTTATTCATAATTTATTTTGATTTTATTGATGATTTCATTTACTTGATTTCTGATTTTTTCTGATGATTTAAATATTATAAATCCATGTCTATTGCCATCATTACTTATAACAGAAATCTGATCTCCAACTTTCACATTTAATTTCGCTTTCAAAATGCCTTTATTTTTTTTAATTTCATTAAAACCGCTAATTTTTTTAATTACGCCTGGCTGAAAAGAGAAAAATTTTAAGATAACATTGTTTTTTTCAATTTGATCAGGACAAGTAACTTTTGATTTTATCCCTATTACATCATCAATATATTTTTCCAAAATATTGACACCACAAACATTTGGCACAATTATTTCAGAGGTAAAAACTCCACCACCTCTATTTGCCGATTCAATTAAATATATCAGACCTGTTTTAGTAATCATATATTCAGAATGTGTCATTCCAAAAGTAAAACCCAATATTGTATTTACAAATTCATTATTTACTAAAGCCTTTTCATATATATAATCAGGAATTTCAGCAGGATATTTAATATCCATGGAAACTTGAGACCCTAAACCTTCTTTACTTTTTTTTGCAATTGTTAAGGACTTAGGAATTCCATCAAAGCAATAGCCATCAACTGTAATTTCATAGCCATCTATAAATTGTTCAATAAGCACAAATCTTGAATGACTATTTGAAAGTGCATTTAAATAACAAGATTTTAATTCACTTAAATTATTAACCTTAGCTACACCAAAGCTCCCTCTGTTGTCAATTGGTTTTATTATAATAGGAAACCCAATTTCATCACAAGCACTAATAGCTTCACCATAATTAAAAACAAGTATAAATTTGGGTACTAAAATTCCATTTAACTCTGCATATTTTCTTTGAACATACTTATTTATTGAAATTTGAGCTTGTGATAATGATGATCCTTTAAGCCCAAGTCTTTCAGAAACATATGATTGTGCAAAATGAGAATAATCACACTGGTCAGATATTACTGCATCAATTTTTAGTTCTTTTGCAATATTATAAATATTCTCAAGGTCTCGAAAATCTAATTGGAAAATTTTCTTGAAATGTTTTTTTAGTATAGGCTTTTTTAAACTAAAATTTGTTATTCCATAAAGTTCATACCCTCTTTCATGTAATAGTTGTATCAAAGGCTCTTGTTCCCATCCTATATTAATAACCAAAACTTTTTTTACAGACATTTTAACAATTTAATTTATTAATAGTAATAACTTCTCCTTTCAAAATAAAATCTTTCACTATGTATTTATTATTATAAAAGAAATCTCTTGCATCTAATCCATTTTCTGTTCTTAAAAATAAAATATCATTGATATCTAACACATCTCCGATTTTTAAATCTCTATTAGCAATACATCTATACAAAATAGAATTTTTAAAATCTGTTTCTTCTGTTTGTATCTGTAGTCTGTCAAATGAATTATTTGTTGCATTTTCTATTTCCCTTATTTGTCTAACAAGTAATCTCAATTCATCTGGGTCGGATGCAAATGAATTACTATCGGGGGTATCAAGATTCCGATCAAGTGTGAAATGTTTTTCTATTATTTTGGCTCCTAAGGTTACTGCAGAGCAAGCAATATGAGTACCTATTGTATGATCTGAAAAACCAACTGGATTGCCAAACATTGAGTTATATGTATTTATTAAATTCAAATTTACACGATGCGAAGGAGTTGGATAAATACTATTACAATGAAGAATGATAAAATTTTCATTCCCGTTTTTTTTAAAGATATCTACTGCTTTGATTATTTCACTATAAGCTGCAATTCCTGTTGAAAAAATTGTAGGTTTATTTAATCTAGCAATTTTTTCAATTATTTGAGGAAATGTGCCAATTTGTGCTGATGCAATTTTATACAATGGAACCTCAATTTCTTCTAAAATATCAACTGACTTTAAATAAGTTGGAGAAGAAAAAAAAACTATATTTTTTTTATCACAATATTCTTTCAATAAATAATGCCATTTTTCAGGAAATGCTAATTTTTTAACAAGATTTTTCGTTTTGGGATTTGGATGAAAGTATAAACTATCAAGTTGAATTGACTGAAATTTGATAGCATCTACCCCAGCTTCCGCAGCCGCGTCTATCGAATCTTTTGCAAGTGATAAATCTTGCATATGATTTGATCCTATATCAGCAATAATATATGTTTTGTCACCACCAACTTCAAATCCGTTAATGTTAATTATTTTTTTCATCAGATATAAATTTTTTCAATAATTGTAAGGCTTCTAATAAAATATCTTTATCGATTGAAAATGAAAGTCTAAAATAACTTTCGTATCCACTTCCGTAAGAACTTCCTGGAATAAGTACTATGCCACATTCTCTTAAAACCTTTTGACAAAATAGATCACCGTCAAAGATATTGTATATAGCAAGATTAACGAAATAATAAAATCCTCCAGATGGTTTAAATATTTCCCACTCAGGGAATATTTTTAAAACTTGATTTCTGTTTTCAAAATAATATTTTGAATTTGCAACTATCTCATCGTTTGAGTCCTCAATATTCAATAATAGATATTGACTGATTGAAGGAACACAAGTCGCTAGATTTTGTTGAATAACTAACATGCGTTGAAGTATTAAACTGTTATTACAAATTAAATATCCAATTCTAAATCCAGTCATTGCATGTGACTTTGAAAAGCCGTTTCCAATTATTAAATTATTGTATTTAAATAGATTTTCAAGTGTTTCATTTAATTTCTCTTGATATATATATTTATCATAAATAAAATCAGTTATTATCCATGCATTATTTTTTGTAGCAGCATTTACAATAGCATTTATTTCATATTTATTGAAAATTTTTCCATCAGGATTGTTAGGATTGCAACAAATAATAACATCAAATTCAACTTCTTCAAGAATTTTTGTCCAGTCGCTTTTATATAAACTGACAACTACTACTTCATATCCAGCCATTATCGCAATTGCCTCATACCCTAACCATGCAGGTTCTAAAATACATAGTTTTTTTTTAGATATAGCTTCTAAAGCATAATAAAGACCTTGTTTCAATCCTGGGACTATTAATACATCTTTACTTGTGTAACCAGAATAAAAATTAGAAATTATATTTAATAAATCATCAATACCTTGAGCATTTGTATAATGAGAAAAAGAATCATTTAGTGTATTAAAATTATTTTTTATACTTATTGGTAGTTGAAAATGAGTATCCCCAATACCCAATGGGTAGATTTTAGCACCTTTTTTTTTTAATTCATTTGAAATTCGAGACATCTCCATAGAGGCTGAGGGTTTAAGTCTCTCAAAATTTATACTCATTATTTAATTTATTTTCTGACAATATTATTATTTAAAATATCATTATTTAAACTTACTCCATTATTCAAAATGTTGTTTGAACCAATACAAATATCAAAATATGTAGTAGTACACATTCCAAATAAATTACTATCTCCTACTTTGACTCTACCAGCAATTACTGAGTTCGGTGCAAAATGATTGTTATTACCTATTAGTGATTCATGGCATATGATTGATGCTGTATTGATGTAATTAAAATCACCAACAATTGCTTCACTGCCAATTATAGAATTGGCTAATATAATATTTCCATTTCCAATCCTTGATGAAGATTCAATTACTGCTTTTTCATGTATTATATTTGGAAATGAAAATCCAATTTTTTGATATTGTTCAATTTTTAAATATCTTTTTGATAAATCATTCAAAATACTATAAGTAACTACTAGGTTTTTATACCCATTTTTAAAAAGCAAGTGCAATTCATTTTCACCTCCAAGTACTTCAATGTCCATAACTTTAGATCCTGGTATTAAAGCATCATCAATAATACCAATTATTTTAAATTTATTTGTAGATCTAATAGCATCAATACACATCTTTGCACCACCTTTCCCTCCCAATAGAATCAGGTCTTCTTTATTATTTGTTGGTAGTGTGAATTTATTATTTCTAAATTTCAACAATTCAAATACATCCCCTTCTTTAACAAATTCAAACTTTGAAAACAAAGCTTTGTCTAAGTTATTTTCTTTTATAAGATTTAAAGCTTTTTTTGAAAATTTAGAAGATTCAATGCTGACTTTTTCAAATTGTATTAATTTTTCATTTTTTAATTCAATCGAAATTTGTTCCTGAGTTAATTCTTTATCATAAAGGATTGCAATTACATCTCCAACTTTAACAGTTTGGTCTTGTTGAAGATCAAAAATTATCCAACCAGAAACAGTTGATTCAATATCAATAATTGTTTTTGATGATTCTAATGAAAATAGTTTTTCACCAACACTAACAAACTGAGAATTTTTAACATTTACTTCAATTAATTTATACTCAACATCTGATGTGTTGAATTTTTCAACAACAATCTTTTTAACAATTTTCATAAAACAATTCTTTAACAGTATTAATAATCATCTTTTTATTCGGTAAGGTAATTTTTTCGGCAATACTTGAAGAAGGTATTATAGAATTATTATAAATTCTTTTAATGAGAAATTTATTTTTTAATTCGATCAGTAACTCGGATGTAACTTCAGAACCAAATGACGAAAATCCTGCTCCTTCTTCAACTATTAATAATTTTTTTGTTTTATTCACTGAATTTGATACCGCTGTTATATCAAATGGGTATAACAATGTTGGAGATATAATCTCACAAAGTATTTCTTCTTCAAAAAATAGTTCTATTAAAATTTTTTCAATTTCTAACAGCATTCCACCATAACATAGAATTGTCAAATCAGGCTTTTTGTTTTCTGGAGTTATTCTGACTGATGGAAATTTTTCATTCGAAAGGTCAGTTTTATATCCAGAAATTTCAAGTTTTTTATGGACAGTTGTATAAAGTATTTTATTTTCAATAACTAAATACGGAAAAGTATTTTGTTCAAATATTTTTCTATATACTAAAATTGGATTAATTACATGATTTAACGCAACTACATGAAAATCTGGAATTCCAAGAAAATGCTTCTCAATACTTTGACTATGTGTTGGTCCATAGCCACGATAACCTCCCATTGGTGTTCTAATGACAATTGGACAGGTTACAGATCTATTATACATCCTATAAAATTTACTAGAATGTTGTAAAATTTGATCAAGTGTTAATGTCATAAAGTCGCCAAACATTATTTCAACGACAGGTCTGTAACTTTTTAATGCTAAACCATTTGCAACTCCAATTATTGCAGATTCACTAATAGGTGTGTTTTTTACACGATCAGGAAATAAATAACTAAGGTCTTTGGTAACTTTGAACGCACCACCGTATTCACCTGGATTAAATTTATTATGAGTTTCTATGTCTTCGCCCAAAAGCATGGTCTTACTATTATTCGCCATTTGTTCTTTTAGAGCTTGATAAATTAGATCATTGTGCCTTAAATTTGAAAAAGTATTATTTTCTAAATAAACTAAATTATTATTTTTCTCTTCAACTGTGTTAAAATTAATATTTAAATTTTCTAAGTTATTGGCCTTTTCTATTATGTCATCTAATAAAATATTTGCTTCATTTTTTAATTTATTATAAATTTCAGGATATTTTTTAGAAAATATATTAATAACATCTTGATCTGCTAATTTTTGAATATCCGCATTACTTCTATTATCGTCCCCTTTGGAATGCGAGTATAACCTTGATGTTTTTATTTGTATTAGAGTTGCAGAATTATTATGTCTTGTATTCTGTACAGCCTTTTCTACTGTGCTAAATAAATGATCTAGATCATTTGTATTTGTCTCAAAGTATTCTAATCCAAATCCTTTCGAACGAAGTTCAACATCACCAGAAAAATTTTGTAAAAAACTTGTACTCTGGGCCATTTCATTATTTTCAAGTATAAATAGCACAGGTGTTTTCCAAAGTGAAGCTATATTAAAAGATTCATATAAAACACCTTGACCCAATGTACCATCACCTATATAGATAACTGAAATTGAACCATCATTATTTATTTTATTGGCAATTCCAATTCCAGTTGCTATTGGACTCATACCACCTTGTACACCATTTGATAAATAATTTTTATTATACAAATGCTGACTGCCCCCAATACCTCCTGAGCAACCATCTTTTTTACCCATAATTTCAAACATTAAACCTTCAATATCATTTGTTCTTGAGATATAATGACCATGACCACGATGATTAGAAATCACATAATCATACTTTTCTAAAAATTTAGATACTGCAATGCCTGTGAATTCCTGCCCAATGCAAGTATGAACTGTTCCACCAATCAAACCATTTCTGAATAGATCAAGTAATTTTTCTTCAACCGATCTAATTAAAATAGCTTTTGATATTTCATCTAAATATTTTATTTCCATTAATTTTATATTTTACGTATAATTTTATATTTTAAAGCAGCTATTTCCAAGTCAATAATATTATCAATATCTTGTACTTCTAAATCATTTAATATTATAGCACCTCTGTTTTGTCCAAAAATATTTTTATTGCTCAAATGAAAAAATTGATTTGTTGTAAACCAATAAAATTGACCAGCATCAAAATATGAATCTTCTAAATCTTGACTTCTTTTTATTACTTCATTCTCTGGAAAATTTTTAATTAACAACTTCGAATCCTTTTTTAAGTTAAAAGAACGCCATATTGGTGAACTAAATTTGCATATTGGCAAAACTGTGTCAAAATTACTTCTTAATAATAATTTATATGCGAGATTTAAATTGTGCTCTTGAATTAGAGGTGCCGTAGCATATATACAACAACAACTTTCGTAGATTATTCCATTTTTAGAATAATTTTCAAGTACCTCTAAACATACATCTCCAGTGCCTGAATAATCATCAGAATTTTTTTTTGATCTCAAAAATGGCACTTTAGCGCCATATTTTATAGCAACTTCTGCAATTTCATCATCATCAGTTGAAACCATGACTTCGTCGAATAATTCAGAATTTAATGCCGCTTCTATTGAATATGAAATAATAGGTTTACCCAAAAAATCTTTTATATTTTTTCTTGGTATTCTTTTACTTCCACCTCTAGCAGGAATAATTGCTAAATTATTCATTATAATACTGGTAAATTGATTTAATAATATAATCTTGTTCGTCACTTGTAAGTAATGGAAAAATTGGGATACTTAATCCTCTTTGATAATAGTTTTCTGCAATTGGAAAATCTCCTTCTTTCCATCCTAAATCTCTATAATATGGCATGAGATGTAATGGTATGTAGTGTACTTGACAAAAAATATTTTTTTCTCTTAGGTAGTTTATTAAGCCATTTCTATTTTCAACTTCGATTATATATAAATGATAGGCATGACCTTCAATTATGCCAGACTGTTTGATTATAAATTTTTTATTTTCAAATGCATCGAAATATTTTTTTGCAATTTGTTTTCTTTTTTCAATATTAATATTTGCTCTTTTAAGTTGGCTAATCCCTAGCGCAGCTTGAAAATCTGTAAGCCTATAATTATATCCAAGCTGTTGCATTTCATAATACCAAACTCCATGATTAAATTTATTTAAGGCATGATCTTGTTGTATTCCATGACTTCTTAGATTCAATAATTTTTTATAAACCTTCTCGTCATTTGTTGTGATCATTCCACCTTCACCGCAAGCAATATGCTTTACAGGATGAAATGAAAAAATTGAAATATTTGCATAGTTATTACTTCCACACTTGTTTAATTCATTATTTGAATCAATAAAATACCCGCCAGGAGAATGACACGCATCTTGAATAATCCATAAATTATAATCTTTCGCGATTTTTTTTAATCGTTCAAGATTTACAGGAAGTCCTGAGAAATCAACACTTACAATGCCAGCATAAGTCCCAATAGGACTTCTTTTTAACATCTGCTCCAATTTATCAATGTCTAATAATAAATTATTTTCTTCAATATCAACAAAATCTATCTCTGCATCACAATATTTAATACAATTTGCAGAGGCGGCAAATGTTATTGGTGTAGTAATGATCTTATCGCCTTTTTTTGTACCTAATACCATTGCTGATAAATGTAATGCTGCAGTCCCATTTGATACAGCAACAGCATATTTTGATCCTACGTAGGAAGCAAAAGCAATTTCAAACTCCTTAACTTTGGGGCCTTGAGTTAAAAAATCGCTTTGTAATACTTTAACTACTTCATTTATATCTTCTTCATTTATACTCTGTCTTCCATAGGGTATTTTTTTCATTACATATTTTTTAATAAATTAATTGATTCTACAAAATTCTTTATGGGGCTTCGTCCACTCAGATGGTGGCAATGCTTTAAAGTAATCGTATGTTTTTTGTAAGCCTTCTGCTCTTTCTACTTTTGGCTCCCATCCTAAAATCGTTCTTGCCTTCGTGATATCTGGCTGTCTTTGTTTTGGATCATCCACCGGTAATTCCTTGTAAACGATCTTCACAGTGTTGCCTGTTAATTTCAATACCTCTTCGGCAAAATCCTTTAAACTAATTTCATTTGGGTTACCAATATTCACAGGATTGGAGTAGTCGCTTAATAATAATCTATAAATACCTTCAACTAAATCATCCACATAGCAGAAGCTTCTTGTTTGTGAACCGTCACCAAATACCGTCATGTCCTCACCTCTTAATGCTTGACCAATGAATGCAGGTAATGCACGGCCATCGTTCAGGCGCATTCTAGGACCATAGGTATTGAAAATGCGGATGATTCTAGTTTCAACATGGTGGAAGGTATGGTAGGCCATGGTGATGCTTTCCATATAACGTTTAGCTTCATCATAAACCCCTCTCGGACCTACTGGATTGACATTGCCCCAGTATTCTTCGGTTTGTGGATGTACTAATGGATCTCCGTAGACTTCGCTCGTACTTGCAACCAGTATTCTTGCACCTTTTGCTTTGGCTAAGCCTAAACAATTATGTGTACCCATCGCACCTACTTTCAAGGTTTGAATAGGAATCTTTAAATAATCAATTGGACTTGCTGGTGATGCAAAATGTAAAATAAAATCCAAGTCGCCTTTGATATCAATAAACGTGGTGATATCATGGTGGATGAATTCAAAATTCGGATTCGAGCTTAGATGCTCGATATTCATCATGTCTCCTGTGATCAAATTATCCATTGCAATCACATAGTACCCTTCCTTGATAAAACGATCTGCCAAATGCGATCCTAAAAATCCAGCAGCACCCGTTATTAATATTCTTTTTTGACTCATTTTGTTTCTTGTTGATTCGTCCTTATACTTTGTTTGAGTCTGCTCTTCCAATACTTTCATAATGATAGCCTAGTTCTCTCATCTTATACACATCAAATAAGTTTCTGCCATCAAAGATGATCTTATGTTTGATTTCTTTTTCCATGCGCTCAAAATCTGGCGTTCTAAACTCACTCCACTCTGTTGCGATAATCAAGGCTGCTGCATTTTGTAAAGCATCATATTGATTACTTGCGTATTGTATTTTATCTCCTATCTGACTCTTTACATTTGGCATGGCTTCTGGATCATAAGCCGTTACAGTGGCGCCTGCGCTTGTTAATGCGTCAATGATACTGAGTGCTGGCGCTTCTCTAATATCGTCTGTATTTGGCTTAAACGCTAAGCCCCATAATGCAAAATGCTTGCCTGCTAAGTTGCCATTGTAATAAGCCTTAATCTTTTCTACTAAATGTAGTTTTTGATTGGCGTTGACTTTCTCTACTGCTTTTAAAATCTCAAAATCATATTTCACTTCATCCGATGACATAATTAAAGCTTGTACATCTTTAGGAAAACATGATCCACCATATCCAATGCCTGGGAATAAAAAACGTTTGCCGATTCTATCATCCGATCCAATCCCTCTTCTTACCATATCCACGTCCGCCCCCATGCGCTCACACAATTGTGCAATCTCGTTCATGAATGAAATCTTAGTTGCCAAGAAAGAGTTTGCTGCGTATTTCGTTAACTCCGAACTACGCTCATCCATAAAAATAACAGGATTACCTTGTCTTACAAATGGCGCGTATAAATCACTCATTAATTTCTTAGCCCTATCCGATCTTGTTCCTACAACTACCCTGTCTGGCTTCATGAAATCATCCACCGCCACACCCTCTCTTAAAAACTCAGGGTTACTCACTACATCGTATTCACCTTTATAGTTTGCACCAATCGCAGCACTTACTTTATCTGCAGTACCAACTGGCACGGTGCTTTTATTGACAATGACTTTATAGCCCTTTAAAATCTTTCCTAAATGATCTGCTACACCCAATACATATTTTAAATCCGCGCTACCATCTGCACCCGGTGGCGTAGGTAATGCTAAAAAGATAATCTCTGTATCTTCCACCGCTTCTTCTAGTTGAGTGGTGAATCTTAAACGCTCCTCTTTGATATTTCTTAAAAAGATTTTCTCTAAACCTGGTTCGTATATCGTGATTTGACCTCCGCTTAATTTTTCTACTTTCGCTTTATCAATGTCTACACAAGTCACTTTGTTACCCGTCTCTGCGAAACAAGTACCTGTTACTAATCCTACGTATCCTGTGCCTACTACTGCTATTTTCAAGAAATTGCCTTTAAAATAATATTTGCAAATTCACGAACTGCACCATCTCCCCCTGATTTTTTTAGGTGAAATATTCCTGGTATGTTTTTAATTTCGTCCATTGAATTACTTGGACAAGCTGATATTCCAACATTCTCAAGTAAGTCTTTACAATTAATATCATCACCTATATATGCTACATTTTCTAGACTTATATTTTCTTTACCGCATATTTCTTTTATAGCATCAAGCTTTCCTCTGTTTGCAGCACCTTGTATCAAAAAGTCAACCTTTAGTTTATTTGCCCTTTTAGACACTATTTCTGTATTTTCACTTGTAATTATCCCTGTCTTTATCCCTTTTAGTCTCAGTAATTCAAATGCTTTTCCATCATGAGTATTAAATCGCTTTAGTTCATTTCCGCTTTGATCATAATACATACCAGCATCAGTTAGCGTACCATCAACATCAGACATAAATAATTTAATTTTATTAAAGTCGATTTGTTTTGATAAATCATAACGATAAAATAAATTTTCAGCTTGATCCCAATCTAATGGCTCGTCAATCTCAATTGAAGTGTGTTCTGGCATTTCATATGTTATAATTTTTCCACTTAACCTGTTTTGGGATGATTTAATTCCTTTTACGGTATTAATATAAAATGCACCATTTTCCATTAGTGTCCCTTTAAAATCTTGCCTTCTTGGTCTATAAATAGGATCATAATTAATTGCACTACCATTATCACTCCAGAAAAATCTTTTAACTCTTACGCAAGAAAGCAACGAGTCACCGTCTTTGCTTGTAATTAATTCAAACGCTTTGTCGATGTCATTGGATTTTAAAAAAGGTGATGTTACTTGAACTAAAACAAAAAAATCATTATCAGATAAATTTGTCTTGTTTATATATTCTAATAAAACTGATTCTGTAGATGCAGTATCAGATGCATTCTCAATTGATCTATCAAAAATTTCTACTTTCTTAAAATTAAGTTTAGCAACTTCTTGCTTTATCTTTTCACAGTCTGTCGCTATAATAATCTTGTCTATATTTTTAGAGTTTTCTAAAGCCAAAACACTCCAATACAAAAGTGGCTTACCGCAAAATAATTTTATATTTTTAAATGGTATAGACTTGCTACCGCATCTAACTGGCACAAAAGCAATCTTCATGTTTTATTTTTTATTTTTAAGCTTATCTCTTTGAATTTGTTCTATATCTAAAATTTCTTTTTTCTTAAAGCTTAACGCATCATGTGTAGCATTCAAATTTCTAATTAATTTTTTCATTCCTTCAGGCTCTAATGAAGCTGCATGATCTGTACCCTTCCATGTTCTGTCTTTTGTAAAGTGTCTTTCGATCCACTTAGCACCTAATGTATAAGCTGCTATATCAATTGCAATACCTAGATGATGTCCAGAAAAACCAATTTCTTTTACTCTTTCCCCATATATTTCATATAGTCTTTGAATTTCCAAAAGTGAAACGTCATGAAAAGGGACAGGATAACCCGAGGTACAAGAGTATATAACTAATCTATCTAGAGCTTGATTTTTTTCTTCAAAAAATTCTATGACTTTTTTTTCCTCTTCTTGAGTTGTCATTCCAAATGAAATTTGCACTTGACCTGAATATTCATCTCTTAAAACCTCTAGCATTTCAAAGTTATTATTACAAGCAGAAGGCACTTTGATAAATGAAGGCTTCAAGTTACTTATCATTTTTGCAGAATTAACCTCCCAAACAGAAGTAGAATAAATTATCCCAATACTTTCGCAATAATTTTTCAATTCTATAATTTGATCTAAACTAAATTCCAGAAATTCTCTGTGTTCACCATATGTCTTACCATAGGAATTAACAGGGTTTGGATGTGGAGTATTATATTGTTCTTCAGTTAATAATAATCTATTATCTCTTGTTTGAAACTTTGCAACATCCGCATTCGATTCCTTAGCTAATCTAATCAAATCTTTAGCAATTTCTATCGAACCCATATGGTTACATCCAATTTCTGCAATTACTTTTGGCTTTTCAAAATTGTATTTTTTCATTTTTTATTTTTTAAAATTATTAAAGTACTTTTTTATTCTTTTTAAATTAATATCAAAACCCAATGTTGAATATTTTTTTCCAAACTCCACTGCTAGTGGTAAACCAACATAACCTAAACCAATTACTGCAATTTTTTTTTCTTTCATTATATATGTATATTATTCTTTAAAATAACGCACAAAAGTGCGCACATTTAACCTATTTTTCAACCTTTTCTCGTAACCTATAAACAAAAAATTAAACATATAAAGAGCTTGATTATCAATTTATTAATGATTTATGAGTATCTGCGAATACCCCAAATTAGTGTGGACCACACTAATCCAAATTCCTACCCCATTAACTTCATAAATACACCTACATCCTTCAACTTTTTTTCAGTAAATTCTAGGGGTTGGTATAAGGCAACACGTATTTTTTTATCAATTAAGGTTTCTGCTTTTTCAATTAATTGATATAAATAACCCTTATCAACATCACCCACTATTACTAAATCCACAAAGGGATTGTTTTTTCCTAAAGCTAAATCTCCAGTTAGATATACCTCATCCACATTACCCAACTTATCCAATACATTCTCAATAATCTGATCCAAGCCAACATATTGCATAATAACGCCCCGTAAAGATTTAAACATGGGGTGTTTTGTATTTACAGCGTAATGTTTTGTTTTAGTATTTTCATCATCGGTCTGCTCCTGTATGAGTTGCATGTCCGATAACTTATTTAATTCCAAACGCACTGTATTACTACTAACACCTAAGTCACGTTCCAAACCGCGCAAATACACGGTACTAGCGGGGTTGAGTAGCAATTTGGTGAGTAACTGCACTCTTATTTTACCAGTAAAAATTTTATCTAAGATCATTGGGGTAGATGAGATGTTCGAGGAAACATATTACGGCTTCGCCGTTCTGAGTCACATTTTAATTATGTAAACTCAATATTGAACATCAAATATAGCGCAATATTGAGTAGTTTAATTAATAATTATTGAGTAAAATTAAGAACAATTAATTTGCTTTAGAAGTTCCTACCCCCCCCCCCGTCATATCCAATATCTTGGTTTGAAGGCTAGGGTCCAAACGTTCAAAAATGCTATTGTTGCTGATAAACTCAGGAACCAGTTCCTTCATTTTACCCACCAGTTCCATTTCATTGGATACTTTAGAAGCAGAAGTCACTAATAGCCTAAGGTCATTAAAGCTTTCATTGATGCTGGTAAGTTCCACCTCTCTTACTTTAGCAATCAATATTTTATCGTGGTAAGTAGCTAGGGTATTTTCAGCATCGTTCAATAACTCCTCATATAATTTTTCACCAGGACGTAAGCCACTGTAAGTGATATTAATATCAATATTCGGTATCATGCCATACAAACGAATCATTTTTTTAGCTAAGTCGGCAATAGCCACTGGCTGACCCATATCAAAAACAAATATCTCACCACCATTACCCATACTACCCGCTTCCAATACCAATTGACAAGCTTCTGGGATGGTCATAAAGTAGCGTGTAATATTTGGGTGTGTTACAGTTAATGGTCCACCTTTTTCAATTTGTTCTTTAAATCTATTAATTACCGATCCATTACTACCAAGCACGTTTCCAAAACGAGTAGTGATAAATTTAGTGGCAATTTTTTTTTCACTCGATAATCCTTGTACATAAATTTCAGCCATGCGTTTACTTGCACCCATTACATTGGTAGGGTTCACCGCTTTATCGGTACTGATCATTACAAACCTTTCCGCATTATATTTCACCGCTAAATCAGAAACTATTTTAGTGCCAATTACATTATTACGAACTGCTTCAGTTGGGCAAAGCTCCATCATAGGAACATGCTTATAGGCTGCTGCATGATACACGTAATGCGGTTTAAAACTTTCAAACAAACCCTCTATTCTTTTTTCATTCGTGATATCCGCTAAAAACGAAACGCAGTTTACACGTGTGCCGCGCTCTTGTAATTCTAATTCTATATTATGTAATGGGGTTTCAGCCTGATCACACATAATAATCATTTCAGGTGCATAGGGTATTAATTGTCTAACAATTTCACTTCCTATGGAACCTGCTGCTCCAGTAACCAGTACACGCTTACCTTTTATTTGTGAACGGATTTGGTTATTGTTTATCACAATTGGATCACGTTCCAATAAATCCTCAATTTTAATAGTCTGTAATTGATTGCTGTTAAATTTACCTTCTGCCCACTTACTATAAGGAGGTACGCTTAACACTTTAATATCATGGTCCAAACAAAAATCAACTAGTTCGTTTTTTCGTTTGGTGGGTATGGTAAAGCTGGCAATAACTAATTCATCAATAGGTTGCAAAGCAGC
>Ga0315909_10001326_pt1 | contig 33425 bp, 43 predicted proteins | sample LakEriMetagenome_11_FD_203527 | JGI IMG/M metagenome (GOLD analysis project Ga0315909, IMG submission 203527) | Freshwater fungal communities from buoy surface, Lake Erie, Ohio, United States - Buoy 2 MA125 | ecosystem: Environmental > Aquatic > Freshwater > Lake | place: USA: Lake Erie, Ohio... | reverse complement strand
GTTATAGTATTGTTCTCCATTATCAAAATCTCTACCTGTTTCTTTTGAATAGAAATAAGCATAATCACCATCATCCCATGCTTTAACAAGTTGTTCCTTCTCCATTTGTTTGGCTTGTTCAATTAAATCAATAGAAATATAAGTTTGACCAAACGCTATTTGATATTGTTCAGAATTTACTTGTTCGATTAACCATTCTACTGCTGTTTGTTGTGCCATAGTTTTATTTTTTATATGTTTTAGTTTATAATTATTAATCTATCCATTTACCATGTGTCCTTAAATGCCAAAACCTATGTTTTAAAACAGATATCACTAGATTGAAAAAAGTATCCGCTTCATATGTTCCAGCTTTACATATTAGTTTAAAGTTTGACATCCTATTTCTTTTTTCTAGTTCGTTTTGCGGTTTCGGTTAAAGATTGATTTTGTAGCGTTTCTTGTGCTTGCTCAACTTTTTGCTTTGCTTTTTGCTCATCGTATATACGCATCAGCCTTTCCATCATTGCCATGACGCATGAACTACACCATGGCGTAATAACGTAATGCGGATCAATGTAAGCGCGATAAATGTTGGCATACTGATCCAATAACTCAGGGCTAAGGTTACGGATGAATCCTAGTTTTGTCGTTTCAAAATTGATTTCGTTTTGTGCTAAAAAGATAAAATGTTCTTGTGTCATAGTTTATAAATTTTATACATTAACTGAGTGAATAATGCCCCAAATGTACCACTTCCAAACATAATTAACATAAATTCAGACAAACTTGTCGGAAGTACATACAAAAGTACCGCAGTCCATGCTGATAAGCAAGGTACGCAATTAAAGGGTTTGCGCTTAAACCATTCGGATTTTTGATGCCATCGCATAATTTCTACAAAGAAAAAAGCGAATGATACACCGGCTAAGATATTGATTATCATATGATTTGTTTGATTTTTAAATCCGTAATTTGGTTAATGTTGGCATCGTCAACCGAATGACCGCATACTTTTTCGCGGATATTTTCGCTGATAATAGTCAGCAAATCCGCTAGTTCATCCGGATTCATGTCGTTGCTGATATCAATAGTGAACTCCATTGTAGCGGTAACATAGTTACCAATAAGTTTGGCTTGTTGACCTGGTTCTTTTTTTAAGGCTGATTTCATTTTACGTCTTGCGTTTTGTATGGTTTTAAAAATTGATCTATACGGTATTTTGGTTTCCCTTGATATTTGAACGATATTTCTTTTTTCGGCATATAGCTTTAAAATCTCCCGTTCATACCATGCTAATCCATCCAATGCCTCTGTGACGCATTTTAAGGCCACTTCCTTCGATTCAAATTCATTTGTAGTATCTTTACTATGCCAATCCATAAACTCGCTAAAATTGGCTCTAAATAGTTTATGGAAGGTACTGCGGTCTGATTTGATCATGTTTAACATCGTACGGACTAGAAAAAACTTAATCCAACCCTCTTCGTACATACGCATCAGTTTCTCTTCGGGTTGTTCGCATAATGCTAAAAACATTTCTTGGCGTAAATCATCCCGAAGTTCCGCTGGGTTCATTTTACCGATTGCCTTCGCGATATCGGGATCAACGTAAAGATTCGTTATAAGGGTTTGTCTGTCCATGTCTGAACGTAGGCTTTAACAATTTGATGGTTGTATTCTTTAACCTTCGCTTCTGCCCACGCAAACGCTTCCCTTAAGGTTAAAACTTCAGAATAAATGTAGTAAGAATTTCTGACATGAACGACGCCAATAAATTTTGTGATTCCACCCCTTAAAAAACGCTTGTAAGGGTTTTCTCGATTTTTGCCCATTTCTATCTTTTATATATATATTTTTATATATTTTTTATAGTGTGTTAAAAAAAAAAGTAAAAAATGTATTACATCCCTTACAAGTAGCGCCAATGCTACAAAAAATGTGTTACAAATCCCTTACAAATCCCTTACATCACCCCCCAAATCCCTTACATTTTGACCAATTTTGAACTGCTGCACGTTGTTCAACTGCCTATTCCGTTGGAAGGTCAAGGTGTGTTGTAAGACATTTGAGGCCTCTTGTAAGGCTTTTCGGAAGCGTTTTATACTATAATCCTTTTTTTCAAAGTTATTCGATACAAGGAAATTTGTATGCTCTTTTGTCAGTTCAAGCCATCCGGATGGGTTCGAAACCAAGTCGTCAAAGTAGTCCAAAAACTCTTCCCCAAAAGCCAGTTTTATATGCTTACGTTTCATCTTATCCGAATTACCGACTTGCTTAATTCCGACATCAAGGTACATCCCTACGCATTGAAATAATAAGTTATAGAACCTATTCCACTCATCCCGATCCCAGTCGTCAAAAAACTTATGCCCGAACTCATCCTCCGGCGTATAAGCGCTTGAGTAATGACTAGCGAACTCAAATATCCTTTGCCTACGTTTGGCGTGTTCCGCGTCCTGGCTTATGGTGTAGTTTGTCGTAAAGGCTATCTTGGGCGACTCAGCATAAGGTAAGAATATCTCGTCCTTATTCTTTTTTTCAATCGTTATACCTTCCGTAATCGTAGGATAAAACTTTTCGAAGTCCACATTTCTAGGGCAGTCCTCAATCACGACTAGGCGGGTGTCAAAGCTCACGCGCTGAAAAGCGAATGTCTTATCTATCTTAAAGTTTTTACCGTCAATGGTTACCAGCGGGATCAACTTACCAATGGCTTTAATAAATAAGCCTTTACCCGTTCCACCGCCCTTTTTTTCATCGTCCGTTTCCTCAGCTAGTATAGGCGCAAATGGGCGGCTCGGATTCTTAAAACCATGCAACATATAGCCAATTAAGGTCAGCGCATACTCAAAGCGGTCTTGCTCTTTACCGCTTATATTATACAAAAACCTAGCGTATTCAATCAGTTCCGCGTCAATTTCGGGATCAATAGTAATATCAAAGTCAATAACCTGATTGCGCCAAACGTGCTTATTAATATCGCCATATGTTTTCAGAACGGGCGGTTTACCCTTCTCCACAACGACCACGCCATTACGGAAGGGATAGTATGCTTTTGTCGCTTCATCTTTTAAAAAGTCTAGTTTTCGCTCATCCACAAACTCCAGTAAAGCAGAACAGAAATATATATTCGCGCCCTTCATCACCATTTCAAGCAGCTGGTCGGGTGTTATGCCGTTATCAAAAACAGCCGGGAGGTTAAGGATATAATCCTTAATAAACTTTTTTAATTGCTCCGTTGTCGTTTCCTCGACAATCCCATCCACAATGCGAACCGTTTGGAATACTTTGCTATTATTATGAAAGTAAAGACTAAATCCACCCTCATTCATAATGAAGTCGATTAATTTTGAGCGGACTATATTAACGTGTCCTTTATCGTTAATCTCCCAAAAAGCGCAGATAATCTCCCCCATCTGATCGCTGACGTGTTTCACAATCTTTTCTGCCTCTTCAATATCCTTATTCTCTTTACGTATCAGCCACTCAGCAATCTGCTTATCCGTCTGTCCTTCGCGGCGGCGTTTAAAGACTTCCGTTTCTATTTTATTACCATAGCTGACGCGCTTTTCGCCATAGCCTTCGTCTAGTAACATCTTAGCGGCTTTACTGAAATCGCCACCCGCTTCAAGGATAGTATAGACCGCGCTGGGTTGGTATGCCTTCTCGGGTTCGAAAATACTATTGGTAGTAAAGACGCTGAACCAATTTTTATCCCGATCAAAGTTACCGCTTGATTTTGCGGTCGTGTTGCCAGGACGTAGGAAGTAAATCCTTGCCCCGCGCTCCTCAACTACTTGCCAACCATGCCGCGTAAGCAGTCCAACGATATCACCGCTTTTATTATAGGCTTCAAACGGACTAAGACCAAAATCCCGCATTTTAGGATTATGTCGGTAGTCAATGTGCTTTTCTTCAATGACTTCATTGAGCGACATCGCCGCGCTGAATATCGCCTCACGTTCAGCAATACTTAAGGTATTTATATCCCGCGATGCGCTGATCACTTTATAGCCATCCGTTGGCGGCGCGATAACATAGCCACCCTCACCCCGCGTTTCAATCAGACAAACTTTTTTGCCGGATGGGTTTTCTTTCAGTTCTACTTCTGTTTTGTAGCGATGGCATAGCTTTTGATTGCCTTCAATCACTTCGCAGCGATAGTAGAAATGATAGCCACCTGACTTCGTTTGCACGATGTAAAGGCGTTGCATTATATCGTCACCAATCGCTTCGGTAAACTTAGTATAAAAGTCGGGATCGGTTGCGTACTTTAAATCGATGTCAATTACCTCAAGGCCACCACTAACCGCGCCACAGACAACGGCCATACCGCCCGCTTTTTTATGCGCGGCTTGTTGCTCTACCTCTTGCAAGGTGATCATATCCGTTTTATACTTATCCCACTTGAAGAGTGATTGCTTAACGTTATTCGTTATAATTACATTGAGTCCTTTAGATAGATAATACTTTGCAGCTTTTGTAAACATTCTATTTCGCTTGTCAAGGTTAATGTGGGGATGGAGAACGAATTTAGTTCTTTCATTCTAAACTCTTGCAAAATTCTCGGCTTTTGTCCTGGCCGCTTTACTTCGATATACACCGTCTTGCCGTCCTTATGGCAGATCAGATCGGGTACACCTTTAAGCGATGTACTGATCAGTTTATTGACATACCAGCCATCTTTGCGAAGTGTGTTAATAATTTTGGTTTGGATTTGTTGCTCGGTCATTTTATAGCAAAATCTTTTTTGAAATAGCTAATTGTATAATCCTCTTTATTTAAAACGCGCTTATAAATCTTATGCTCAATGCCATCCTTTGCAAATATCCAGTAAAGTTTTGCCGGTGTCGTCCGTTCTCTGCTTTGCATCCGCGCCCTAGCTTGAAAGTACGATACTGCGCTGAAATCAATGTTGAACATAATCAGCGCATCCGCACTAGATAAATTAATCCCTTCGCGGCCGGATTGTATTTGACTTACATAAATGCAGTCCGCATCACCATCGCGGAACTCTTCCGGCGTTTCCACAATCCGCTTACCAAACGCAGCGCGAAGTAGTTGTAATTCAGCAATGAACTTATAAAATATCGCAATCTTTTGCCCTTTAAATGTATCGCGAATGTAAACCGCTTTTGTATTATCAAACGCGGCGCTGGTGCGCTCAGGTTGGTCAACGATAACCGATCCCGAATAAATTTGGTGCAGTTTATTCATCAACTTAACATTCGTATCCGCCATGACAACATCGCCATCCTTATTTTGCACAACGCGGTCTTGCGTTAACTTTTTAGCGAAGGCATATGTGCTAGCTTGCATTTGTACGTCAATAACATATTCATTGACCATTTCGGTGAATCCCGCCTCTTCCTGGGTGAAGGTTATCATATAGGGTTTTATAGCTTGTTCTACTTTATCCTTATTGGCGTTTGAGTAATCATTAACCAAACCATGAGCGTAACGCTTTTGCTTAATATAAACAAAGTCTTTTGCCCATGCGTAAAAGTTAGCGTACTCAGCAAACGGACTTAGGGAATGAATAAAAAACTGGTGATAAATTTGAGAATAGGACTCAGGCGAAGGCGTACCGCTTAGGAATATAACTGGCCGCGTGAAGATGAACTGCTTTAATTGTTTACTACGTTCTGATGGCTTTGGGTATGCTCCTAGCGAGTGCGCTTCGTCAATTATAACCAGCGCGACATTCTTTTTTATGTGTTGCTCTATGTTTTGAATTTGCTCATAATTAATCACCAATAAATCATATTTTACGTCTAAGGCCGCCGCGTCGGACATGATGGAGGATATGGCTTTTTTCTTAGTGATAAATAAAACCAACTGGTTTGATAAGTTTAAACCACTTAGATAATCATGCGCTGCTTGTAAGGACGTAGCGGTTTTGCCCGTCCTAACTTGCGCGGCAAGGTAAGCAATCCCTAGCGTTTGTAACCGCTTCACGATTTCACCCGCCAGGGTTATTTGGTAGTCGCGTAAGATCATTGCATTAAAAATCTTATGTTATCGCTGATACGACTATTGACATAGTAGTAATTCTCAGACGCCCATGCCTCAACAAATTCTTGTTCGTAAGGCGTCAGCGACACGATATCGCCATCGTCTGTGATGCGTAAGAATATACCGGTTTCTGCGTAAGCAACTTTAAGAATGTCGTCGTCGTTTAGATTGATTTCAAATGTAGCTAAGTAAGTCATTTGGTTTATTTTTTATGTGTGAGTGAATACGTTAAACGTCTAGGCGTGATGTCCTTATTTTGCGCTAACCATAACGCGTGGGTGTGCTTAAAAAGTTCCCAGTCATTATCGGTGTCTGTTTTGCTGACCAGCTGCCATCCTAAGCCTTGTATCTGATCCTTACGGCCTTCGGTGCGCGTCTTAGCGTTAAGCCAAAGGATAGCCACCTTATCCACCTCAATGTTAGCATTGGCACGAAGCAACTCACGATACGCAGCTAACTGAAGCCAATAGGTAGGGTGTACTGAATTTGACGTTTTAATGTCCACCAGGATTGTTTCGTTGTATAGCTTAATAATCCGATCAACCGTACCGGCAAAACCTAGTGATTTGCTGACATAGTTTTGTTCTGACTGAATAATCTCAGGCGAATGTTTTGTGCTAAAGTCAACATAGCGCTCAAACATCGCCCACTCTTCAAGTGAATAGTTAACGCGGCCTTCGTCGGTGATTAGGCTTACTTCAAGACCAGCATCGTATTGCTCCGTCAATGCGTGTACGTTTGATCCTCTACGTCCGGCGGCATCGCGGATGGAGTCTGCCTCTTCGCCGTTTTCTTTCAGCCATTTTAAAAAATGTATATCCTTAGGGAAGGCTTGTAGGATAGTTGTCACGCTTGGCACCCATCCTTCTTCGGGCGTGGTGTAGAAGCGCGAATCCAAAAGCGTTAATTGCTTAGATTCAAAATTGATTGTGTAGTTACTCATTTTAGTTTGGTTTAGATGGCTTACATTATATTATCTGCTAAGGTCATGAGTAAGAATAGCGCGATTACGGCTATTGTTGTCAAGGTCTGTTTTTGCTTTTCTGTTAAGTTCATCTTGTAAAAGTTTGGTTAAGTAATTTTTTATAACGTCTGAATGTTTTGCCGGTACTCGAAAGGAAATGGTTTTGTGCGGTGCGCCTCTTGGCCTTCCGGCTCCTGGCCTTGCGCCCCCGCGTTTAGGTTTGGTCATATGCGTTAAGTAAATTTTTTAATTCGGCAAGTTCTAATAAGTAAGCATCCATGACAACCTCGCTATTGTTGTCTAGAATAAAGTTTTCAATCCACATAATACGGGTACGAATAGCGGAGTCAATTAGAATTTGCTCTCTGAAGGTCAATGTTGTTGTTATCATTTTGTTTGGTTTAGTAGGTCAAAGATAATACTTTATTTGAAAAACAAAAACTTTTTTCAAATTATTTTCAAATAATTTTTTGATACACCCGCGCCCATTCCGTAGGATATTTGACTAATTTGCTGACCGCATAGCCGTAACGGCTAAAAAACTCATCCCACGCGGCTTCGGATTTTATGTTAATATGCCCCCATTCTGCGTCAAAAATTGGGTTTTTATAGGGTATTGAACTGAATAATATGACGCGCGGCTTAATGCTATCCATAAGTTTCGTCAACTCTTCATCCGTCATATGTTCAGCTACCTCGATAAAAAGCATGGCGTCGGTTGTCTTAACTTTGCGAATCTGCTTAAGATGCGAGAAATATTGCTTAATGTAGTCGCGGTGCGATTTCCATATATCGTAAACGCTTACGTCATAACCCGCTAAATGTGCCGCTTGGCTATATACACCCGTACCCGCGCCGTAGTCCATAACGCTTTGGATATTGTATTCTTTCAGTTCAGCGATGCTTAACCTAGCCAATTCATGAAAGGCGGGATTGTCGGCATTGATCCCCGCGTTCAGTTCATAATCTAAAAATTGTTCTGTTGTTAGTTTCATAAAATAAATTAAAAAAAAAGCCAGGCTTTTACACCCGGCTTTTTTAGTTAACAATTAAAACGGTGCCTCCTCATCGGCTTCAATCTCAGCGGATACGCCGCCGGATAACTTAGGTAAAAACTCATCGTTCACATACGCTTTCAAGTAGTCAATCTGATCGGAGTCGTCCCAGGTTTCTTTGCCTTTAACCTTAATCTTTTTTAGACTAGGTAAATCGCCTGGGTTGTCTTTTGTCCAGTACCACTTAACGCCCTTACCGCCTTGCGATAAGAATAGTGAGGTCTTGCGTTTGCCGTCTTTTTCTTCCATCTTCGGTGAGAATTTAACGGCGACATTGGCGTCAACATTTGGCAATGCCTTAAGAAATCCACTTGCCGGATTGCTACTGAGCGGCATTTGCAGATGTGCGATTTCGCCCTCGTTCTCAATGGTGATAACCAGCTGCGTTCCGTAGTCGCCATCCTTAAACTGAACGTTTTTGATCATGCCTTCCATTGAGTCGTAAAGTTCCTCATGGATTACTTTACCACTCTCTAGTGTGCGCTGCTTACTGCTTTGGGTGGCATCGGTTACGCGGTGGGCGATTTTTCCGCTTTGGATCGATAAGTAGATCCCTTTGTTGCCCTTGTTCAAAAGTGCCATAATATATGGGTTTATTGGTTACGATTGTCCTTGCGCCTTTGGTATGTGTCAAGGCATATAAAAAAAATACAGAATAACGATGAGATAATAAACATGTCTAACATAGTTATCTTTTTTTACGCATTAAAGCTGGGCGACGTTTTATATTCATAACGCGCTCCGTTTCTTTTATTAAAATTTCCTCTAATCGGATTGTCCTTTCGTCAAACATATCCGGAGGGATCAAGCCTTTATATTTCTTTTTAAAAATCTCAATGTCTATGAACATATGGCTAATTTCGTCAAAGGCCTGGGCCTGAGTCATTTCGCGGATAATGTCATAGTACATCCGAATAGCGTCTGTTATTTGCTTACTGGAGTAGTCGCGATAGCAAAAAGCCATAAAGCGCAAGTGCGCTAGGTTGATGAAGTTGACAAGTCGTTGTAACATATTGTTTGGTTTTTAGTACTGCTAAATTATAGCATTTTTGATAAAAAGAAACAATTTTCAAAAATTTATATTTTATTAAATAAAACGCCAATTTATTAAAAATTATCTAAAAAAAGGCCAACGTAGAAACGCCGGCCGCCTTTTTTACTATAAACCAAACAAAAATTACTGCAAAGGTTGACTTTTATCGTTGTCCACTTGCCGATAGTGCAAGTTCCACAAAGTTAAGCATAATTTCTTAGATTGCCGAATGACCTCCTCTTCCGTAAATTGCGGGTTCAACAAGTGCATCGCTTCGTGTATGATAATTTCCATTTTCTTACGCCCCTTAAGCCTAGCGTCTATCTCAATGACATTATCATCGGTGTGCGCCATACCCCAGGCTTTGTTGCGCCCTAGCTTTGACTCAATAACTTTAAAGGATTTGGCCATTATAAATCCGATAATTATTAACGTGAAAATTGCCGTCCGCGCTAATCTCCGCCGTTGCAAAGCCATAGTTCGCATCCCCGCCCATAGGTTGATAGTCGGGTGTAAGCGTACAAAGGCAGCCGGTTGACCAGGTCGTAACAATCTGCCCATGCAGATCGGTCTGCGTGAACTCAGATGTCTTATGCACGTGGCCAATAATGCAAGGCACTTTTGCCTTCATCATAACGGTTCGCGCCGCACTTACGGGTGTGAATATACCGCGCACTAAGTAGTGCCCATGACAGATAGCTAACTTACCAGCCATGATATAGCTTGTCTGCGGTATAAACTCAATATACTTCTCACTAAGGCGCAATCGATGCTGAAGGTGATAGTAGGGATCGCCGTAAAGTTCCGGTGCTTTGCGCATCAGGTACTGATAATACCAAAAATCATGGTTACCCTCTGCCCATATGATGCGCGTATCGGGATAGGCATTTCGCAGCATTTGCAAAAAGTCCTCTGCCATGTTAAGATATCGCCTAGCGTCTTTTTTATCGGGTGGCGTTAAAAACTTAGTGTAAGGTGTATTGTCTAATAAATCACCATTTATAATAATGCAGTCAACGCCATATTCATCAAACTTTTGCAGCGCAAGGTTGATTTCACGATTGCGATGGTTGGGGATGTGGATGTCTGATATAATCCCAATTCGGCTCACGCCCTCTAAAATATAGGGTTGATAATCCGCTGAGTCCTCCGTTGGAAGCATCGGTCTAAAATCGCGCTGGACTATTTCGCTTTTCTTTTTTATTTTATTGGCGTCTTTTTCATCCCGATAGTATCTAACCGTATTCCTTGCTTGGCCGTAATTTTCAAAAATATGGCCATACTTTGATGCCAATAATTCAGCTAATGCCTTAGTACTTTTTTCGGGATATTTTTTACAATACTCGATCGCCAATTTTGCCTTGCTTGTTGTTTTACGCATCTTATAGTTTTATTTCAAAGTGCATCCCGTCAAGGACTGTGTTCCAATCAGCACCACACTCCCAGCCATTACGCCGCCAAACGTCTAAAAATTTCTCAGACCATTTAACGTATTCTTTGCGCAGTTCGCTGCGTTTATTAGGATGTACGCCCCTAAGTAAGGGATTCCATGCGGCGTTCATATCGATGGCAATGCCGAAGGAGTGCATGGATATGACATTCGTTCCACGCGATTTACGGATGTTAAAACACCCATCGTATGTTTTAATTTCTTTATATAAACCGCTGATAACTAAGTCGTTAAGCACATTGGTAAGCGGCTCAACGATTACTTTGTTGCAGTAAATGCGGTTGGGAAGTACCGGAATAACTTTGTTAATATCGTCCGGAATGTCGTAAAGCACCATATGCCTTTTCTCAAAGGTGGCGCGGTCTTTTGTTGGATCGCCAAATTTGGCGATGCAGCGGCGTTGTTTACTCATTGTTGGGTTATTTGACTACTATATAGCCAAATGCCAAAATTGTACCAATAAGGATAGTACTAACTTTTTTACGCCGGTTTAGTTTTTTCTCAAGCCTAGCGACCTGGTCGTAAAGTTTAACGTTCTCCGCAATTTTATTTTGTAGCGCGGTGTCGATGCGCTTAATCTCATTCTGTGATTGCTTAAGCGCAATATCTTGCAGTTTTAGCTGCTCATTCTTTTTAATGATAATACTATCATTTAAACTATCCACCCGCTCATAATCTTTGGCTAAGTACTTATAATTGTCAATTAAGCTATCGACTTGCGGCGGTATGGTGGCGGTGTCCAGCCTTGCCGTTATGGTGTAAATGTTAGCCTTGCGCGTTTTAAGGCTAAGATGGTAAATATCTTTTTTCTTATTCAGTTCGTTTATCGTGTCTTGCTTCAGTTTAACTTTGATGTTGATATCCTTAATGGTGCTATCGTAAGCGGTGCGCACCGGATCGATTTTTGTTTTTTTATTCCTAGTGGCGACAACTAGGCAAAGCGCGGCAGATAATAGTAAAATAGTTATGAATATCACGCGCTCAATAGTTTTCTTTATTTTCTGTTTCATATTCAAACTCTAATAAAAGCCTCAAATAGTGTATCGCCTTCTCAATGTCTTGCCTTCCGTTTTTATGGCGATGCCGACAGACATACTTAATGACATTGCCCTCAATAAAGGGAATGCCGTTGCGGTGTATGAACTCCGTTGGCTGGATAGCTAAGTCCTTATAATGCGCGCCGCCTATTTGCTCATTTGTCGCCTGGCTCATCTTTTTTCGTAAATACGTTTATCGTTTTGGCTATATAATAAACGCCCGTCATACCCGCTGCTATTCCGGTCATAATGTACGACCAATCTTGAGGCGTGATCATATTCATAACAAAAAGGAATGATGTACACGCCCATCCAACCAATCCCGTATCGTTACTTTGGCTCATCGCTTAAAAATTCATCTTGTGAATTGGTCAATAAATTTTTTGTCAAATAACTGATCCATGCGCCTAGGCTAATTAAACCGATTGTCTTAATATCGTCTAAAACGGGGAAACGCCCTTCGTTAAAGATAACGACAACGGCGGGAATGGCGGTTGATATCACCACAATCTGAAGCGACTTTTTAAGGTCGCCCCAGTTTAAGGTAAAGAATTTACTTTTGCTCATCTTCAATTAGTTTTAAAAACACCGGATAAAATTCATCCGTTTCAATGCTGCCCACATCGTCAAGGTTTAGTTTTGTCGTCCATATTGTCGATAAGTCGATCGGTTTTTCAACCGCTAGTAATTCGTTGAAGTCCGCTTGAAATGCTGCGATGTTTTCCGGTGCGATGGTTACATTGCCCTCGGCTTCATCGCCATGCTTTTTAAAAACTTCAAGACGCAGTTCGTCAAAGATTTTCACTTCGTCTTGCACGATTTTGTTCAAGCGGTGGATCAAGGCTTTTGCTTTTAAGGATAACTTTTGTTTTAATAATCCTTTGAAGTCTTTGCCATCTCCGTTAATCTCAACTAACAAACTAGCGATTTCGTTGTACGTTAAAGTCATATGTATAGGTTTTTTTTAAATAGATTATTCTTCAGTATTTACCATTTCCTCAATCGGCTCCGGCTGAGGCTCCGGCTGCGGTGCTGGTTGCTCCTTCACAATCCAAGGCTCTGCTTCTAGTAACGCATCGATTAAGACCTGATCTGAATCTGTCCATTGGCTTAACGTTTCCTGGCTGAATGTGTAATTGCCATCTAATACTTTACCCTTCTCATCTTCAAGCTGCCAGTAGGATAGGCCACTCGGATAAGACACGATAAAACTACCCTTTGTAATTTGCGTATTCAAGTAAGGTAGTGGACTTGAGAGTGTGAATTGAATTGTATTCATGTTAATTTAATTTACTTTTTAAATTTTCAATTTGTATTTGTTGCTCTTGAATGGCTTTGGTAAGTAATGGTATAATGTTTTGATATGCTACGTTTAAATAATCCGTCCCCTCGCTAACAATACCATTTACCCAAATTTCATCTTTAAATAATTCTTTCAATTCTTGTGCAATAAAACCTGGTTGAATGTTTTGATCTTTAGAATAAGATTCTTTGTATTTAAAGCTAATCGGGTTCATTTTATTGACATACTCCAAAGCCGTTTTTATTGGACTGATATTTTCTTTTAATCGTATATCTGATCCATTTACATATGCACCCGCACCCCAAACACCGGTACCATTACATTGTAAATTATATGCTCCTTGGTCAGTTGTTCCTGCTATGTACACCTCCCCCCCACTTGTTATTCTCATGCGTTCGGAGCCGGCTGTAAAAAATCTTACATACCCATTAGCGGCATCCCCATCCATATAGGTACTACCGGCACCCCATCCGTATCGTCCATTGTCATTAGTAAAGAAACTGCCTCCATTTGAAACGATGTTTCCCGTTGATTTCACACTCCCCGCCACTTGCAACAGATCAACTGTATTGTCGGTGGTGGTGCCGATGAGAACACGACCTCCTAAAGGTTGTAAGGATAATGCGTATGGTTGTGCATCATTATTTTCCCTTTGAGATTGTATAGAATGTGTGCCGGATGCGTAACCCCTAAAAATTAAACCGTACGGGTTATTTTCAAATGAAACAAACTTAGCAGTTACCGCACCGGTCAATGGATCATTTTTCATTAACACTCTTAACATCCCACTCGCATCCAGCGTCATAGCTTGGGTGAACGTGATTGCGTTTCCTGCGGTGCCGGAGGGGGCGGTGTCCCAAATATGCTGACCACTAGCTTGATAGTATCTTGATGCAAAACCATTCTGAATATATAAATTACTTGTACCATTAAAGTAACCATTTGCATACATCCATATCCTATCTGCATCAGCCATAAAGCCTGTATTTTCTATCTGCAAAGCAGTATATCCACTTCCCCACGCACTCGGTGTTACTCCAAGACCTAAGTTGCCGCTGGAGGATAATGTTGCTCTAACTACACCATTTCCACCCCCTACATCTTCAGTAAAAAATCTAAGATTCCCACCGCTATTATCAATATTGTATTGATTTGTACTACTTACAAAAGTTACGTTAGGACTTTCACTACCTGATGTTGATGTTAAAAATAAACCACTCGTTGCACTTGCATTGATTGTTATATTCCCACTAAACAAAGCCGCCCCACTCACTTGCAACTTCGCACCGCTTAGGTTGTCGGTGGAGGTATTGATGCCGACAAAAGTACCGTTATCATATATATTCGATAAACCAATAGCAGATGCGCTCGTAAACTTAGGAACCCAGTTCGTAGTTCCTGATCCCGTTATGATACTTAAACCACTTAGAGATGAATTTACCCAATTAGTTCCGTTATAGCTTAAAACTTGTCCGTTGGAAGGTGAACTGATGGCAGTACCTCCTAAATCAGAAATTAGAAAACTTGAATAACTTAAACCCGTAACATGACCATAGGTATCTAGAACTATACTTCTAAAAACATTTGATCCCGTTATGGTCGCACCTGGATCTGCTCCACTTGTGTCAGCATGATTTACCGTAACGTTACCCGAAGCATTGCTGACCGTTATAGCGTTACCCGCTATGATGCTCGTCACTTTATTATTGAACGTAGTCCAGTCAGCACTTGACAAAGCTCCTCTATTCGTTGCCGAGGCAGTTGGTAGGTTAAAGGTATGCGTTGCCGTACTTGAACTGATATTGAAGTCAGTTCCAGCTGATCCCGTAGCGAAGTACTGCACCTGAGCCGTAAGGCCGTTAAGCGCAGTCAGTCCGGTTGTGAACGTAGTAATAATTTGGCAAAGGTTACTATTCTCTGTGTGCAGCGTTATCGTACGCCCAGCCGTAGTAACATAGATACGAATGGCCAAGCGATCCGTAGCGGTTAAGACCGTTTCCGGAACGGGTATGGTTGTGAAGTATTGCTCAACCGATGTGCCGCCCGTTATCGTGTCAGGATTTGTACTGCTTGATGCAATTAACGTAAAGGTTGTGCCATCGTATTTATACAGCTCAATATAATACGTCGGCGTTCCACCACCGCTTGACGCAGCGAAATAAAACTCCGTATTCCAGTTTCCTCCAGGTATTTTAAGTAAAGCCGGATCACCCGCATCCGTTATGAATGACGCAATATATCCGTTTGAACTTGTCGTAAAGTTTGTACCCGCGCCCAATATCGGCGTCTTATTCATCTCGTAATAAGTAACACCGCCTATTGTTCCCTGATTAACCGATCCGTTTAAGTAATAACTAACCGATGCGCCACCGCCACCGCCACCGCCTGGGAAGTCTGCTAAAGTACCATCGCCTCTAATATATTGCGATGCTAAACCAGCAGCCGTAACGGCTATCGTGCCGCTGCCCGTTACCGGACTACTCGCTACGTTAAAAGCCGATGGCATCGTAAGGCCAACGCTAGTAACCGTTCCCACCGACCATGTGCGGTTAGCGCTTAGGTCATAAGTAGTGCCGTTAATCGTCAGCGTTCTCGTTGTCGGAACGCCTAAATTAATCGCGTCAAGTATAGTTGTTTTGTAGGAATAACCCGTTGCTGGATCACCGATAAGCATCAAGTCGCTTGTCTGTGGAGTCCGTACCGCTAATTCACTAATCCGTTTATTTGCCATAATTTATTAACTATTTGTAGGTACTGCGCACCTATCAGCTATATAGCCTAAATTGATCGTTATGTCGCATCTTACGCCACCTAACACATCGCCCGTATCGTCAACAAAAAAAGTCATGTTTACATTATCTGCCAATTCATACTCAAGCAACTGATTACGCATTTGCGCAATAATATCTTGCGCGGTTTGCAGTTGGTCGCTAAGTATCTCCATTTCATTCGAAGCGTCTTGCGCCACGCGATCCATGAAATATATTTCAAAGTCAATACTTTGCTGACTTCCATTTATCGCCGCACCGGTAACGTCGAATAACATCGCCGGATATAAATTCTCCGTACTTAGGAAGTCAACAATCGTTCCTTGAAATGTTTTCTTAATTAGCGCGTGATTGTCGCCCAGGCTTTGAATCGCGGCTACTAATTGGTTTAGCGTCATGCTTCGCTTTTAAAAATTTTACTAATTTGCGGATATTCTTTTCTGAATACCCGCGTTTTTTATCTTTGTTCTCCGCAACAAAAATTGACATTACCTTGATATTTTTGCTCATATGTTAAGTCGTCGCAACACATTCCCGAACCACCTAGCCACATCGAAGCGCGGTAAGCATTACGATCTGGGATAACGGTATCGTAGCGGTCGCCAGGTGTGTTGTATTGCGGATATGTATTTTTTCCGCTTTCCTCTTTTAAATACCTAACCAGTCTATCCTTGTAAAATTCAGCGCGGCTTCTATACTTATCGCTTACCTCAATCAACTCTTGTGCGCTTGGCTCAGTAGCATTGGCATCTGACTTACGAATAACGCCCTTATTGTAAAACTGATACGACAATCCCATTGGCAGTTCAGCCATAACATAAAACACTAGCGCGGGTGTTATGTAGGTGTCGATTAACTTTTGCTCGTTGGCGTTTAAGTTATTCGCCACAATACCCGCCAGTAGTCGCTCATATAAAGCCGTTCCTAGCGCGGGTAATATATACATATCCTGAGTTGTGTATATCTCAGGAAGTACTAGCTTCTCCTCAACGTTTGCCGTAAGTCCGGTGCGCTGCTTAATGTCATTAACCGATATAAATAAGACTTGACTCATATTATTTCTTTTTTACAACTATATTACTTCTCCATTCATGCCTGCAGCTAGGTGAATAACCCCACCATCCACCGCCGCGCGTGAATACATCATAGCCTAATCGCTCACTGATGCTCTCAATTTGTTGGCGGGTATAAAACCTATCCAAGTCCATTAACTTTATACAAAATGGGCGGCTTGGATGCTCGGCGCTATTGCGCTCATTCGCTGGTACGATTGACTTCCATTCGTAACTAAAACGAATGTCAAACTCTACGGATTGCGCTTTTTTATTTGCTGCCTTGCCGTTGTCCATTTCTTTGATCAAGTCGCTAACCGGCTTCAGTACTTTATAGCCTACTTTATCCTTATTCAACTCAATCATGCCTAGCTCACTTAGTACGCCCAAACGTTCCATAATATCCACCGGCTTCATCCGTAGTGCCTTCGCAATATCTTCGGGCGGTGTTAAGGGTTGCTTTTTTAAGATTTCTAAAATCTGTATATCCCTAAAATCGTAGAACGCATCGTACGCGCTAAAGGTTACCGGTCTGCTTTGATGAACAACAAACTTATCCTTAGCTTCGCCATATTCAGCAAAGACGCTCATCTCATCGTCAACGCTTTTAAATTGCTGCTCATTGTCAATGCTTAACAATGTCGAAATCTCTGTATCGCCTAAACCTAGCGAACTCTTAAGTAAAGTCGTCGCTATTTCTTTAGTAATCTGACCGCGTCCAAATTGGCGAATAATGCGCAAAAGTTGCTGATGCTGTCTGCCCGTTAAATTCTTAACATTCTCGTTGACTAGCGCCTCAGTAGTTTGTCCTGGTGCGGCTTCGCCTTGCGGTGCTGCCTCTTCTAGTTTAGGGAGTCCCATCTTATCTCTGATCTCGTCCTTAGTCATTACTTGCACCAAAGTAGCTTCGCTAAATTCATAACCAATCGGCTCAACGGGGATAATTTTTAATTCCTCACCGCCACCAAAATATTGCAACAACATATTGAATGTCGATTCAATAAACATTTGACGATCGTTAACATATGTATTTTTGAAAATTTCGTACCCATCCCTCAACTCGGTGCGCGTTCCCAATTTACCAGGCTCGGCAATACCAAAAAGCGATGGCGATGTGATCTGATGCCCAGCGTAAATGTTTTGCTGGATCATGCTATCCACGCGGCTAAAATCTTCCTTCGTTAAATCACTTGCTCCTAAGTCATCAACAATAGGCTTACGATCTGCATTTTGTACAAATGACAGAATAAACTTTTTACCATCTGCACCGCTGAATGTATTTTCAAACGCCCTAGTTACTTTTTTCTTTTCATCATCGCCAGGCTCACCATTTGGCAGCGTGATCAACTTTGACGCACTAAAACCAGTCAACGCATTGCCCAAAACGTGCTTACTTACCTGAACGTCTGACTCAATATAGTTAAGCGAAGGGAAGTAAGACGGCAGCGCGTAAGTATCTTGCCCTGGTCTGTAATCTTTAACGTAAAGAATCTGCCTTCCCGCCTTTACATTTGGATTGAACGCTGGTAAAATCGTTGGCTCATCGCGGTGATTTTTCCAGTCTTTTTTATAATAGAACTCAGTACAATCTTTATTTGTCCTGATCTTAATGTAGTCCACATGACGTAGTTCTGCAATATCCTTTCCGTTTATTGCCCATATTACTTCAAGGTAATAACCGCCAAAAAGTTCGATATCAAGCGTAACTTTTTTAAGTATATCATTCAGCGACTCTACCGGATTTGGCTTTTCAAGCATCTTATCGTTGCCGCCACTCCAGCCATTGCCGCTGACGTAGTTTGACTTACCGCGCACAATAGCGCCATGCTTACTTGACTTATTAAACAATTCAAGCAAGTAGTCCGGATAGTCATTACGATCTCCGAACTCAATATACCCTCGGCCTTTACGTTCTCTGTATTCTGGTTGGCGGGCTTCCGCGAACGTCAGAACTACAACGTCATTGGAAAATGAACTCATTGTTTTTATTTCTTGTGATGTATGTTAAATCGGTTTCGTGAAATATAGCTATGCCACTCTCCAACATTACTTTATTTGTTATGTCTGTCGTATTGCCTGATGTCTGATATATCTGATATTCATATTGCCCAGGCTTACCGATTAAATTGCTATTCACCGTAAACTTATTGTATCGGTATTTATATTGGCTTTGATCGTCTGCGTTTAGTTTTAAAAACTTATATTCATCGTTGGTTGTACGATGCGTAAACACAAAAATATAGTTCGGCGACGTTAAGGTCTGCTTTTCAGTTAACGTCATGATAAAAGTATTATTGCCTGTGTATATGTTCAACATATGTAATAAATAGCAAGTTTACAAATTTTTATCATTTCGCAAAATAATAAAAAACCGCCCCAACGAATTGAGGCGGTAAACTTAACCTATGACAACGAAACAACAATCAGTTGTTATGGTTGCAGCGTAGAAATTACGCCACTTGCTACTTCCGGAGCCAGTTCTTTCTCTGAACCTGAGAAGGTCAAAGAGTATCCGCTTCTGTCAGTTGCAGCCGTTCCGCTTCCGCTTGTTCCGCTTAAAAGATCAAGACCGGAATAGCGACCAGCTAACCAGTATTTTCCGTTTTTATCTTTAATAACGGCCATTAAGTTATTCTTAGCCAACAAAAGAATTTCATTTCTCATGTTAACCTGGAGTTTGTTGATAACAATTACCAGCTGCTGATCGTAGTTGATAGTTCCGTTTTCGATATTACCTTGAATATTCTCAGTAAATGAAGCGGTATTCTTAACAAGTTGATACTTGTAAAACTGCTTACCAGCTGCCTTTGTAATCGCACTTACCACTCCTGATGCTTCGGTTATAGCCGTAACATCATTGTAAGGAATGAACCAAACGGCTTCAAGACCGCCTTGTGAGTCCTTACAATCTAAAACGTAGTTTTGTGTTAATGCGCAAGACATATTTTTTATTATTTAAAGGATAAGCGGCGAACCGCCTATCCCGTAGTGAATAATGATTAAACGGTGAACTTCACAACCTCAGCTGGGAACGCTACGTTTACACCGGCTTTGAACTCGGCAACGAAACGAACTTGGTCAGCTTCCTTCGCATAGAACAACTCGAAACGTTCTTGCTCATCCAAAAGGTCAGTACCGAAGAAAATGTTTGACATTCTCATGGCGTAAACCTTTTTAGTTCCGTTCAAGCCTGGTGTAGCCACAACTGTGATTTGTGTACCTGGCAGAATGAACTCACTATCTGCTTTAACGTTTAAAGAGTAGTGGAATTGGTTTGCGTTCTTAAGCGCGATGGTGTAAGTACGGAAAGTATCCATTCCGCAGAAAATCTTAACATCGTCTTTACCAACAACCGCAGCTGGGATAGCAGCGTAAACCGCATCGAATACTGCGATAACGTTTGCACTTGTGATGTCAGTTGCAACAGTAGCGATGTAAGGGTTTGCATTGGCTTGTACCGCTGAAGCGTTTACTTGCTTAATCAAACCATCGAAATGCAATAACTGAGAGTTTCCGCTAGTGATATCGCCTTGCCATACCGCAGCTTCAAGTGCGTCAGCAATTTTCTGAGCTTTACGATTAGAATACTCTTCAGCAAAGATCATTGAATCGTAACGGCTACCGCGTGGAAGAGCCTCTTGTAAGTATTTAGCTTCAAGGTCTTTTAAGCAAAGCGCTTCGTTAACTTTAATTTTACCAACAGTTACAGTACGCTGAGTGAATGAAGTTGTACCTGATGCAGTAAAACCGCAAGATGCACCACTTTGGAAAAGCGTGTCTGTGTCCATGATGTTGATGGTTTCGCTTGATTTTACGCCAACCATAACGTTTGAAGATTGCTTAATTAAGTCAATCGTTTTTGCTCCTAATACTGATGAAGTTACCAGTTGTTGAGCATTTTGTTTTGTGTAATCCGCTAAGGATCCTACGCTAAAACCCATTGTTTTGTGAATTTAAAAATTAAAAATTTTGTTTACAAACTTTTCGCTCTCTCTAAAAAGCGATTGATTTTATCGTCTTTTGACGAATGAAATTTCTCAGGTGCTACTGGATCAGCGGAAGGTGCTGCAAAAAATTCTGTTAATACATTGCTGAGTGCGATTAATTTGCTCTCACTTGCAGCAACCATCGCAGAAAATTCAGCGGCTTGTGCTTCCATCTTTTCTTTGTAGTTTTTACCCATTTCCTCAATCTTGGCTTCCATTTCCTCAACCTTCTTTTTCAAAAGTTCGGTTTCGTTTTCTTTTTCAATTTCCACTTCGATTTTTGGAACTTGTATCTCAGTAATAAGACCAGCTTCATCGGTTGTGATAACTGTTCCATCGCTTAGAATGTGATCACCAGCTGGAGCCGGAATTTCACCCTCTGGGCCTTCAACGGTTACCTTACCACCAACGGCTAGGTTGTCAATCATTACTTTTGCCCCATCGGCAAGTTGATACTCTTTGAACTGCTCTACCGGAGTCGCTGAAGCCGCCTCTTGCGGGTTCTCGTCTGCGAATAGTGCCTTGATTTGCTCTAATGCTTGTTTTGCGGTCATTATAAATGAATTATGCGGCTAAATAGTGCCGCATAATACTCTTTACCATTTGCTATTGTAAACCTTTATTTTTCAATGCTTTCAAGGATGTCAATAATCTTGCGCATTTTCTCTTCGTCTGTACTTACCTGATCCGCTTTAATGTAGTTAAATATCCCCTCAACGCTGAAGCCTTTATATTTGCCTTCCTTAATATCTTGCCAAACTTCGTCATTGTTTACCTTGTACGATCCAAACCAACTGCCATCGGCTGCGTCCTCATATCCCTTCATGGGCATCTTGCCTTGTTCGCGGTCAACTATCCATGACTCAAACATCGTAACGCCGTCAACAACCTGGTTTCCGTCGTGCATAATGTTAACGTTTGACTGATAACCTTTACGAAAAACTTTTTGAACGATTTTCTTAATCGTGTCAGGCGTAAAGTAAACATAGTATTCCCCAAAACTATCAAAGCGGAATATCGGCTTATTCGCCAACATCAAAGGGCCGGATATAATGCGCTCCTCTTCGTCTTGTATGGCAAATTGGCTTTTTTCGGCTTGTCTGATTTTAGACTCTGCCCAACTGAGCGCACTTGCGCCACCCCATGCGTCGTACATTAACTGACCGCAGCCATCGCCATATCCGCTTGACTTTTCAGCGTTTTGCTTATGACGGCTTAAGAATGAATACATACGCTTAATGGTTTCCAAAGATACCGGCTCACCATTTGCCAGTTGGTTGGCTCTTATCTTACCAACTGCCGTTCCGCAATCGCCCCATCCGTTTTCCTCTGCCCATTTTATAGCAGCCTTTGCGTTATTCTTAACCGATTCGGGATAGTCGCTATATGACTCAGCAAATTTTTCACTATCCCACTTGCTTTCGCAAATAGCGTACGCTTGATCGGTGTCTTTGCCCTCTTCGCCAACAATTACACCCATGCAGCGGCTTATCCATTCGTCATGGTTTTCCGTAGGCCCAGGTGCTAAAAATTCATCGGCTTTAAACATTTGGAACGTTTTTTCAATCGCTGGTCTATCGACTAGCGCAACGAAGTCCACTTCAACTTCGCTTTCATCATTCTCCACGATGTCAAGTCTATAAACGGGTAAATTATTTTTTTCCATATTCTGTTAAATAGTTTTTTTTTATCCAAATGTTGCTGCGCGGTTTATTCTACGGATGCGCTCTTGTGAATTGCTTACGTCTGACTCAACGACATAAGCGCGAGCGGTCATTGTGCCTAATTGGTTAACGCTTTGTTGAGATAATTGTGTCGTAATGGCCTGAGGTGCTTGAGGCGATATGGGTGCAGCGCCACCCGCCCCAGCCGGTACGTTTGATCCACCGCCACCGCCGCCAGGTACAGATGTTCTGACAATTCCCTTAACCGCTGCAAAACCTGAGGCCGCTGCGGTAATCGTTGCCGCTACTTTTTGGATAGTGCCAAATGGTTCAGGTATTGTCGTTTTATTTGCCCATATCTGCGTAATACCTTGATAAGTGTTTATGAGTGCTTGGGCAACGGCTAGGGCTTTACCCGCTGCGGTTTGCTTACCAACGATTTCGCCTAACTTTACAAAGGTGTCGCCGGTTATTTTCAGCGTATCTTGGAACGCTGCTTCACGCGCCATAGCCTCCTCAAAACGCGCCCTATCTAGTCGCGCCTGATCCTCTTTAAGTTGCTCCTCTGTTCTTATTATGTTTAACCTTGCGCTAAGTACTTTTGGCAACTCATTTATCTCAGCGTTGGTAACATCCCGAATCTGCTTTTTTCGGTTTTCAGTTATTTCATCGTTAATGCCTTCAAGTCTTTTTTTGCGCTCTTTGTAGGCTTCCTCTTCGGCTTTCAATCTTTTTTCTTCATCATCACTTACATCTTTCGATCTTTTTTCTAAGCCTTGCTTGTCTATTGATTGCAAACTTAATTGAAAACCAGCGCGTTGGTTTTCTAGTTTCTTTATATTACTTTCAGCCGCCGCAAGTGTGGCTGCACCTTCGGCTTCTGTTTTCTTTACATCAAAAACAAAATCAGCAACTTTTTTTGTACCGGCCGCTGCTAATTTATTTATCTCATCGTTTAAATTTATCGCCGTTACTTTTGCTAAACCTAGCGATTCACTAACTGAATTAACGGTTTTTAAAAGTAAATCAATAGGAGCGGCCAATATACGAAGCGGAACTAGCGATGCTTCAATGGCTACCCTTAAAACATTTTGTAAAAATTGATTATTACGCTTTTCTGCTTCAATCGTACCTTTGATGATATCACGATTTTTTTCCAGTTCGGCTTTGCGTAAATCTATGACCTTGCCAATCTGATCAACTTTTAACTTTAAAATATCCTTTTCGCTCTTTCCTTGTAACTTAAGTACATTATCTTGAGCGTCTAATTCATCAAGTTTTTTCTCTTCAATATCCGCCGCTTGTTTTGCCGTTGCAAGTCCATTCTTTTGCTCCTCATTTACTCCACTCACCGCCGCTTTAATGTCATCCCAATATGCCGCAATCGTACCCAACGCAATAACTAAAAGACCAATACCGGTTGAACCGATGGCAGCCTTTAACGCTTGAAACGCACCGACAACTTGACTTTTGATAACCGTTGCCAGCTGCCCAAAGTTTTTACCGATATCGCTAATAGTGGATAAGCCTTCAGACAAAGCAAGTGCGCTTTGTACTTTTAAAAGTTGCTCATTGACCTTTTCTGATTCAACACCCAATAAACCAATCGCACCTTGCACTCCGGCAAACGCACCCGCCGCAGATTGCAAAGCGTTTGAATACGCTTGAAACTTTTTACCTGGATCAAAAAGCGCGGCCGTTTCGTTTGCGTCTGCAATCTGATCTTGTAATTCAGCAACTCTTCGAGCTGCCTTTACCGCCTCTTCGCTATACGTTCCAAAGGCTTGTTGCGCTTCAATTAACGCTAACTTTGCTTCCTTTAACGCTTTTTTTGGATTAAAGGCGGCTTCCGTCTTTTGCTGCGTTTGGTCAAGTGTGTTGTTATATTGTTTAACGGAACTATCGTCAACCGATACCGTCGCTTTAATATTTACGTTCTGATTCTGCGCCATGCCTATAAATAGTTATTTACTCGTAAGTCGTTTCAAGTACCCGTAAAAATTCGCATTTTGTCGTGTCGATTGTATTGAAGTCAACTATTTTGTTAAGCCTCCATAGTGCGCCATCTATATAAATTAACCGCGCAAAGTTTAAATTGAAAATATCTTGCTGCGTTAACTTTAAATAACAAGTTAATAGCTTACTATCTTTATTTGTGATCTCACTTACATAATCAAACCAAAACGCAGTAAACAAATTCGTCAACGGATATTCAATTCCAGCCGGTAGATTATAGTTCAATTCTTGCGGCGGTGCAAAGTTTATATCGCTGCTTGGATTCTTTGGATCGTCTAAGTTACCAGCATATCCCCAGTTGGTAGTTGTGCCGCGAACCGTTGCGCCATCGTAAACTATCCATGATGGTGCGCTTGTCATTTTCTTAGCTTGTAAAATGCGGATATTGTGTTCCGTCGCATCTTCAACTTGGTTAGCCGTTCCAACGTTTGATAACTTAACAATAGTAGGATAAACTTTATATTCACCATCATAACCTACTAGCGGTGTTGCTGAGAATATTAACTCAGCCGTTTGCTTATCATTCGCAAACGCAAAGCCAGTATCTACAATCCTATCCGCATAACCTTGCTCATATTTCTTTTGATATTGTTCGTTGTAATAATCGCCATCAGGCTTATATTTATATTCAAAGTACCGACCATTTAACTCACTCATTGGTCTAAGCGTCATCGGCTTTGCGCGATCAACCTTGTACGTCCAATCTAAATATGCAGACTCGCCAGGTTCAACGATTAAGTTAACACCACCCACTTCAACCTCCAATAAATCTCCAAAGTCATTAACCGCTAAAAGTACATCTTCGCCACGTTCATAAAATTGCGATCCCGCCTCAATAATTAAATGCTTTGACTTAACGCTATCCTCAAAAATGTAAAGGTTGAACATCTTGACGATTGACGTTATGAACTCACGTTGAAATATCCCTTTTGGAATATGTTGATTCATTTGGATCATATCGCCATAATTCACCGCGATGAGTTGCTCAGGGTTTGTACTTAGCAAAGTCATAACACCGGTATCAACCGTCCAGCTTGTACTATTTGCTGACTGCCTAATTTGTAGGGTATCGTTTTGGTTGAATGTTATATTATTGATGACAATACTAAACGCATACGATTCCGGAACAGTTGTCAAGTCATACGTTTCAAACGCTATAAGAGTACCATTCTTAAATACTTGTAACTGAATGTAAGGATATAAAATATTGATGTCATTGACAATACCATTTGTGCTTATGGATATGTCCGTTGTAAATGGTGTAGCGTTATTATAAGTAAACGTTCCGGCTACATAAGTAAAATCACCCAGCGTTGTCGGCGTCCATAATATAGCGCGGTCGTCAGCGTACTCATCCGCAATCGCCTCAGCCTCTAACGAAACGTTAGACTTTTGCCGCATCTCTTTATTATTCTGCGGAATGATTAAACGCCTAGCAATCGCCGTATCTAAAAATTCACTTGTATAAGTGTAACCAGCCGCCGTAATAATTTTATCGATTACCTCGCGCACATAATACGCTGGGCGCAATGCTTTGTACTGCCAATCTTTTTTGTTGGTTGATACTTTACCGTAGTCAATAAGCGGATAATAATATCCTGATCCGTTTATCGTGTTCCAACTATTGGTGATATTCGCAAATGTCCAATCGTGATTATATTCGCTAAAATCTAAGTCTTCAAGCCGTTTATTTCCTATCGTATTAGCAAAGCCGCCCAACTCACCAAAAACCGCGCATTCATATTCAATCGTTCCGCGATCTATGTTAATTTGCAGTAACCTTAAAACGCCCTTAAATATTTGTACGTTGTCAATTAAGATTAAACAATCCGCAGCGATAGCAGCGTTGAAGTTTACCCCTACATTCTCCTTCAAAGGATCGTAAGGATTGGAAGATGCAAACTCAAAAACATGACCAAATAGTTTGTTATTATTGGCCGTTCCTGGAATAACTATCGTTTTACTAAATGACGTATTACGACTCGCAAAGTCTTTAACATCGTCAATAGAATAAGTGAACTCCGCTGCAACATCGTCATAAACGTCAAGCGGTTGTTTTTGAATATATATCTTTGTGTTGACCATTATCTATATTGGCTATTCGTTTCAAGTAGTTCAATGGTGATGGCTAAATTGAATAACTTATCGCTGATACGTTTCTTTTCTGTCCAGTTGTTATCCGTAACAATAGCCGGATAATAATATCCGCCACGCTCCATGTAAACCTCAGGCGATGCGATTAATTCTTTAAGCCAGTTGTAATCCGTAGCGTTAACATAATCCGAATTAAGCGAATAATTTACTTTTTGCTTTACGGCAAATTGAACGTTCCCACCTATACGCTTTTTATAACTATCATATGGGCGCATCGTATTTGTATCTAGTCGCCATTCATTTTGTTGGTATTGTTTGCGCTCTATGTTCCGTATCTCACGATTGACTAATCTAAATGGCATCGTGTCGTACCCGCCTAACTGATTCAAGAAATGTAAAACAATAGTATCAAAGCGACTGCATACACGCTTTATGGTAACGGTCTTATCGTTTATGGTAACACTATATTGTTGCGTCGCATCTGTAATAAATGACGAACCTAAATATGTATTTATCGCAGCTGGCGAAACGTCAAGTATTGCGATACTATTTAAACCAGCCGCTGATCCGGTTGAAGTTGTAATGCCGTTGTTTATAGTTGCTGGGTAAGCCGTTACCGGATTTGATACTCCAAAACTTACATACAACTTTTCGCTTCCGGTTATAGTTAGTTCATTCTTATCCCTATTCGTTAAGTAGTCATTTAGTAATGGTTGGAAGTAACTCGTTGAATAATCCCTAAACGCTGGAGGCGCAAAGTTATAAGCCGAATAGTTGCCACTAGCTAAGTTTGGCGTAACCGTTCCGTTGATATCCTCACCGAACTCTATTGTATAGTCAATCTTATTGCCATTGCCGTTATAGCTGAAAAGCGTCTGCGATGTGTTTGGGTTAAAATAGCTGCTCCAATAATTACGCACTACATTGCCCACGTTGCAAATCCCTTTGTCGCTTGTTGGATCAGGGAATATACGCAGACGGCTCACCAGGTTGCCGCCTATCTTAATGTCAAAAATATATTTAAAATTAGTCGCCGCCGCATTGGTTGACGTTGCTACAAAATATAATTCATCATGCAATGATGGAAATGCCTCCGGCGTACTATTGATTGTAATGGCCATATTCTTATTCTCTTATTTAGTAGATAGATTATTTAGCTTCCTTATGCCTATGCTCATATCCGCACCAACAACCGAGGCCACCGCATCGTAAAATGTTTGGTTAAACGTATCGCGAATCGCATCATCAAAAAAGCCGGAACGTCTTAGTCCTTTTTTACGGATATTCGTTCCGATGGCATACGCTAAACTCTTTACATCTTGGCCTTGCGATAGTGCGCGGCGTTTGCTTTGCGTTGCCGCTGCACCAGCTACACCGCCACCCCTTGACTTTTTATAATTAACATTTGCGGGTGTATTGCGTATCTTTGCCCTATTTTTTTTGATCCATTGCTCTAAGGCTTTGCGCATCGATGGCCCAGGCGTTAAACCATTAGCCGCTTTAAATGAGTATGGCGATTGAGGTGCGCGATCTTGGCTCTCGATACCTTTAACACCTTCATTGACGAAGTCAGCATACTTACCGCCCTTGCCGCGATATCCTAAATCAATCTCTAAGTTATTGCCGTCAACACGCAATTCACTAGCGAAGATACTATCTTGCAAAGCGCCGGTTGAAATAAGGCTGCGACCATTCTTTGGCTTTTGTACATTATCCCGCGCATTTTGCACGAACACCGCAGCCGCTTCAATGAGTAAACGCTGCGTAAGCGGTAAGTTATCTAAGTTAGCCGTAAAACTATCGTCTTTGGCTAAACTATCTAAAAAGTTTGTGTTAAGTAACTTCGCTTGCGCTTGACTTATGTTTGCCATTTTCTTGCTTGTTCAAAGACAGCTTTTTCATATTCCGCCTTCGCCTTTAAATAGCTAAGATCGTTCAAAAAGTTCAACGCACTAAGATCCCAAACTTCAGCTAGTTTTATTCGCTCGTATTCGGCGACCAGAGATGCCTGGTAGTGCCATCCGTATACATCCATAAAACTTGGTATGCCTCCGCGGCTTGCTCTTCCGTCATCCCCTTCGCCATCATCTCCTTTATCAAATAGTCCTGAGAATTTTGCATCCATCTCCGATATACTTCGCAAAAAAAAACAACTGATCCCAAAACCGCTGGTATCGGCGCGGTCAGTAAGTCATTGGCGTACTCCTCATGCTTTGAAGCGTCATATTTTGTCGCTTTATATCCAAGCCATGTCTTACGCATCGGCAGTACCATTGACGCAGCAACGCGGTGAAGGTTCTCATCCGGATCCTTAGCAAAATGTTTGGTTTCAATATACCGCGCCGCACGAAGTTGCCTTACATCATAGATACATTTATACCGCGCCCCGCTTTGGCACTTGATGCTTTTCTCCGGCTTTCCTTGCGGTGGCGTATGTACAAAATCAATCTTGCTTAATAAGCCAAGCCGCTCACCTTCGCTTAAGCTAAGTATTTCGTTTTCGGTTCGGTTGAATAATATGCTTAAGGTTGCCGTTTCTAAATCTGCCACGTCCTCTTTGACATACAAATTCATTAATTGCTGCCATTGAAATACGGTTACGTCATTCCAGGTCATTTGTTTTTATGTTTAATTGTTTAAGTAAGTTTTCTGTTTGTCGTTCTGCCTCTTTATTATCCAACGCTTTACGCAGTACATAACATAATGCCTCAAGCGTTTCAACGTCGCTAGGTAAGCCAGTCGTATTATCTTCAAAAATAATATGCTTAAGATAGTATGCGTCATCGAATGTAAAGGTAATCGTTAAGTCTTTCATATTATTAATTAGCTAAATGAATACCGCCCGGCACTCTGTCCAAAGTTTTGATAATGCGACCACGCTAAGGCTAAGGCCATAACCGCGTCGTCATGGAATCCGGATGGTGCGCCATACTTCACACCCGTTGCGCTGAATTGGTATTCTATCGTTTCCAGTTCTCTTGTTATCACGCCCTCAGGGAATGTGATCTTACGTTGCTGCACCGCTGACACAAGGCCCAGCATAATTTGCTGCTTTGATGTACTACTGAATTTAAAACCGGTTACGTTAAGGCCATCGCTTTGCAAGTCCTCGACAATAGGATCACCCACGCCTGACGAGTCTATCAGCATCGGCGCTTTGGGTAACTTGCGTATCGCCTCACGCGTTTGCCGCCAGTCTTTTTGGAAGCGGTCAAGGTAGCAAACATTGCCTGTTTTATCTATGCCAATTATAACCGTCCAATCCACCGACTTCGCTAAGTCAATACCATAAGCAACCGGCTCGGCTTGGCTTTGCGGATAAGTACATTGTTGGATATACGATAAGCCAAACGGATTCGCTGCGTTCTCGCTAGGGTTCGCCATGTACTCTTGCTCGAACACCGCGATAGGTAGTTGGCTTTTCGCATCGTCAATCTCCAGCGGATCAATATGCGGGTTATCGTAAGTCGTAAATTTAAACGACGCCCAGCCTGGCTCTTTATTTTCACCTTTAAGGTATAGGCTATAAAAATAGTTTTTGCCCTTCGGTGTGCTTAAGAATAATGCGCGACCTCGATAGTCCGTTAATGTTGGCCGGATTGAATTAAGCCAACCATCTTCTAAGTTTGGAATGAAACTGGCTTCGTCAATAACTATTAAGTTAAACTTGCGGCCACGCAGATTATCCAGCCTTTCACCAGTAAAGAACTGTACCATGCCATCATTCGGAAATGCAATACTTAACTCGCTTCGGTTTGAAGGGAATGGAATTACTTTGGTAAGTTTATCAAAGAATGTTTTAGCTAGATTATATGTTGGCGTTATATACCCAACGGCTCCACCTTTTAATGCTTCAATAATTATTTCAATTTGGCTCAATTCACTTTTACCAAATCGCCGCCCACACATAACCACGCGAAATCTATCATCGCTGTCAATAATGGCTTGTTGATTTATATGTGGTTCCGGAAGTTCCAGGATCATAATATCGTTTTGCCCTTCGTGAATATAACCTCAATCTTGCCGTCTGTTGTAACCTGAGCCGTTTCCTTTGGCTTACCGTAAACTCTTGTAAGTAATGTTTCCAAAGAATAAAGGCTGCCTTTCTCCAGGCTTTTTTTCATAGCGTTGGCGATAGTCTTTTCTAGTATAGTTGATTTTGGATTATCCCATACGGCTTTAAGTTCGTCCAAGTCCATCGCCATCATACTTTGAATCGTATCGTTTATCTCAGATAGTTTATATCCACTCTCTTTTAATAAGCTCACATATTTACGCGGCCTACCGTTTGGATTCATCGTTTCTCCTTTCGCTGGTCGTATTAACTTACCGCCATTACGGCCAGGCATAAACTCAGGCATATCAATCTTTTTTATACGGTTGCCCGTTCTTTTTAATTTCTAAATTGGGATCAAGTTTTATCATTCTATCTACTATTACTTGGCAGTATTTAGGGTCTAGTTCCATACCGTAGCATTTGCGTTTAAGTTGATGGGAAGCTACCATAGTTGTTCCAGTTCCTAAGAATTGGTCTAAAATAATGTTTGATTCTTTTGTGAATTGTAATGCCCACTCTGATAAATCTATTGGAAATGTCGCAGCGTGAACATGAGAAAATTCATTATTTCTATTTGACGTGCCTCTGTAAATGTTTGGAATTGTTCCCCTAAAATTTGCATTTGGTATTGCTCTGCTAGCGTTTTCTTTTGAGGATATAAATAACATATACTCCCAAGCAGATGTCATTACGTTTTTAGCCATTGCAGGTTGTCCATGTCCTTTATCCCAAATTGCAACATCAATAAATTGATTCTTATATTGATATAAATATTCAATTAATGCAATTTTATTTCCTGCTAAACTTTGTATGTTACATATTAGATAATCTGCATTTAATAAAGCATTATTTGTAAAGCCAATTAATAAATTCAGATAATCTGATTGTTTTTGATTGTCGTTATATTCGTTATATTTATTATCTATTGTATGTGTATTTCCACTTAATGCCTCACTTTTACCTGCATTGTATGGTGGACTTGTAAAAGCCATATTAGCCTTTTGTCCATTCATTAGCCTTGCCACTTGGTCGCTATCTGTACTATCTCCACAAAGCAAACGATGCTGACCTATTTCAAATAAATCACCCAGGACAATATCCGTTGTAACTTGCTCCGGCATTTCGTAGTAGTCCTCTTGCGCCTCGGCTTCAGTTTTAAAGTCAGGTACATCCATTCCCCACTCTGTTAATTGCTCGGCGTTCCATTCCGCAGCTATCATTTGCCAATCCCACTCGCCATATCCTAAATTATCTTTTATGATAAACTCACGCTGCTGCTCTTCAGTTAATTGACTGGCTTTTATTATTGGCAGCTCAGATAGTCCAGCCTCTTTACAAGCCTTTAATCTCATGTTGCCACCAAGAACAATCATATCGTCATTGACAACGATAGGCCGAATGTTTAACATCTGAGGGAAATCCTTAATGGACTTGACGAGCTTCTTGAATTTATCGTCTTTAACGACGCGCGGGTTATTTGGGTTTGGTTTTATTTCGGATATCTTTACCGTTTCAATTGTCATGGTTATACGTTGTTTATACGATGTTTGAATAAATATCGCTTCGTTTTTTATTTTGGTCTTTTATATGAAAATGCTCCCTACACCAATTCGCATTGGCTTCCCCATACTCCTTGCGATAAATAGCATCTTTAGCTAGTCTTTTCATCTGACTATACCATTCGGAAGGATTATTAGCTTTTATAACGTGTGGGCATGATTTGTAAGGGTTTATATTGGATGCGATAATGGGTACACGTTTTGCCCCAGCTTCCAATACTTTTAAGTTACTTTTGCATTGGTTAAAAAAGCTATTCTTAAGCGGAGCTAGTGCAACGTCTGTGTCGTTGTACAGATTCATGTACTCAGCAATCGGCAGTATGTTCTGTATTCTAAAATTAGCTTTATAGCCACCTGAGTAATACGTTGCCATTCGATGCCATATAGGGTGATCTTGAAATCCGGAAATAATTAACTCAGCATTATTTCTGAATTCGCTATCCGTCTGTAAACGTTTTAACGCATTTTTAATATTAAAAACATCCTCTTCATGCGTTGATCCAGCTACATAATTAAATCGTGTACGTCCGTTTGATTCGGTTCGAACATCCGTAAATTGATCCTCGTCATATGGTAAGGCATTGGCCACTACGTCCACGTTATGTTGATTTAATGCTTTAACTTCAGCATAAAGTAATTCGTTGGTAACCGTTACAAAATCAGCGGCTTTAATGTATTCAATGATTTCTTTTGTAGGGTAAACGTCTGACAATATATGCCAGGGATCAAGTACCCAATAATCGTCAATATCAATGATTAACTTAAATCCATATTTCTTTTTATATTCCAAAAGTTCATGAACAGGTACGCCTTCAATCATTCTGTTAATGATCACAATATCAAAGTTATGACCTTTAAAAGATTCATCATTTAACGTGTCGCTAAGTCTTACATGGCCATCAATCAAGCCGTCTTGCTTCATATAGTGCAATGGTAACATAATGCGATGATACCCTACCGCTGAATTTTGTTTCGTGAATGCTAGGATATTCATATTATCCCCTCCTTACATAGTTTAACAAACATTTCATTTGAAGTATTGCATCCCATTCTGCGTTTTAGCCTAGACTTTACCATGCTGACCGTTGGCAAAGGTTTACCGGTTATTTGTGCCACTTGCTTATCGCCATGCCCATCAGCGTATAATTTGATCACTTGATAAACGTAAGGTGTAATTTTGTACTCAGCTAATTTTTCACAAAGTTGTTCCGTTGTCATTGGTTTTATTTTTTATAAGTTTCGTTATAGTATTGTTCTCCATTATCAAAATCTCTACCTGTTTCTTTTGAATAGAAATAAGCATAATCACCATCATCCCATGCTTTAACAAGTTGTTCCTTCTCCATTTGTTTGGCTTGTTCAATAATGTGAGATGGGATTCCCCTACAAG
>Ga0315909_10001322_pt1 | contig 33492 bp, 59 predicted proteins | sample LakEriMetagenome_11_FD_203527 | JGI IMG/M metagenome (GOLD analysis project Ga0315909, IMG submission 203527) | Freshwater fungal communities from buoy surface, Lake Erie, Ohio, United States - Buoy 2 MA125 | ecosystem: Environmental > Aquatic > Freshwater > Lake | place: USA: Lake Erie, Ohio... | reverse complement strand
GCTTTTGCTACAAAGTTTAGAACTAGTTATACATACGACCAGTTTGATATCCGTAATGGGTTTAGTAAAACAACTCCATACATAGTTTCAATAGGTGCTAATTATGATTTCTAAGTTAAACATACTATTGCTACTGTTACTACCTCTATCAGCGGTTGGACAGACTATTACTCTGACACCGATTGGTACACAGGATGTTAGTGGTATCCCGGTTACTGTAGAGCACCAAGTAACAACTGGTAACGGGACTACTTCAGTTAGAATATTCAGAACTCACTTTGGTAATGGAAATACTTCTCAGTACCAGAACTGGCCAATGAGTAGAAGTGAAATGGATAGATGTTTTAATACAGCTTGGTCTGCAACAACTTTATGGTGGACTGGTAGTATGAATGCAACATCCTCTCTGAATTTTTACAACTACACAACTCTAACTAATGCGGGTGCTTCTGTACCATCAGGTGGTGATTACTATGCTACAGAAATAACTTTTACAATGGTACCAGCAGAAACTGGTACATATTCATTTGGATTAGCCTCAGATGATGGTTCTGATTTGACTATTGCCGGTACGTCTATAATAGAATACTATGGAGGTAAAGGTGTGGGAGCTTATAAGTATGGTAACTATTATATGGTTGCCGGACAACAGTACACAGTTATTGCTAGAATGCAAGAATACTCAGGAGGAGACGGATTAGTCTTAGTATGGAGAAGACCTTCTCAGTCTAATTGGTCTTTACAAACTAATGAGATTGGGGTAGCAAGTTCAAGCTGGGTAAATCAGGGCACTGCTAATACAAACGTAAACGGACAAGTAACATTCTCTAACACTCTAAATAGACCTTATAGAGTTACAATTAATACTTCTCAGAAGTTTCATAACGTACCAGAGTTTGGCTTGATCTATATGATGTTTATGAAGGGTAATCTAGGTCCGCTACAAGACTGGGACTTTTATACCTGCGATTGTGATAATAGCTCTACGTTTGATTGGAACGATATCTACTTCTGTCACAGGTTGTATACCACTGGATCTCTACATAATAAATATGTCTTTACTCAAGCAGAGAAAACTGCTATAGAATCTAATGCTAATACAAACTACTACAATACGTACTTCCCAACTCAGATACGTACAGTAGAAAATCAAAACCGGTTTTATATAATGGGAACCGGTATTCACAATGCTTCCCCTAACCCTAATGCTCAATCAATACCATGAACTCTATTATTGCCTACTGTTTTTATATTGCCAGTGTAACCTCTCAGGCTAACCTGGACGGAATAGATAATGCCAAATTTACGTTTGGTGTTAAACAAATGACTGAAGATCTAATGCTGGCAAAAGGTCATTTATTCTGTGACCCTGAAAAAGTTAAAGGTGCTGAACCTGTATCTATAGTAATCACAGAGATTAAAGCTCCAACACAAGGAATTCGTCTTGGACCTTTTGAGTTTAAGCAGAAGAAAACTATTGTAGAAGTAGATATCACTTTTGAATCTAAAGTCTATCACGGAGTAGGAAGAGCTAATACAAACGTTGCTGCTACACTAATGCAGCTTCAGGATGATAAGCTTCCTTTTGAGAGAACGGAGTTTTCTGTTGCGGTAAAGAAAGCAATAGTTGATGCTCTGGACTAAATTTCGTATATTTTATATGAGATCAACAATTAAAACCAACATTCATGTTTAACAATTTAAAGAAGAAGTTTATGGCTTTCTGGGACATCTTCAAGGACGACAATGAGTGGAATGAAAAAACCATTGTTGGGTTCTTGTCATTTACTGTGATGAGTATTACTGCCATCGCAGACGTAGTAACTGGTATTATGGGTAATGAACTCGTAATCTCTGATACAATTTTTAATTCGTTTGTAATAATCACACTGGGAGCTTTCGGTATTGCTGAAGCAGGAAAGATCTTCGGTGGTAAAAAAGAAGAAGAATGAGTCTAAAGAGTCTACAAACCAAAGCAGGTGTAACCGCTGACGGAGCATTTGGTCCAGGTACACTTAAAGCAGGAGCAACTTACTATAAGTTTACTCCTGAACGTGCAGCACATTTCTTTGCACAAACAGCACACGAGACAGGTGGTTTCAAAGCTTTCTCTGAGAATTTGAACTACGGTGCTAGTGGTCTTCTTGGTATTTTCAAGAAGTACTTCCCTACTGAAGCTCTTGCAAAACAATATGAGCGTAAGCCAGAGAAGATTGCTAACCGTGTATATGCCTCTAGAATGGGTAATGGTGATGAAGCTTCTGGTGATGGATGGAAATTCAGAGGTAGAGGTGCTCTCCAATTGACAGGTAAAGCTAACTATCAAGCTTTTGCTGATTACTTGAAGAAGCCAGAGATCATGACTAATCCTGATCTGGTTGCTACAGAATATGCATTTGAGTCTGCTATGTTCTTCTTTGATCGTAACAAACTGTGGGACATCTGTGACAAGGGTGTTAGTGATGACACTATCCTTGCTCTTACAAAGAGAATCAACGGAGGTACTCACGGTCTTGATGATCGTAAAGAGAAGACCAAGAAGTACTACGGATGGCTAAAATAAAATATATCTTGAGGGGACTCCGGCGTGCTACGTTGGAGTTCCTCTCTTTTCATTAACCTTTAATTAAACCAACTCATGGCAAAGGTAAAAGCACAATCTGCTAAATCATTTATACCAAGAGTGCCCAAAAGTCGGCCAGGTGTTCATTCTAAAACTAAGACTTCACAGCTGAAGAGTTCTAGAAATTATAAGAAATCATATAGAGGTCAAGGAAGATAATGGCAAAGGCACATAAAAAGGTTCCAAAACCTACAAATAAAAAGACTGTTCAAGAAAGAAATAAAAGAATTCAGTCTAACTTAGAGGTCTTAAATAGACTCAAAGAAAAATAAATCCAATGCAAAGAGATTATAACGATGAGGTGTTTCAAGCAAAGAGACGCCCCAAGAATCCTATTAAGTTTAATATCTCACTTAATAATGAACAGAAGGCTGCTAAAGAGATTATACTGGAGAATCCGGTTACCGTTCTTAAGGGTATGGCAGGAAGTGGTAAAACTTTGGTTGCTGTTCAAACTGCGTTGGACCTTTTATTCACTAAACAAGTCGAAAAGATTATCATCACGAGACCAACAGTGGCTAAAGAAGACATTGGCTTTCTCCCAGGAGACATCAAAGAAAAGATGGACCCGTGGCTTGCACCAATCTACCACAACCTCTACCTCCTCTACTCAAAAGAAAAGATTGACAAAGAAGTAGAAGAAGGCAGAATTGAGATTCTACCGTTTGCTTTTATGAGGGGTAGAACTTTTCTGAATTCATTTGTAGTTGTAGATGAGGCGCAGAACGTAACTCATACACAGATGGAGATGGTTCTTGGTAGACTTGGTAAGGGTAGCTGGATGGCAATCTGTGGTGACCTTGCACAAGTAGATCTCAAGAACAAAAAGGAAACTGGATTTAGTTTCTTGAGTAGAGTAGAGGAACAGGTAAAGGGCGTCCGGGTAGTTGTCCTAAAACAAAACCATAGACACCCCATTGTTGAACCTATTCTTGAGGTATATCAGACATTTAGAGATTAACTTAAGATTTTTAAAAGGAAAAAGGAGGGCTCATCACCCTCCTTCTTTTTTACCACTGATATCAGCGGTCCCGCATGGCATGCAATTAAACTCGTTTCTTGTTCCAGTTATTATAGAACTGCTTCTTTTGTTTTGCTTTGAGATCTTCCAACTCCTGTTGAAGTTTCTTATAGCTCTTTCTAACACTCAAAAGAATGATAAGATATACTGCAGCTATTACTGCTGCACAGATTGCTAGTAATGTGTCCATGTTTTTTCAAATTCTTGTTGTTTATTGACTCTCTCTTTAAGCATTGCTTCAATTAGAATCATATAGTTGATTACATCTCCGAACTTTTCATCAATAAGTTCAGCGGTAAGATGATCCGTTTTACCGGTATCAACCTCTCTGATAAGGGCTCTTACAGATTGGATTTGTTTAGTAACATATCCCCAAGCAACACCTTCTCTGGTATTTGCAAGACTGATTTGAACACCTTCTTCAAAGTTCTCAAATGCCCCAGCATTGTAAGAGTACTCATCACCCTTCTTTTGCAAGACATTAGATGTACGTTCCTTTACAAAGTCAACGTAATTAGAAAAGTCTTTTCTGTTCATGATTAGAAATTTAGAGGTAGGTAGCCACCCTTCCGCTCAAGGATGGCTACTCAAACCTCAGTAAAGTTAAAAATTTAACCAATCTAAATCGGTATTCTCTTCAACTTTATTTTCTTGTTTAACTTCATCAACAATTTCTTCAACAAAAGGTTCACTCTGAATTTCTTCAGAGCTAATCATATCTTCTTTAATCTCTACATCGTGAATTAAAGGATACTGTTCTTCTGTGAATGGTTCTTCAACAACTACTTCTTCAGGTTCTGCAATAAGCTGTACAGGCGATGAATTAGCAGGTGCAAAGAAACTATTGTGAATAGTCTTGTGAAGCTTATGGTGGGCTTCATCAAATGTCATCGGATGCTCTTCTTTAAGAGAATGAGTAACGTGATTGTAGAAGTGCCAGAGTGAGTTCTTATCACCAGAGTAAGTGAAAGACGGAGCTTTCAATTGCTGCTTGATGATATTCATCTGTACAGTACCCACAACATCATCCATAAACAACTTACCCAAGAGCTCATTGATTTCAGAATTTTCTAATTTTCTGTCAATCATTTTGTTCTTGTCACTTACCATGTTGGTAAATACGGTACTAGCAAGCTTGAATTGTTCTTCAATCTGCTCTACCATTTCTTGGTAAGCTGTGTTACCTTTTGTAGCACTACCGATGTGCTTACGAGAAAACTTGCTGTAGTCTGCAGTAAGCATACCATTCAAGCAAACTGACACGTAAGTACCAAGACCGCAAGAGAATCTGCGCATCTTGTTGTAGCTGTTAGTCCAGGCAAACATAAGTTTGATATCAGGATCATTACCGTAGTTCAGAAAGTACTGACCGGTAGCAATCTTGCCGCCTTCAGTAGTTCTGTATACAGTATCAATAATCTCAATGTTGTGAGCGGCAGCTTGACGCTTTACTTCACTAATGATGCTAGAGTAGGTAATTGCTGCATAGCGCTTACCATGATTGGGGATTGTAACGGCAGCAAGTTCTTGCTCCGTCACTGTTGGAATTTTTCTCATGTTAGAATAAGAGGGTTAACTGAGAACCACGAGCACTTTCTATTTCTCGCGTGATTCTCTGTAGATAATACTTATAGTTAATATCATACTCTTCAAAAGGTTTGTCTTCGTACTGATTGAATACAGTAACAACCCAGGAACCAGCATCAACACTAATGACTTTGCCGGTACCTCTATGCACTTTATGCATTTTACAACCTTTATTAGAGATATAATAACGGGTGATTTTGTGCATTTTCTGCTCAAATTCTTTCCCGTCTTCAACGCAAATAATTTTTACTTCGTAATCACTATTTGCTTTAACTCCTCCACAGAAATCATAAATGTTCTTGTTAGTCATTATGTATTCTTCTGGGAGCATGTCGTGCACAAAGTAATTGTAAACAGCTTTAGAAATCACGAGATGTGATTTGTTCTTGTGCATTGCTAGATTAGAAAATTCAAATCTACCCTTGCACTTAGTAGCAGCATATGCAAAGCCTTCCGGCAAAACCTTGTATACATAATCAGGATTAGAGTCTTTCATACTCTTCCATACGTCATGCTCTACAAGCTTCCAATCATATACTGCAATATAGTTGTTTACGTCCGCTAGAATTAGCTTCTGGTATTTGTCATGCTCAAGCTGGAGATTAGTTATTCTCTCCCACTCTGCACAAACTTCCATATAGACATCTACTTTGTTTCTTGGAATGATTGTCTCTAGACCGTCTGTGTTTTGCATCAGAGGAATAGACTCCGGAATTGCAATGGATATCATCTCGTACAGCATAGTAAGACTAAGCTGGCCATTGATGGTAATTCTCATTGTAAGTTCTGGATCATATAAGAAACTATGCTTATCATTACTCAGACCATAGGTAGAGTTCAGGATAAGCTTGTAGACATAATTCAACGGATCCTTCTTAGGTATCTTCTTTCTCTCTTCAAAGAACCATTCATATTGTTCACTGAAAGCTTCTTGATCTAGATGACCAGGAGCCCACTTGTTACGAATAGCTAGATTAGGATAGAAAGATGTTACGTCAGAAGTCATGATGATCATATTACCTGTGGACTCATAGACCCCACTTGCACGACAACCGTGGATGCCACCTAGACCGTAATCAGTCTTGACACCATTGTTTATTATACTGTGTTTAAAACCACCTTTAGTGTTTTCTGGATCAATAATTACCGTCCTGAACTTATCTAGCACTGATTTGAATATCGGTGTATCAAACTTCACATACGGTAATATGATATCATTAACTCTAATTAAGGTTCGTTTCTTAGTTGGTAAGTTCTTGACATCTTTGGGAGACATCTTGAGCTTACGTCCTAAGAAGTAGGCAAACAACTCTTTGCTGATCTTAGGTTCTGAAGCACTAAGCAGATTGATCTTATAGGTCTTACTCAAGTTCATACGAAGCTTGATTAAGTCTTTACTAAGAAGAACAATTTGTTTTGTAGACTTTACGTCATTGACGCAGTATTTAATAGTCTCAACAATCTGATCTTTAGTGTCTATAAGAGCATTAAAAGAAATACTAGACTCTTTAATGTTGTACCAGTCCATTGTATACTGGATCCATTTAAGAGAAGATCTCTTAGCAGGATTATCCCAGTGGTTCAATTTGAATACATCAATCTGTTTCAATGTTTGACTATACTCAGGATACGGAATTCTATATCCGGGAGTATCCTGACCATGGATCAAACTATTTGAAAACATCCAAGCTTCACGACATATCTCTATGGGTTTAAGCATAGAGAACTCACCGTGATGCTGGATCATGTGCTCAATAACCTGTGAGTCATAAGAGAGGTTATTAAAGCCGAAGAATATGCTACCAACTTTACCTTCTTGTCTAAGGAAACCAACCATCTCATCGTATTCATTACGATAATTGGGGTGAATCATGAACGTTACGTGATCATCATTCTCTAGTTCCTCAAGTACAATACAGAAGAAGTTCTCAAACACCTCAATATCATAAACCCAAAACTTCTTTTTCATAGTTCTAGTATTAGTTTTTTAGTTTGAAGTGTTTCTTTTTCAATATCAACTGGTGGGCACAGCTCTCCTACTTCAATCAATAGATCCTTTTCTACCCCAAGTAATTCAGCGTATTTGCTGAAATAGAAGTCAGGATATAAATAACTATTGATATGGTGGAACGCCGGGTTGCTTATATCGGTTGCTTTGAAGAACTGAACTATTACTTGCTTGTACTCTTCCGACATAGTGGAATACTTACCAGCTAGAAACTTTAGATAGTCTTCATGAAACCTTTTATAGTTGAATATGAAAAGTCCTGTATTGTCTTCTAGCAAATGAAAGTTGTCAAACATATCATTGCCAAGAAGGTATTTGTTCTCAAATTTATAAAACTCTTCATCGGTGTGAAGAGCATACACACATAAGAACTTTTTGTCTGCAGAATATATACCTTCTGCCCAAGCAACATAAGTACCTATAGGGACATACTTGTGTCCTTTTGGGATTTTTAAGAAAGGATATAAGAATACTTGTGATTTCTGAAAGTATTCTTTCCGCAGACTTTTAATCATGATAGCACAAAAATACCGCTTCTGTACTTATGTGGACGATTAAAGTCGTTATTCTTAAAATGATAAACCGCTTTCTCTAAAGATAACTCTAACTCACTGTGGTTGTGAGACATAAGAGCTGTACTAATAGGGAAGAAGCAGAAGTCATCATACTTATCAATAACAAAGAATTCAAAGTTTACCTTATAATTCCTGTAATCAGCCATTGACGGATCACCAAGAGCCAGTACAACATAGATAGCACTCTGCAATCCGTAGTTATAGAACTCATAAGTGTTCGGGTAGAAGTCATCTAGACCCTTGCTGGTAGTCTTGATATCAATTACTGTAATGGTTTTATTCTCATTATCAATAATTATTCTATCAGGAATACCACGCAGTGTGATACCCGGATACTTCTTGAGCTCAACACTCAACATCTTCTGAGTAAGAACTTCAACCTTAAAGGTTGAACCGTTAAGATATAGTCTAGAAGAAGCCATAGAATCTTGTTTAACAAGATCAGCTCTAGCTTTATTTCTATCCAGTGTCTCTTGGTCAATAACCATCTTACCTTCAGACTCACACAAGAACTTGAAATAGTTCTTAGCATCATCTGTTAAGATCTTTTCAAGACGTTGTGCATCCGTCTTTAAAGCTTGGTGCAGGTTGATATCCTTAAGAATATTAAGGATGTCCTCCTGATAGCTAGATAAGTCTGTACTAACATACTCAAGATCTCTTTCCTTAAAGATTCTATACACCAATTTCTTGGTGCTTTCTGTAGGAATAGTTCCGGGTACAATAGCAAACTTATCTTCTATCTTCTGGTCTGTGAGGTAAGCATCTACGATACTACCATCAATAGCCCAAGAGTCAATAGACTCTTCTCTTTCACCAAGAATATAGTGCTTGTAGTAAAGCTTGGGAGAAAACAGGAGCTTGTTAAGTCCTGAATAACTGAGAGTTACATTCATATTTAAAGTGTTAAAAGGGGTGGATTAAACCACCCCTTCTTGTTCAACCAAGTTAACAACAAAGTTAGATGACCCCAAACCTTTTTGAATTAATCTATTCAAAGATTCAGGTAGACGATCTTTATATTCTTTCTCTAATCTTTTTTGAATAAAGTCCATAGCATGATTGTCTTCGTGGAATACTTGTCTGCCAAGATTCTTCTCAACAACAATATATTCCCAGAATTCAAAGCCGGTCATTCCTGCAAACTTCTCAAAATTAGAAGTTGTAAGGAAATGCTTTACATCTTTGAGACGTTTAAAAGAATCTACAACATGATACACATTTCGGTAATCTGCTAAATACCATGTATAAAATGGTTTATCAGAATAATCAGAGTTACATAGAAGCATTACACCCAACTGTTTATCTTCATCTGATCCTTTTAACATCTGAAGAATAGTTTTCACCGACTCTTCATTCAGCTGCATAGAGTTTATCTTATACTTCCCAAAGAAATTAGTCTGAGAAATAAGCTTAACTTTATTCTTTGCTGAATAGTATAGAAGATTAAGAAGATATCCTGACACTAGACAATAGTCTTCAGAATCAGTGTGAGGATATAGATGTTCCGTAAGCTCATACGATCTGTTTACAGGTAGATCATTTTGAGGAATCATATTATATATGATTCTATTAAGATCATATATATCATTACAAATCATCTCTGTGCAACCAGATTCTATCAGATCATAGAGCTCTTTAAACCCATGCTTAAGATATAGATCTTTGTAAGCTGTGTTTAAAACATTTGAGTTTTTGGTAAAGTGTAGCAAGCTATCATTACCTAACTCTCTATTTTGAGCTTCTATGTCTATATTAGTATTTAACCAATGTTTTCTAGTTGCAACATTAGCTGGAAATACAATAACGTTAGCATTATCATAACTCTTTGCCACACTAGCTCCTAAACTGGTTACAGTATCCTTAAGCTTATAAGCAGTGGCACTTTGTTTAGGTACAAAGAATACTTTGTCATCCTTAACAATGTCATCATTACTATTATAAAGCTTTGATAATAGTTTCAAACCCAGCTCTACGGGAATTTTATAGACAGTCTCAAACTTAAGATTTGAAATATAATCTGTACCCCTTACATAAACCATTGGTTGCACAAGGTTACCCAGTGTCGCAAGTACACTGGGCTCAACCTTGGCAAATTTATCATAATTGATCATTAGCTAACAGTCATTTTTACAATGTCCGGATTCATCAGAAGCTTCTGAAACTTAGTCCGATTACCGTTGATAATCTCACGTACCATAGTGTACTTGAGGTCATTGGTAAACATGCTATCTGTCATAAGCTCAGACAGACGCTCAAGAATTTTCTGTGTAATAGAATTCTTTTCGGCGTTAAGTAGATTGTAATTGATCAAACGACGAGTAATTACAGATGCAATATCTGCACGGTAAGATTCCTCTTTACCAATTACTACAGTCAATTGACCTTTAACAGAGCTCCAGTCATCAGTAGACATTACTTTCTCAGGAGTAATGATCTTATCCAGACGGTTATTAATAAACATTGTGAACATGGTTGCAAACTCTGCTCCTACAGAACCCTCACCAATCATTTGGATGAGAGGTAACTGATCTTCAAAATTCTCAATACTAGAGATAGAGTTGAAGAAAGTAGTGATACTACGAGCATTAGTTTCTTGGGTAACTAACTCAGGATGCATCAAAAGGAAGTTGATACAACGACCATCAACACCTTCTTCTTCAGCCCACTTAGCCCAAACATCAACGTCAAACTTCAGGTTAGCAGTAATAAAACGTGTGCGCTGTGCACTGTCAATACTATTAACCATGTAATCACCATTATCAGGATTACTAGTCAAGATAATGTGCCAGTTCTTTGGAAGTTTCCAAGAGATATAAGTCTGACGATCAACAAGTTCCATTACAGCTTGAATAAATCTAGAGTCTGCACGGTTCCAGTCATCAAGAAGAAGGATACCACCTTCATCTTTACCAGCAATCCATTCAGGTGCTGCATAAGACATCCGGGTTTTACCAGTGTCTTTAAATCCAGCCTTCAGATATTCTTGAAATGCTGCTTCATTAACCCATGCAGTACGTGGGGTACGTACTTCATCAGGATTAGAAGTAGTCATTCGTTCTTGAATCTGATACTGAACTACAGGAAAGCCAACCAAATCACCAATCTCCTCAATCTGAGCAAGATTAAGCTTTACAAAGTTGAGGTTGAGCTCTTCAGCAAGTTGAATAACAGTAGAGGTCTTACCAATACCAGAGTCACCAACAACCTCCACAGCAACGGGATTCTTACCCTTAGCTTGGATTACTTGGTTGTTAGTGATAATGTGACGGAGAAACTCTTTTACCTCAGTAGTATTAAGATTTACTTGTGCCATTAGTTAAGTTGAATTTTAAAACCAGGTAAGTTCTGGTTGATTTTAGATTTAGAAGAATGAACCCATAAGATTTTACAACGAACATTGTTCGGAGAAGAAGCTTCACCATCGGTGAAATAGATAATAGAGGTATACTTGTTACGAGACTTATTAAAGTGGTCAATAACGGGTTGGAAACTAGTTCCTCCTCTACCTTTTACCTTAAACTCTTTCTTTGGATTGAAAGGTTCAGGATCATAAGCATGTGTATCACACTGTACTACTGTGATTTCTGTACCTGTTTTATGAATGTGATTCATCTCAGAGATAAACTCTTTGAGCTCATCAGTACTAACAGATCCAGAAGTATCAACACCAAGAAGTACGTGATTCCTTGTTTTGATTTTCAATGCGGGGTTACCGTCATACCGTTTGTTTGGTTTGCGGCGGGTCTTCTTAGTGTAGATTTTATTACTGTTACCAGCAAACCTACGTAAGTACCCACGCCAATCAAACTTAGGAGGATCACTCTTAAACAGATTCTCAATTAGTTCTGAGAATTGTCCAGGAATACTTCCACGGTCTTTAACGTTTTGTGCAATTTCTTTAAGCTGATGCTCTACTTGCTTTTGTATAAGCTTTTTTTCTGCATCAGATAATTCAGCACCACCTTCACCCCAAGTAAAATGAAAGTCACCCTCCTCCATCATCCCATCAAGTTCTGGAGATGTACCATCTTCATGTGCTTGTTGTAGAAGTTTGTAGTAAGCATCAGTACCTGCTCTTCTTGGAAGTTGAAGTGTAGGAAATGTATCTAGAAAGATACCACCTTCAGGTAACCAGTCTCTATCAATATATTGGTTGATCTCAAGATCTGCCGCAATATTAAATAGCTTCTTATCTTCATAGTTATCTCTAGTAACTAGATGATTAAAAGCAATGTGCATGAGCTCATGAATAAGGATACCTTTCTTGACATCATCATTAAGAGATCCCCAGAACTCTGGATTGATTGCTAGCTGTTGGTTAATGCCGTTAATGCTCACACCTGCTGTAGGTAGATCATTACGCCAAACCTTATTCAAAGAAATCAAAAACAGCCCGTAAAAGGGCTGCTCTAATAGTAATGTCTTTGAAATTTTAGCTAGACTATCTGCATGATTTACCATCTGATTTTGAGATAAATATCATCAATAAACTCGTAACCATAGTTACGCAGAGTCTTCAGAAGTGTCTGACCAAACTGACGGTTGACAAATTCTTCTTGTTGCTTATTCACTTTACCCTTGAGGGTACTGTGCAAACCAATAACATTTAAAGAGTGCTTTACTTTAAGATCTTCACAGAACTTAGCACTGTTAGGAGCAATCTCTGCCCACAACTTTCGTCTCTCTGTGGTGCAGGATCTGTACAGGAATAGGATATAAATGAAGTTATCTTCATAATCCATATTCTCAATAATTTGGAATGATAACTTGAGGTTCTCGTCATCCGGAGACTCTATCATACTCAGAATACTGTTGTAGTATTCTTCATCAATCTTCAATCTTCTATCTTCTGTGTTCGTAGCATCCATTCTTTAGGAGTATTAAAATTATCTATCCATTCTTTAGCTGAGGGAATCTTACCATAGCAGTCTTCTTTGACATGCTGTTCACCTACATATCTAGTATAGACGGTCTTACCACTTGAATTAACAAATGATACACCGAATACTTTTTCGCATTCAAATATTCCTTCACTGTGGTGACGGAACATTCTATGAGCACTATGCCCAATCCATGCTTTAGTGGCATCAAACCACTCGTGAATATGTAAATAATCTTCTGGTACCCCTCCCCACTTTTTTACTGAGCTTTTAGCATGCTCATTGGGATGTGCCATAAATTAAAATTCTGAAAGGAATCCTTCGATTGTGTCCATTTCTATAGTTCTGTAATTAACTTCATTAGTATATGATCCATCTTCAAGATTAATGGTAAGCATACCATATCCTCCATCATTATTTACCCAATCACCCATAGATTGATCAAAAAGTCGATAGAAAGCATCTTCTATTTTAGTATACTCTTCTCCTTCTAGTTGTTCATAATGACCATAAGGACCTTCGTCAGCATTGTATAGTTGTATTTCTTCTACACTACCGCTGTCTCCAGCTCCGTCATAACTAATTTGTATAGATTTCCAGCCGTTAAGATGGTAACCTGCCAGTATTGTTTTAAATTCATCTGATGATATTGACATAAACTCCTGGATTTTTTTTATCATAGGAGAAAGGTTCAAACACTGGTATCACTATAGAAGCATTATCATCTTCTAACCACCCATGTTTTACCATTTCATCCTGGATAGTTTGTGCGGGGTTTAAGTAATCAAACGCATGTTTGCTACCCCTTACAAATCTCATTGATATTTTATATGGTTTCTCTAATCCTTCTAATGCATCCAAGAATTGTTGCTTGTGTTGCTTCCAGTAGGGCTCAGTTTCCTTACGCCACTTCTGTACAGACTTACTTGCAATAAAGAACTTACCGGTCCATACACGACCATTCTTAGAACTTGGAACATTACCGGGGATAAAGATCTCAACCATAATTAATTGTTGCACTTAAAATTCTTTCAAGAGTGTTCTTTACACTCTCCTGCCCGTCTCTAGCTACTGCATCAGATATGTCTTTTGCTGTAGGATAGAAACAACCATTAATTCCTAACTCAGTCTTGTATCTTTCAATTGCTTTAATACCAGCTTCATCATTATCAAACAGTGTAATGATCTTCTTGTATCTCCTACGGAGAACATCAATATACATTGGTTTGATTGTGGTATTCTCACTATCTGGGGCAATAACTTCTAGTTTGAAACCCATAGCATCTAAGCACATTGCATCTTTTAGAGATGAGCAAATGACCAAGATTTCGGATTCATACTTTAGTTGTTCTATACCCTGAATGTGATCAGCAACTTTAAAAAACTTTCTCTTAGGGTTCTTAGGACTGTATATCTTGTACAAAGTACCTGTCATACTGAAGTAACCGTAAGTAATAATACTAGGTGTGAAGTTTAAAGTCTTCTCACCATTATTCATACGATATGTCTTCAGCGGTTTGACACAGTATCTTTCAAGTTGTCTACGAGATATACCATACTGAGACCAATACTTAGCATCATTTTCAATCCAGTTACGGACCTCATATGTCTCTATTGTATAGGCTTTCTGCGGAACAATCTCAACTTGATCTTCTATACCAAGAGCTTTTACTCTAGTATAGTCGGTCATAATTTTATACAGTGTCTCTTTGAAATTAAGATTGTAAAGCTTTGATACAAGATCATAAGCACTACCACCCTCACCACTAGAAAAATCTTTGAATCTATATTCTTGTTTTGCTTGATCATACCATAGTGTCATACTAGGTGTTCTCTCACTCTTGAATACAGATAAAAGTTTTAACTGTTGACCGTGAAGTCTTTCTGGTAGGTTTAGATAATGCTCAAATATCCAAGTAATAGGAACTTGCTTAATGTCGGTTACTATGTGCCTAGTGCTGAGCATACTCAAAAGTAAAAAGAAAAGGGGAGCAAAACTCCCCTTCTCAATTTATCTTAAAAGAATCTTACCAATCAAGATCATCATCTTGTACAGCAGCAGTCTGAGCAGGTTGCGGAGACTCTACTACTGCACTCTTCACTTTTTCAGGAATGAAAAGGTGAACAGACTCATCATAGGTAGGTACGATATTATCAGATGCATCTGCACTTTGGAAAGAACGACCTTTCTTCAAGTAAGGGAAGCTGTAGTTAGTACGTACTTTACCTTCTTTGTTCAAGTATTTAGAACCACCAATCAAGACATTCAGTTTGTTCTTACATGAACGGAATACATGTGAAACAGCTTGAACATATTCTTGAATTGTGTCACCACCTACTTCATCAATTTCATTGCGTACACCAAGCTCATCAGCAATGATGGCAATAGTCTTCATGATTTGAGCATCACGGTCAATACGAGTACCATCAGCAAGAGTTTTGTTCTCAAACTTAAATGGGCTAGTAGCAACACGTGACATTGGTCCAGGGAAGTTACCCTTGTTAGGAGCATCTGGATCAATAGGCCAACCTTCAAACTTAGGATCATCACTTCTTCCTACAAGAGTAAGAATGAGTTCCATTTGATCTTGGTTGTATGGCATAGAACGGAGTTCAATACCGAATACACGTACAGTGTGATTACCAAGTCCAAGGCTTTTATCTGGACCTAGCTCTTTCTTAGGGGTGGTATCAATACCTTTAGTTGAAAATGACATAATTAATTTTCGTAGTTAATAATTGATTCTCTTACAAGTTGTAAATCATTGGGGATCTCTTTGGATTCAAACATATCCATAGGAGACTTACAGGTGTTCTCACCATTAGTTGCAGTCTCAAACAAATAGTCAATACCTTCTTTTGATTTCTTTGCTTTTGCAAAGAGTACAATAGAAAAGAGACCTTCAAGGGTCAGCACATTATCAATCATCTTACCGATTGTTTTAGCTTTCACCTTACGGTTACCATCCGTGTCATATGCTTCTTCAGCATGAGTTAAGAAGTACACCATTAGGTCATCACGCAATGTGATAGGTGCTGTAGCAATATCACTCATTGACTTAGCCAATTGGGTGAATTTGTCATAACCTTTCTCATTAGCACGAGCAAAGTATTCAAAAGCAAAGAGATACTGGAAGTCATCAATAACAAAGTTTTTGATTTCTTTCCTCTCGTTTACTCTCATAAATACCTTACCTAATTTAGAGAAGTTGACTCTTCCGTCATCACCAACGATGTCAGTGAGAGACAAAAGATTCTTATTCTCTGCAGAGTACTTACTCTTCCAACCTTTAAACGGTAACGGTTTGTTTGCCGTATTAAAGATTACAGTTTCTGCAGGATCCAAGTTGCGGATACCTGTAGACTTACCACTACCGGATTCACCGATAATCAAGACAGAATGTGCCATTACTTCAGAGTTTTAAGTACTTGAACAAGATCTCCTAGCGTTGCTTGCATCAGAGGTTTATCAAAGATACTATCTAAACCTTTAAAGTTTAACTCTGGTTGAGCAACTTTTTGAGGTGTAACTGCAGGTTTTGCAGGTCTGTCAAGATCAATCTTTGCGGGAGCATAGTCCATTACTAGGACTAATTCATCAACAGGAATAGCAAAACTTTCCCCATCTGGATTTGTAGGGATAGCATGCTCATCAGGATAACCATTGTGAATAAGCTTATAAAGCTCACGTCTATCACTTTTAGGTCCCCAAGTACCATCATCATGCTTTCTAGCAAACTCAAAGTAAGCAGTGTCAAGCTTTGACATCTGCTCAAGTTCACCTTTAAACAAGAAGATGTATCTTCCAGGACCCACTTGTGGTTTGTTACCCTCTAATACAGGTTTGAAGAAGCAGTTGTCTACGTCTTCTCCTAGATTAGCAAGTGTCTGTGCATGAAAGTAGAGTGCTTCTTTTTTAAATTCTACGTGTGTCATTAAAATAATGTTTCTTTAGATGCGGGAGTGTCCATTTCCTCTAGAGACATAGTACTCCCATTAAATTTAAACCAAAGAAGTTGACCGGCTTCACCGTTACGGTTCTTGATCATGTGAAATACAGTATCATACCGTGTGTGAATCTGGTACCTCATTGGTCCGTAATACCTGATATTGAACATACCGGGTCTGTTAATCCCGATAAGTATATCAGAGTGCTGCATTACAGCATCTGATCCCATGATATCAGAGGAAGTAATAAAGTTTCCCGCAGAGCCGTCTGTGTTACGTTCTGGTTTCTCAATATTACGGTTCATCTGAGTCAGAAGAATAAATATTAAATCATACTTATTCTTCATCTCTGTGATCATAGCTGCTAGTTCAATCAGTGTAGTTCTTTCATCTGCTTTACTGGTTCTCAATACAAGACCGGCATGGTCTAATGTATAGACAACCTTCTTACCTGCAAACAATACCCCTGAATGATATTCAATCTCTTTTCTGAGACCTTCAACATTCAATGGTCTGCTTACAACGTAAGGTAACTGCAGACTAGTAACTATACTTTTTGCGTTTCTTTTGATCTTCTCAAAGTCATCATCAGCCATTCTTTGTTTTGACAGGATCTTTTCATAAGGCATACCTGTATAACCGGCTAGTTGCCGTATCACGTGGCTGGTGGGTGGAAGTTCAAACTGAAACTCAACTATCTCAAACTGAGTGTTAGGATTCAAGTTATGAGCTAGACGAATGATTTGGTCTTTGATTGCTGTTTTACCAACACTAGACCTTGCAGCAAGTGTCACCATTGTTCTCCACTCAAAACCGTCTAGAGTTTGGTCATTGAGTTTGTCCCATGGTGTTTTGAAAGAGGTTATTAAACCATCCTTTCTGTCTTTAATGTGTTTAATTGCTTCCTTGTAGTGCTGTGATTGGTGCACTGCCGAGGTAACAAAGTCTTCCATCATACGGATTTGGGTCTTAAAAAGTCTGGAATGAAGTCATCATCTGATTTGCTGTCTTTTGATTCTATCTCTGCAGCAAGTCTAGACCTAGACATACCAGCTTCTGTTTTATATACAAAGGTTTTAGACCCAAGCATGTAATCCATATTGTCTCTATGACTATTAATATATTTTTGTGTGACTTCAAATATTACATTCCATTCTTCATTTGGATAGTCAGTAAAGAACTTATTAAATGCCTGCACTACCTCCTTGATTGGATCTCTTAGAGGATACTTACGACCATTAATAATACGGTTTACTTTAGGCCAAAGGCTTTGGTATGCTTCTACATTTTCCAGAAAGGTAGGATCCTTTGTAAGGTCTCTCTTAGTCTGGCTTTTAAGAAACAATCCAACAGCTTGGTCTAACACAGCTTTTCCTTTAGTACTGAGAATAGGTCTTCTATCCTTAATACTAACAAGCTCACGAGAGATCATGTCTTTGATGTTTAGATCTCTCTTAATTCTCTCAGGGGCTACATGATTGATAGAGATAGTATACAATACCATCAATTCATTTGGGGTGATATCATGCTTTAGGCATAATTTATATAGTCCCTCCATTGAAATATGAAAATTATGTGTTATTTTATAAGTGAGGGATTTACCCTCAAAGTATTGCAAGATACGAAATGTTTGGCTTGAGAGCCAACCAGGACTCCACCTTGCAACCATCGTGGCAGTAGTACCGTGATGGTGGTCGTATTGTATAGTTATCTATTAAATAGCAGGGGCGCCTTCACTTCTCTTTAAAAAGCGACGGGGTCCTGTGTTTTAAAAAGTTATGGAACAGAACAGTTCTAACATACTCAAAGAGGTTAAGAGTTGGATTACTCCGGCTCTATTGTCTTTTGTCTCTATGATGCTATATCAGAATATGCAAGAGATGAAGAGTGACATTAAAACACTTCTCAATCAAAGTGCACAAGATAAAGTGCGTATTGATAACCTTGAAACAAGATTTCTTCGGTTTGAAGATAAACTGTATAACAAGCAAACAAGAGAAGCTGCTATTGTAACTCCTGATTTTGTTTTATATCACGAAGAAAAGAAGAAAATTAAAGCACTTAAGCATGCTTAGAAGAATTATACTGCTGGTATTTGCTGTTATTATTGTAGCTCAGTTGTATCTTCTACGTGAAGGTAGAAAGACTCTTACTGAACTGCAAGAACTTAAAGAATTATCAGAGCAACGTGTTGATAGTTTAAGAGTTGTCAACGACTCTTTAGATATCTTTACAGATGTTCTGATTGTACAGGTCGACTCTTTGGGTAAAGAGATTGACACAGATGAAAAACAATTACAAAGAATCAAAAATGATTACAAGAAGAGAATTGATTCTATTAGTAGGCTTTCTAGCAATGAGCTTACCGAGTATTTCTCAAACCGTTATAACCACAACTAAAGATACTGTTATCTGCCTTCCAGTAGAGATGGCTAAACAGGTAGTTATTGAGTTAGAGGAAGGAGATTTAGTACGGAAAGAGCTTACTATTATATCCGACATAACGGAAAAGTTAAAGTCTCAGGTTACTATTCAGGACCAGATTATCAAAACCAAAGATCTGAAGATTCAGAATTTGGAGTTAATTATTGTAGAGAAAGATAAGATTATTTCTATCTGCAATGAAGAAAAAACTATTATTCAGGGGAAAGTGAAGAGGTCCTTTGTTGGTGGTACTCTTGTTGGTATTGGTATTGGGGCTTTAACTATTCTTTTGTTGTAGGTGAAGCGTACTGATGCACGATATAGTATTGCTTAAAGGGGATCAATTAGATCCCCTTTCTTTTTGAATGTACTTTCAATTCTTCTGATCTTCTCATCATGAGTTAGTGCTTTCTTCAATGTCATCTTTATAGAGTTAAGCATACCTTGAAGTTTGTCAATAGTTCTCTGACGAGTGTAATCATCTCTCATTAGCTTTTCCATATAATCTAAATTATACGGACCTTCTAAATAAGAATCTTGAGCGTCTGCAAAAAGTTTAGATACTTTATTTACAATGAAAATACAGTGAGCATAGTAGATTCTGTATGATGGAAAGCTTTGAAGATAAATATCATGGTTCTTTCCAATATGTACAATGGTAGCATGATTTTTACCCAGGGCTTTTCCAATAGAAACTATTCCAAAGTTTGTACCCTGTCTAATAGAATTTGCAATTGCTGCACGTACAACAAGAGATGCGGTCTGTCTAGAACCGTTATCTTCTGCACCATAATTGTGAAACAATGCTCTTTCTAAATATACCTTAAGAGTTTTAGGAGAGTAGTTACCTACCAGAGTATCAATGTCTGATTGGTTGAAGCTAAACTCTGATTGATCTTGTTGAATAAGTCGTTGCTGTCCCATCTTGATTGGTTATTATAAGCTGCACTTGCAGGGTGACTGACATGAATCTTTACATTACTGTCGTAAATGTAATCATCCCATTCTTGTGCTTTCTTACCAAGCATAACATAAATAATACCTTGGTTGTTCCATCCTAGATAGTCTAAAACAAAGGCAATAAAGTCTGACCAAAAATCATAATGCTTACCAATCTCACCAATGTTAGTGGTAAGAGCACAGTTAAGCATTAGTACACCTTGATTTGACCATCTTTTAAGATCTGCAGATTGAAGTGGATCTTTTTGTTCTTCTGGAACAGTGAGTCTAATTTCTTTTAGCATAAATCTAAGTGAAGCTTCTGGATAGTTTGTATTCCCACAAGAGAATGCAATACCATCCGCTACACCAAATTGAGGGTAAGGATCTTGTCCAATCATCACTACTTTTACAGTGTTAGTAGGGCATTCTTGGAACGCTCTAAAAACATTTTTAAGTGGTGGTGTTATACGTTTACCTTCATTACGTAACTTTACTAACTCATTTAGAAGAGTTTGAAAGCTATCACCCAGTAAGTATGTACGCAATGCTTCATCCCAACCGGTACCCTTCAGCTTATCATAAAGCTTCTGAGCAATTTCTACAGTATTAACTTTAACTTCTGTCATGGCAACAATTCCTACAATTAAAGAAGATAGCGTGATCTCTATTGAGGTGAACGGTTCGTTCTACGCTAGAGTTCAGCATCTGATTATGTTTTTATTAGAAGGTTTGGAACCTCAAAGAGTTCAAGAGATCTTTGATAAGATCAGTAATGAACAAATTGATGAACCATTACCAGCTCACGTTGAAACTCTTGTTGTTCTCATGAATGAGATTGAAAGAGAGGCTAATAAGCAAGGTAAAATTGAACAGACTGAGGTTCCAGATGAACCTCAATCAGAAACTAATTCCTAAATCATCAGCAAGACGGACTGCTACTTGAATACAAGAAGACAGTTCTTCTTTGCTCATGTCACCAAATGATTTTACTTCACCACCTTCAGATGAGATGATAACAAAGCCGGCTTTCTCTTTAACATAGAGTTTAATGTCTTCGAAATCTTGGCCAGTGTAGTTTGAAATCTCTCTGATGGTGGCATGAAGTTTATTCACTTGAGGTCTTGTACCTTCAGCTGTTACGGGAACAAACGTTACCTCAATGACAGTATCAGGTTCAAGGTTACTAAGGAATTCTCTGTAAAGAGTTTTATAAGCAAGGGAGGCAGGTGTTAAACCACCGGCTACACGTTTCATTTTAATGGTAAAGCTCATCGTTCTAAGTAAGTAACTTTTTTAGAATCAATTGACTTAAGTGCTTCAGTAACCCACTTGACATCTACGGTATCCTTGTAGCACAAGATATGAATTTCAGAAGTCATCTCAGGATTAAGACGTAGAAGTCTACCAATCCTTTGACTAGTCTTGCGTTCATTACCATATGCGTGTAGAATAATACCAGTTTCAAGGTTGGGTACAGTTACACCTTCATTCAATTGGTCAACACAGCTGAGCTTATCTATCTCTCCATCTTTGAAGAGTTTAAGATTAGCTTCTGATTTGTAGTTACCACTATGGTAACTATGCTTACACATTTTATCGGCTTGAGCCTGTGTGTTACAGAACACAATGGTCTTACCGTATAGAGTGTTTAACAAAGTCTTTGCATATCTTTCTTTAGTAGTAAACTGCTTTAGTGCTGTCATACGTTGAATCACTGCAAACTGGTACTGTTGGGTACCTTGAATTGCATTAGCAATCACCGTATTAGCATAAGCATATCTATCTTTCTCTGAAGTATAGAAGAACTTACCGTTCTTCATATTGACTTTGAAGTCTTTATTTGTAGAAAGAGAAAGCATATGTACAAATACTCTGTAATCATTTAGGATGTTGGCCTCTACAGCTTCATCAACTTGATATCTAAATACAATCGGACAGTATTGCTTTACCATCTTAGCTTTCTCGGTAAACTCTCTTACAGGAGGAGTACCGGTTAATCCAAGAATCTTGCCTTTATAAGCATCAAGGAATTCCTTGTGTGTATATAATAAGCTGTGACATTCATCTAAGTATACAACAGAATACTTAGAAGCATCTTTTTTACTTAAAGACAAATATGTGGTAAATTCAATTCTGTTTAAGAGATACTGCATTTTAAATTTAGCAGCATCATCTTTCCAAGATTGAAAAATGGATATCTTGGGAGCAACCACTAAAAACTTTGAGTCTTTATTATAGTGTGATGCCATATGGGTCAAACCAATTAAGGTTTTACCCACACCCATTGAGATGCCAAGACCACAACGGAAGTGCTTGTTGGCTTCAACAATAGCTTCCGATTGGACTTTGTCTCTAGACATTTTCGTTTAATTTCTTTTTGAGTTCTAGTTCAGCATGAATGCTAAGTTTATACTTATCTCTATTTGCTACCATGTAATTCTTTAGTACAACAGGATTTTGTGCAATCCATTGACTAATACTACGTTTAACATCATTGATCATCAAGTGATCATTATTAGCAAGTTTGATAAGATCTAATCTCATAGTCTGTTTTCTGAAAATCCAAGTTCTTTAGCTTCTTTAGGATGAGTTTCTATCCACATGTGACAGATTCTACATACTGGAAGCCAGGTTGTTGTAATTAAATAATATTTGCCTCTGCCGGCTTTATGGTGCACATCTGTAGCTACGGAGGTACAACCAGGTACATTGGCTTTACAAACAGGACGGAGAGTCAGGTAGTCCTTTCTAAGTTTGGAATATACCTGATCTTCTCCAGCCTTCTTAGAAGATTTGGCAGCAATCTTTTTTGCAGGTGTGATGCGTCCAGCACAATCCTTACAATAACGGTCCCTACCAATTGTCTTCCATATGTATTGCTCGGTTTCACAACCAGAGCACATTTTCTTTTTAGCCTTCATCTTCTTCAGAGTCATCATCATCATCTAAACCCTCTGTTTCAACAAAGAATTCTCCAGATTCAGCTTCAGAGATCATAGAATTCATCTTTTCAAATAGTTCAGGATCACTGTCTTTGATAATGTCAACAATGGGTGCTAAAGACTTTTCAATATCCATGTACATCTTTACTACAGGGATCTCCATGATAACTTGTAAGTCATCATCAGTGATCTTTGTTTCTGTTTGTACATCACCAAAGCCAATTGTAATCTTTCGGGTAGCATAACCCTCAAGCATTAGCTCATTTACGTAATCTGCATACTTCTTGAGTCTGAGGTATATGAACACTATTTGCTCATTAGTTAGTCCGGCAAGCTGCGACATCTATTTAAGATTTAAAAAGTTAGGACCAAGTACGCCGGACTCAAGTAGTACAGAAAGAATATCATCTTTTGTAATTCCAAGTTGTTGATCATCTAATGTTACACGTAAGTCTGGTGATATAAAGGTAACACTTTCACTCATTAACTGAGTATAGATGTTACCACGAGAAAAGAATGTATTAAGAGTGTCATTAGATGTTTGAACAAGCTTTTGGTAACGAAGAACTTGAAGAACAGATTGTGCTTTCTTATGTACACGTTTGATTCTTTCTTTCTTTTCTTTGGTTATCATGCTAAGTTGCTCCGGAGTATAGACCCGCAGACCAAGTATAGCTCGCTTGTAGTAGAAGTTCTGAGTTTTATTAAGGGTGTGATTCATGTTGGTGTGAATTTAAAGTAAAAGGTCCCCATATTTCAGGGGACCCTCACTACTTAAAGATCAAATGCATCAGCAAGCTCTTCTACAGTAGAAGTAGAAGGAACTACATTCTTGTTGCCAGCTTGTTGAGCGGCCCAAGCAGTACGGATTTCATCTCCGTTATCATGGTCAATCAATACATCAATACGATTCATATCACGTGTGTATTCTACTTGACGGTAGATAGGTTCGCCATTTACAGTGCAAACAACACCAGTTGTTCCAGCAATCTTAAGGTCACGCTCTGGTTCATTTTCATTAAAGGGAGTTGTGCTCTCAGTAACTACAATTTGACCAGGAAGCTTTTGATCAGCATGGTATCCAAGACGCTCTAAGTCAGAGACTTTACCCATCTGACGTACAGAACGGGTTGTAAGCTTCAACCAACCATTGTTAAAGCTAGGAGTTTCTTGAGCAAAAATAATCCAACCGAATTCAGGGTTGTTTGCAGATACACGGATTACTGAGCCGTTTTCATCGGCTTTTACAAATACAGAATTTGTCATGATTTTAAAATAAAAAAGCCTGCTATTTCTAGCAGGCAGGTTAAAGTTTGATTTGAAGTTTTAGTTATCGTCTCTATGAAAATACTCGTCTTTGAGTTTTTCATCAACAGGAATATCTGGAAGTTCTATTTCATCAACATTTAGAAGTTCCTCTATCCATTCCTCTTCATCAACTATCATAACTCCGGGTTTTTGTAACACAGATCCAAAGAAAGGATTGTCAATATTCTCTCCGTAGTTTGTAGATATAAGGGAGCGCAACTCTTCATCCGTCAGATCAAAATATTGTTCTGTGGATAATTCTATTACTCTCCCATCTGGTAGTTGATATAGCATATTGTCATGACTTTACATTATAAAGTTAGACATATACTATTCCGAATATTTTCTTATTAAGACTATAACAATAAATAAATTGCACTAATAAAGCTATACTAAGACAATTTAGTCTGAATAAGTGGGTGCATTTCAGGTGATTTCATAATTTCTAGGCGCTTAACCGACCGAAACTGATACACATTCTGTTCTTGAATAAAATTTGATTCAAGACTAAACTGTCCTTTACCATCAATACCCCAATGAATTCCGGTAACATTTCTAAATAAAAGACCTGTACCATTTTTCATAACAACTTGGCAATCAAAACCTAGATTGCCATTCTCACAGATTATCTCTGTTTCTACATCACCATGAATCTGTCTTCCAAGGAATACAAATTCTGGTTTGTAAGTATCATTCGGTAGAATCTTAATGGCATCTACATTACGATTCATTGAATAATACTCTCCGTTAGCTGATTTTGAGTGTTCCATCTTCTAGTTTAATCAGTTGATAACCACAATATAAGCACTCAAAATCACTTTCTGTAATCTGTTCAACCATCTTTGTCTCACCACAATTAGGGCAAGGCTTATCAGATGGTGTATGACCATAATACATTTCTTTTTCTTCACGTTCCTCCTGGAGGTCAATGAAGAGTTCTTTCATTCTACCCATTGCTTACAACTTGCTCATCTCCGGGATCACTACCTTCAATGAACTGGGTATCTAGTTCATCATAAGCTTGTACCATACGACTAATATATTCAGTGATTAAAGTAAAGTCAGCTTGTTTAGGAATAAGAATAGAAAGTTTATCACCCTTATACTTGACGGTAATTTTTACCTTATCGTCCTTAAGAGTTGCCATCTTTAATAAATACTCCGTTTACAGTTTTACCCGTACGATTCTTGATTACATCATAAGCTTGCTGTAAGCATTCTTCTGGTGTGAATCCACACTGGTTTGCAAGAATAATAAGAGTAACAAAAGAGTCACCAATACCATCTTTAAGTTCATCAGTTTTGCCTTTAGCAAGAGCTCCGGCAGTCTCACCCACCTCTTCAATTACTTTAAGCATCTGCTTAGTAGCATTTTCAGGCTTGTTAATGCCCTTATCTGCAGCCCATTGTTCTACAAGTCTAACTAATTCAGTCATTTTGTTTGGTTTTAATAAATGTAATATAAAAAATTCTTTGTTCTTGCTCTATTTCAGATACTATACAGTCTTTCCAAACTTCATAGAATCTACCCATATCCATACCAACCATAACCATTGGTCCTCCAGGAGGATCAACCATGTCTATAGTGATAGTACCATCTCCATTATTTTCGTATCCAATTCTATAATGCTCAGATTCAAAAGTCATTTGAATTTTATCAATGTCAACCTGTACAAAGTATACTAATTCTTTATACCGATTAGTATAATGTAAAGTATGCATTGTCCAAGGCTCACCTGTTTCTTCATCTTCCCAAAAGAAAGCAGGATAATCATTCTCTTCTTTTGTAACCATAAACACTTGGGCATAGATTACCATTCCCAGTAACATCACTATTACTGCAATAAAAATTAAAGTCATAATAAATTAAGGTGTTAGTTAAGGTAAAGCCGGGCCCAGCATGCCGTCCATCCATGTACGGAAGGGCCCTTTTTAAGCTTTACCAGAGCTTCCTATAGGATTTGAACCTACAACCTGCTGATTACAAATCAGCTGCACTACCAGTTGTGCTAAGGAAGCAAATGTGAACAGGAACAACTTTATCAGGAATCTGACATCCGCGAAATGCTTCATACACCATAAGAAAGATACTAAGTGTATACCCTTGCGCCACTGCTTTCTCAGCTTGTTGTTCTACGCTTTATGCTGTTCACCGCATAAACTTACAAAAACTCTTCCAAAGTCCACATACGTCTAACAAGAATATTTGGGCTTATTCTATGAATAAACTTAGAACGTTCTTTTTTAGTATCAAAAGACTTTGTTACGATTTTCCAACATGAATTACCGGGATCCATGTCAAACCGTTCATAATTAAGCAGATACTTCACCGAGTTCATAAAGATCACGTATAGTAACTTCTAAAAGTTTACGAAAACCACGTTCTACAAATCTGTAAGTTTCTTCTTCCTCTTTTTGACCATCAATAAACTTATAAGATGTATCTAATATACTTATAAGCTTCTCTGATAAATTTTTGGCGTGAAATTTTACATCTTGTCTATAATGTGGTGTGTCCTTAAGCTCGTCAATCAACTCAACTATAAGCTGAGAGGTAACAACGAGCTTTACCATTGTCAAATGTCTGTCGTATTCTTTTTGTCCCATGCTGTTGCTGGTTTTTTCTTTACTCCTGGTGGAACTTTAACTGGTTCAGAATTAACAAGCTGGTCAATTCCTTTTGCAATATGAGTGTGATACTGATAATTACTTTTAATTTTCATCATCCACTCAACATAACCGATACGTTTATCTTCGTTCATTTGATTTCAGAATTGCGTATAGTAAAATTATAATGATTATTCCAATTAAGATCATAAATTAAGAATTTAGTGCTTAGTGTTATAGATACTTAGGTTTTAGAATCTTAGTAAGATTATTAGCAATCTCATCACGAATGTCAGATTGATCATAGTTTAAGAATTCTTCTTTAACTTGCTCAATACGTTCACGTTGAGACTTATTTTTATCTGTGCTATAGTGATAGTACAACCAGGATTCCCAGTAGTAGTAATCATACACATCATCAGGTGCTTTAAAAATTAAAGCAACCTGCCATTTCCATAATACAAATGACCATCTTGGATTCCATTCATATCGGTAATCCGTTTCATGCCATTTGGTTTTCCATCCAAGTCCAACAAAATCAAATCCAATTTTCTTTGGTACAGGATATCTGTACCTTAACCTCTCAACATATAATTCCTCAATAGGAACTATTTTATGCTTAAAAGAAGAATCACGGTTTGTATTATTAAACTTATGTCTCATAGCTAATTCATCATGAGCTGCTTGCATAGCTCTTTCAGGAGTAGCTTTAACCCAATTACGGGGTAAGAAATATGGAGTACCAATTGCTATAGGTCCAAAGTAAAACTTTACTTTAGGGTGTAAGAATGGTGAGTTATAGATTTTTAAGAACTCAAACTTGCTCATTCTTTGTATTCCTTTTAATAATCTCTACCATATTAATCAAGTCTGCTTCTTGAGTCAGACTAAAAGTAATAAAGTCAAAGATGGAACACCACCACTTACCGTCTACAGCTTCATCATTAGCACATGTAATAAAACAAATCTCACCAATGGTTAGCTCATAGTAGTAGTAATCTTTATCAAATCCGGATTCTTCAATGGATACTTCTATCCGGTCAAATCCAAGTGTTTTAAAAATGTCTTCGTTCATAATTTTTGTTTTGATCACACCAGATAATAGAAATACCCCACTTACCCCAGATAATATCTATAGATAACCATCCGTTAAGAAGGTGATCATAGGTATATAAGATCGTAGGTATAACATAGAACTGGTGAAGTTGCTGGTATTTTTCTACTCTCATTTCTCTTTTGTGTTAAAGGTTTCCCAGTAATAATCGCACTTGCCGTTCCGATTTGGTACCTCAACAAACATTGATTGATAGCTTCCCATTGGTGCGGTGAATCGGTAGCACGTTTGCTTTAAGGCACAACCTTCTCCAGTGCATTTGGTGATGTCTGTCATTTTTCTTTGGTGTTAAAGGTTTGTAGTCAGGACAGGATTCGAACCTGTAATTGTACTGCAATTCTCTAGAAAATTGATGCGAGTACACTCGTTATTTTAAAGTTGCGTTTTCCAATTCCGCCACCTGACTTTTTTATTATTTCTCTTTAGTGTTAAAGCTCAACGTTTTACAGTTTGTAGCTCATTTATTTGGTAATCTGAGCCGTATCATATTCATTGATTCAGCTGCATAGTGGCGGCCACTAGTAGTTTCAATGAATGTCTTGTAACCTACAGCCTCAGCAATGTGAGGTTCAAGTTGATCAATTGATACTATATGATCAACATTCAATAGTACAGTGCGACCTTTGATTTCTTCAACACCTACTGGGTCACGCATATCTGTAATTTCAATAAATTTACTCATCGTCTTTTAAGTTTTTATAGATAATAATATTCTGAGTAAGCACGGAATGCTCTAGAATAATCTTATAGATATCTTGTAATAGGTAATTAGGGATACCTTTTTCAATAGCTATTTTCTTTAAACGCTTGAGTATCTTCTCTCTACGTTTTTCAGACATTTCAATAACTCCACGTTCAACTTTAAGATGACCGATTGTTTGAGATAGACGTATTCTAGCAGCTAACCAGGCACAGATGTAATCATCAATGACATCAATCTGTTCTCTAAGCTTTTTTAGTTCTGTATTGTAATTTGGCATGGTCTAAAAATTAAAAATCAACCTACAAGTTGACAAATACATATGTTTTGTAAACCTATAGGTTGATTGTTAGTGATTCTGACAGGATTCGAACCTGTGACCGTCTCATTAGAAGTGAGATGCTCTATCCAGCTGAGCTACAGAACCATAGGTTACTTGGATAGATAATCAATCACTTTCTTAAAATAATCATTCATTTTTCCTTGTGATTCCAAAAATACAGCAACTTGTTTGAACTGAACAAGAGCATCAGCACCATGACGTGCTTTCCAGGAGTCTGCCATCTCCTTGGATGACAAGACTTGTGATTCTTTAATGATACGCATACTGTAAATATAAAAATATTTTTGTAATTTAACAGTGTAGTAACATTAACACTCTATATTATGAAAACACTTGCTGTTCTTGCTGGCTTGTTGCTGATGACAGCATGTTCTTCATTACAACCCCCTGCTAACTTTTCCGCAATTGGTGAATGCCATGTTGAAGGATGTAAGAGTATGTCAATACACGAACATGTAGTCTTCCCTTAATTACCAGTAGATATAAATAAAGTCGGAGCCAACACCATTATCGGTATTGGTCTCCGGCTTTTCATTTTGTTGATTCTCTTCCATATATCAAATATATATAAAAGAATCTTTGGTAATTAGGAGTTACCGTCCCAAACAGGTTGACCGTTAGCACCTACAACATATCTGTTCCAGATCTTACGGATTGCTACAGAAGAAATAGTTTCATCTGCAAGATCTTGATCTTTAATGCCAAGGTAGTCGTAATGCTTGAGAAAAGCTTTACCCACAGGAGTAGAGCCAAACTCACCATCTACGTAGTTTCCTAGGAACTCAGAATACATAAACCGGTTTATCTTCGCCATCTTGAATTAGTTTAGGTGAATCATGGTTAAGTGTCATATCAATAGGAACAAGACTGTCATCCGATAGTCTAACAGCCTTGCCGGTAACATCAAATGTAATGGTTTTTATGTGTGGACGAACGTTCACAACGTCACAAATAAGATAAGCCTCTACATATCCGTCACTAGGTTTCTTAGGAATAGCAAATCCAGCATCAATAGTTTTGTCTATATCATAGTCACCACTAAAGAAATATTTGCTTTTACCCACTAAAACTTTATCACCAACTTTAATTCCGCTTGTGAAATCAGGTGTAATACCCATAATAGCATCAATTACACGTTGTCTAGCGTCTTCATTGTCTATAAGTAGACCCTCAAGACATTTAAGCATGTGATCGTTGTTGTATGAGCCTGAAATGAGGTTGCTGGTAATTTTAAAAATTTTCTCATTTGTGATATCAATGCTTGCAATTTTCATGTTGGTGTGTTATAATACGTGCGCGTATATAATTATATAATATATATAGTATATAGAGGAATAAATAGAGGTAGTATGTACATCTATACCAGAATATATTAGATCTACTGTATAGACATAATACGCGCGAGAGTTAGAACGGTAGTTCTGTATCGTAATCATAAGGATCATCAAGAGTTCTAACAGACTCTATATGCTCCTTCATTTGAGCTCTAGTAGGCTTGTCTATCTTACTCATATGAGCTTTAAACATCTTTACTATGTTCTTTTTTACCTGTATTGGTAAAGCCATGCTTACTACACCATCTGAGTTAATCTCAAATGAAACAGCAATCAGTACCTCCAGACGTTTGGGTTCAAGATAAACAAACTCGTTATGCTTAGATGTACCTTTTGAGACATATGTGTCAACAGAAATAACACTAAGAGTACTTCTTACTTCAGTAATGATGTCATCATCAAATGACCACTTGTCCTTTAAGAAATCAACTTCACAGAACAAAGGATAATAGAAATGTCTCTTCTTAAGTTCCAGGATGTGTTCTTTCACACCAGGATACAAGTACCATTGTCTAGCACCTAGTTTAACCGTCATCTTGAAAGCATAACCACCTCTAAGATGGTTAGGGTGAATGCTTAAATCAAAAGATGGATATCTTATATCAAAGCATGCTGCATTACTTTTTCTATCGTGGAGTATGCTCACTTTAGCATTTGATAAAGAAAGGTGTAATTCTGGCATAAGAAAAAGAATTTGAAATTAAGGGCGGAACGGCACCCTTAATTCCGGGTCACACCAAAGCTCCGTTCAGCTACACGTTAAAAATTACTCATCATAGCGGTATCAGGCATAAAGATGAAATCATTATACCAGATAGCAAGAGGAGTTCCGGCTGTGTCACCAACGACACGGCAAGTGTCTATCTTCACCACATGATTAAACTCTGGTTGATAAACTAATATTTTTGGACTTACAGAGTTGGTTTGACCCCACATGTAAATCATAATGTAACTCAGAATGATAAACATTCCGGTAAACCAATCTATTTTAATTCTCATAATAGAAGAATAAAAAGATAGGGAGAGTGTTACCTCCCCCTATCTATGGATTAAAGAGTAGACAAATGATACTTGTTCATTGATGAACGCCACTCTGTAGAAGTAGAAGGCAAATCTTGAACAGCAATAAGATTATCAGCAAAACCCTTTATAAAATTTGCCGGTACAACTTTATGGTTATCACGAATAAAATTCAGCAATGCATCACGGAAGTTAATACTGCGTAGTGCAATTTTAACTTTACCATCAATGGAATTACCCATAACCATATTTACTGTATCAAAGATTTTAATTGCATCAATTGCTTCTTTCTCGTAATTATACTCAAACTTACCGGCTTTAATCATTTTGGTTTTACGGCAACTAAGGCTTCCAAAATGAAGAAGGTTTCCGATAACAGAAGAAGTATAGTTATCATAGGTATTAATAAAAGCTTGAAGCTTTGTGTAATGTTGACCAACAATACCTGGTACTCCTGCGCAGTTGCTAATATGATTATCAAGCGTCCAAGCTTTAGAGGTATTATTAAGATCAGACATAAGATTATTAATGTCATTAATCGTATTAAGACGAATAATAATAACATTAAAAGGAACCTTAAGAGCTAGACATGCTTGATAGCGGTGGTTAGAATCTACGATGTAAAAACGTAAAGTCTTATCACCTTTGCTATTGTAAATAGTTGTTGCTGCAGCCGTAATAGTGCTGAGCATTCCCCATTTCTTGATTGATTTGGCAATTCTGGTAACATGATCACGATCAATATTCCTTTGACTAGGAGCAGGCTGAAGGTCAAGAGGATTATTGTAATCATACTTTACCATGATTTGATCAAAAGGATTTTTAAGAAGCTGAAGTTCTTGTTTAGAAAGCATAACGTTTAAATTTAGAATTAGAAATTAAGTGTGAGTTAAGGGCGCCTATGCAGAGGATTGTTTGTATACAACTAGAGCTGCATCTCTAGACCGGCAAGCAACTGATCAGATTACTTTGCTTCGGATTCTGGTTAGTTACGTGTAAGATGACCGGTTGACATAGTTCTAGACCTATACCGTATCAAATGCATGATTTTTACGCCTGCACAATACATAGTGATTCTTTCACCATGCTTTGCCCCACATGCTTGTCAGGGAATTTTTACCCTAAAGGTGCCTGTCTTTCCAGGCTGTCAATTTTTTTCCCCTCTGCACTCAATTGTAACCGTCATACTTCACTGCTGTGTCTCAAGCAATTCATCATATGAGTTAGTAGTATACTACTATGGTTACAACTGCCTGACCTTGGGAATCAGGAATGGTGCATTAATACTTTGCTTAACATCAACAACCCCCTCAAGTATTTCTACTTGTATGTAAACCGTATAGAGTGCAAAGGTCAAAAACTCCCCCTCAGTTATTTACAGTTGATGTATTAAAAAAAATGAGCAGTTTTATATCATACTCAGGATATTGAAAGGTTATGTACTTTCCCAATCTAGACAGATAGTTAATATTCAGAATACTATCAAACCTATATGTAGCTACATCCAAGCTTTTGCTTATACTACATAAAATTTTGTTGATTTATGACTCATTGATAGCTAATCAATTTATCATAGGTGATTTGTATGACAGCTTTCGTTTTAAATATTATATATTACCATTTACTTACAATCAACACATCAGTAAATCAATAATAAACCTGTGGTTCTGTACACAGTTAATTTAAAATATAGTAGTCAGCTTAACTACATAGCATTTAGAGTAATCCCTCTGCACTCAGTTGTGAGGTAGGTAGTCATTTTATCCTCATCTCAACTGCTCACCCTTGGGAAGTGAGTTATGGTGCATTAATAGCCGACTATCCTAAATACACTAAACACAATGCGCCGGCCAGACATTGCTTTATTTTTTCAAATCATACCAAGCGGTATGCATAGCAACAGAAGTAATAACCCATATAGCATCAAAGAAGTATACGGATCTATTAGACCATTGGGTAATGTTCCAATTACCGGTAAGCATTACTGCGGTAATATAGAAGAACAAGAAAGACATAACCATAAAGGTGAGCTGTCTTAATAAAAAGACAGTAATAGGTTTCATGGTTGTAAGTCCATTACATACTTGCGGACATACTGCAAGCGGTTAGTAGA
>Ga0315909_10001321_pt1 | contig 33508 bp, 54 predicted proteins | sample LakEriMetagenome_11_FD_203527 | JGI IMG/M metagenome (GOLD analysis project Ga0315909, IMG submission 203527) | Freshwater fungal communities from buoy surface, Lake Erie, Ohio, United States - Buoy 2 MA125 | ecosystem: Environmental > Aquatic > Freshwater > Lake | place: USA: Lake Erie, Ohio... | reverse complement strand
TCCCCCCCCCCCCCGTGTCTGGAGTGCGCCACAATCCACGTTCTATCCCTTTGGTGGGGCGCTCCGACCTCGTTTGCTCCCATAACAGTCCACCTCGTGTCATACCCGAGGCTGGAAAGGTCTCCAAGCACTCGCCCGATTCCTCGATGAATGAGCATTGGGCTGTTTTCCACGAATACGAATCTGGGTCGAACTTCGCTAACCACCCTCGCCATGTGATACCACATTGAGGAACTTTCTCCGTCAAGCCCTGCGCCTCGCCCTGCAATGCTGATGTCGGTACATGGAAAGCCGCCAGATACAACGTCAACAATTCCTCGCCACGGGTTTCCATCAAAGGTTTGTACGTCATCCCAAATCGGGAAAGGCGGGAGAAGCCCGTCATTTTGTCGGGCGCACAGTACGCTTGCTGGGTAGGCTTCCCATTCGACTGCACAGACTGTTCGCCATCCGAGAAGTTTTCCCCCAAGTATTCCTCCACCAGCACCTGCGAAAAGAGCCAACTCATTCATAACCTACCTTTCATTTGTGCCATTTTTAGCCTTATGTATTCAGGCATGGGTGAAGCCTTTTTGCGGTCAGCTTCAATCTTTGCCAAGGCAGGGTCTATTGTGGGTTTGGGCTTCATTTCAGGCACTTCAGCGCCATCCCATCGTTGTTGGTTAAGATAGACCAAAGGGGCGGGAATAAAAGCACCATTGCCTTTAAGCCATTGTTCTGTGGTCTTTAACCATTCAATGTGTTTGATGATTTGGTCGGTTTGGGTTTCGCAATAATGCTTCTCCCATTTCTTTTTACATTCGGACTTCGCACCTTTTCTTGTTGATGCGGGCCATGCTTTCCAGAATCTCTCAAACCCTGATTCAAATAATTCAGGCATAGGTTCTCCAAGGGTGGATATACCACCTTTCTCCATCGATCTGTTTTCCATAATTCATCTTAATTTAGCTAACTAAAAACAAAAGCGACCAAGTGCGCTTGACGGGTCAATTCACTTATAGATTGGGCCTTGTTCCACCGTTGTACCCAATCCTTTACCAGTCGCTTAACCAACGCTGGTCGGCAAGTCAGGGGGTGTGTCCTGTTGTCGGTGTTTTCTTCCAAGCCATCCATGCAAATGCGCTGCTGTCGTGTGGAGTACGGCCTTGCCAAAAGAAAAAACCCCGCAAAATGCTCTGTGGTCTTGGCTCTTGGCGAGAGCAACAGCAAACGAATGACGCTAATCAAAAGTTCACTTGCCGTCTGACAAGACCACACAAAATTCTGCGGGGTTTTCGTGATTAGCGTCACTCGTCTGATGCCACTCAGACGATTTGGATTATACATACTTTTCCTATTTGTCAAACCACTCAGGTTTTAGGATCATCAATTGATACAAACGCCCCGTAGGAATCATCTTCCAATTGTGAACTGCGGCTCTAGTGATGCCCAAGATACGGGCAAGCTCACTCTGTGAGCCAGCAAGGGTGATAGCCTTTTGTTTGTCCATTTGGCAAGTATAGCAAAATAAACATTTAAGCATTTGCATAAATACAACATTAGGGAAAGTCCTAATAAAAGAATCTTGTTGCGTGTTTAGTTTGGTGTACACTAGCCCCATGCCCTGAACTTCTTGGGGTCTTTTTAGGAGTCAATATGACACAACTTTTCAAAGCAGATTGCTACTTTCAACAAGAACAATACAACCCTCGTATTCGTGCCACTGTGCCGCCAGCTTGGGTAATTGAGTTTGATTGTGCTTTGCCAGGCACAAATGTCCCTCCCGTGTTTTTTGGACATTCTCGTAAAGAAGCAATCCAAAACGCAATTTCTACCTTGAAATCTTTTGGCTTAACAGGCCGTTTAATTCTTAATTAAGGAGTTGCCATGATTGACTACAAACTTCACTACCACTTTGATGAGTTTGTCACTTATGACGATGGCACAACCCTTGAGAAAGTCAAGGTCGGGTATGACTACTACCCAGAAGAATTTAATCTGCCCCATGACCACAACTCAGCAGAAATTTACGATGTGTTTGTCTTTAGCGAAAAGGGTGATGACATTTCTTGCGATCTGTCCTCATCTGAATTTGAACGCATTGTGTCTGAGGCCAAGATTCATCACGCTCGTATGCTAAAGGAACAAAATGAAATCTAAGATCATCACAACAATTGTCGAATGGACATTGGCAATCATCATCTTTGGTGGTTGGGGCGTAATGCTCGCATGGAGAGGCTGACCATGATTGACAAATTCAAAGATTATTTCCGCTTGCCATCACCAAAAGAGTTGGCTGCTAAAGAACTTGAAATGGCACAACGCAAGCTGTTAGAGGCTCTCAGCGCACAAGAATATGCCAAACGCATGGGTGAGTATCACCAAGACCGAATCAAACGCTTAACAACTTATTTGAAAGACGAATCATGAAAATGTTTACATTCACCCTTTTATGCACTCTCGGCATCGTCACAACTGGATGCTCAATGATGCCAGGCCATGTGCCATCACCCCCCAATCAAGACCTGATTGTTGACAAGCAAGTTCAGCCGATGGGTCGCAATGAAGTGATTGATGCTGTGCGCCAGTGCGAGTCATCAGGGCTTCGTGCTATTCCCTTGTACGCAAAACGCAAGGTCGGTGGCTACACAGTTGAGACAGTGATTGAAGTGTCTTGTGGCCCTAAATACAAATTTTAAGGATCATCATGTCAATTGCTAATTTACTGACTTTGAATGTCAACGAACACACTGAGAAAAAAGCCAATCTGACTTATCTGTCATGGGCTTGGGCATGGGCAGAAGCACTCAAGGCAGACCCCAAAGCCTCGTTCAAGGTTGAAATGTTTGGTGACAAGTGCTTTATGGACATTAACGGCACAGCAATGGTTTGGGTCACAGTTACCATGTTTGACAAGCCAATGACTTGCCAGCTTCCTGTGATGGATTCTTCAAATAAAGCAATTCCACTTGCGGGTTACACAGCAGTTAATAAATATGGCAAAGAGTATCGGGTTGAATGTGATGCCTTTGCAGTCAATACAGCCATCATGCGTTGCATGACCAAAGCACTCAGCTTGCATGGATTGGGTCTGTACATATACAGCGGAGATGATCTGCCTTCTTTTGTAGAGCCTGAATCAACCATTGAGCCTGACACAATGACAGACTTGTTTGCGGCTATCGAAAGCGCCACAACACAAGATGAACTTAAACTGGCTTACAAGATCGCATATTCCGCTTGTGATGGTGACAAGGCTTGGCAGATCAAAGTGATTGCAGCCAAAGATAAAGCAAAGGCAAAGTTATGAAAACAGATGAAGATGACGAATTCGACCGCATTGAGCATGAAGCGGAAATGAAAAGTGGTCAACCATACCATTGGGATGTGTTTGTGTCACCCTCACAGCGCAATCAGGTGCTTGAGGAAGTGGCAAAAGAAATAGAAAAAATGACAGCGTTTGGCAAAGACACAATCGGCAGTTTTACAGCATACATAAGGGGTATGAAATCATGATTGAAATGATGGATCAAGGCACAGAGGAATGGTTCACCATTCGCATTGGCAAAGTCACCGCTTCCCGTGTGGCAGATGTGATCGCCAAGACAAAGACGGGTTACAGCGCCAGCCGTGATAACTACATGGCTCAGTTGATCTGTGAACGCCTGACAGGTTTAAAAGGTGAGAGTTTCACCAACGCTGCCATGCAACACGGCACAGACACAGAACCCCTTGCCAGAGCCGCTTATGAGGCGCTCAAAGATGTTTTGGTTGATGAAGTGGGGTTTGTCCCTCATACCACAATTCAGATGGCTGGCGCTTCTCCTGATGGCTTGGTGGGTGAGGATGGTCTCTTAGAGATTAAATGCCCCAACACTGCTACACACATTGAGACTTTGATTTCAAAAGTAGTGCCAGGCAAGTACAACACCCAGATGCAATTTCAGATGGCTTGCACAGGGCGTAAATGGTGTGACTTTGTGTCTTTTGACAATCGTCTGCCAGAGGAACTTCAATTGTTTGTAAGTCGAGTCCCACGGGATGAAGTGTTTATCAGACTAATTGAATCGGAGATTGTCCAATTTATTGCTGAACTGGATGACAAAATCAATAAACTAATGAAAGAAAAAAATGTCTAAACTGTACGAAATTACCATTGTTTCAGGTAAATACAAAAACAAAGATGGTGTGGAAAAATCCCGCTATCAAAACATCGGCTCGGTCATTGAGACCAAGAACGGCCCGATGCTCAAACTTGACATGATTCCGCTGATAGATGGTGGATGGAATGGTTGGGCATACATGAATGAACCAAAGCCTAAAGAGGACTACAAAGGCTTGCCAAAGGATGATGACATCGATTTTTGATTAACGGGTGAAAGCGGATGCTGTGCCAGTTGCGATCAAAAGCCTCTGATTACGCACAGACGCAGCGAGTAGCCCAACTATTTAGGAAATATCATGGACTATAAAGACGCATTTAAGAGAATTTTCGCCATGCCCGAATTCCCAAGAGTAAGGGCAAATGATCCCCTAACATCGTTTCAGGCGGCAGATTCCATCAAGGAAGCCGCCACCCAACACCATCAGACAATTTTGGAGTGCCTCCAAACACACGGGCCACTAGGCAAGGATGGCATCTCAGCTTGTACCAACTTGGACAGCAATCAGGTTGCTAGGCGGCTCAACGAAATGAAAATAATGGGCTTGATTGAATTGACAGGCAAAACAGTCAAATCCAACTCAGGCAGAAGTGAAAGAGAGTGGCAATGTACCCAATCGAATTAGGCGGCAATCAGCCTGTTCACAGATTACGAACTTGTAATAAATGTGATGAGACAAAGCCGCCAGAGGGAGGGGTTGATATGGGACACAAATGGATTTGCCAATCTTGTTGGATCATGCGTTTGACAGGCAAACATTTACGGCAGAACTCAACTCAGAAATAAGGCTCGCTCGTCAATTCTGCGTTTTTGTAAGCCTTTGAGAACTTTGCCGCCAGCCATGCAGTACTTGAGAAGTTCCTCGGCAGCGCCCTCCATGTCTCCCCTAAGTACCTTTTGGCGTAGGGTTGACCTCTGGAGTGTGCCAAGACCTACATTGAAAGAAAATGAAACCAGTGCGTCAAACTGTCCTTGAGTAAGAGGCACAGGACAATAAGTAGCCACGCCTTTCTCAAACCTAGTAAGGTCTGCCCTAAGTATTGCATCAACTTCCTCCATTGAGTGTTTTCGCATGGCCTCTGGCGGTGGCACAAAGGCATCTCGCTGATCGATCTTGAGTTTGCCTTGCTCTGGAAACATCACATGACCCACCCCTACAGTCCACAGTTTTGCAGGGCATTTATAGGGATTTTGCCTCACGCCCTCGTGATGGCGAATCATGTGCAAGCACTTGTCTGAAATGTTCATTTGCCAAAAGCCCGACCACCAAAGTGGAAAGCAATGATTGATGCAAACAGGGCTTGGGTGTCAGAGTCCCACAACATTTCAGCCAACTCAGTAAACGGCACACCACGATTCCAACCATAAGCAAATAGGCCAATGTCAATAAACAACAACAGGAAAAAGAACCCGTAAGTAATGACAGGGCGCACACTTGCTCTAAGGTTTTTCATCCATGTGGATGTTCCCTCATTCAAACTTGTGTCATGGGCATAGAGGGCTTGCATTTCAGTCTGTTGCGCCCCAATCAAAACCTGAGTAGTGTTGGCTGCGCTTTCAGTAGCCAGTTGCTCAGACTTGATGTGTTCAATTCTTTCCTGTGCTTCAAACCCCGCTTTACGCAGTTCTAACTCACGGGTGATCTGCATCTGGGCAAGGTTTAACTCATGCTTTTTATCTGATCGGTCTTGGAAGAATTCCAAAATCTTGGGCAAACCTCCCATCAGAAATGAGATTAAGGTTGAGAGTAGTGTCAGCATATGTTTTTCTCCTTGAGTTTGGCTTCATTTCCCCAGCCACCATCACCATTACGCCAGCCAATTTCAAAATTAAACCAGCCCACTCCAATCCAAAGCTCGTCATCAATTCCGACTGCAAGGCAAGGCCAAACAAGCCAGTGTGTTTGATTTGTTTCAAGGTAAAACATTTGACTGTCTCCTAGCGTCACAGGCGGCACAACCATGAGTGCAGTATTTGCACTTTCCATCCTGCTCTAACTGTGCCAAGGCTTCTTTGATGGCGGTGATAGTTTTCTCAATCCGTTCAGGCTTTCCACCCACGTTTAAAAGTGCGTCTAGTCCAATCATTGTTTGCTCCTTGAAAGCATGGTTGCTGCAATTTCCATCATGGTTCTTGTTACCTGAATGTCGGCAGGTTCATTATCCCACCCCACAGTAATCTGACCAACAAATCTGCTTGGGTCAGGTGGGATACTTATACGGCAGGTGTAGGTTACTCCCTTGGCAATATACCAAAGACCCATCTCAGATTGCGCTGATCTGTATTCACCACAAGGAATCTCACTTGCCATTAGCTTTATCACATCAGCGTTGTTGGATTGGTTTTGAGTAAAAAGGCCAACATCAAGTCCATCGTTGGTTTTATCTCTACCCTCTTTTGTATAAGCACGATATAGCACTCGAGTTCCAAACATTGGGTTTACTTTAAATATAGCAACGATGGTGGCGTTGGTGGTTTTGAATAAGTGGGCGGCAGCATCCTCAACTCTGTCTTCTACAATACTTGGCATTTTCTTGGATTCTTTATATGCACCCATCAGCAGTTCTTGGTTCTGCCAGACAAAGTAACCAGAGAACGCAAACACCGCCATGAGTATCAGGGCAAATAATTTGAATGGGCTATCCACATAGGACAGCACTTTACTCAATACGTCTGATGGCTTCTCGTCACTCATAGCCCAATCATTCCTAGTAATTTATTCACGATTTTGTCTGACAAGTCGTCAGGCAAAAACTTGAGAAATCCAAGCACCCACCAAGCAATGCAAAGCCTGACAAAGACTTTGAGGAATAGATCAAATTGCTTTTGGTACTCATTCACCGACCACACCTTGTCTTGGCACACAGGTCTTGAATCTCAGCAATACCCCAACCAACTGCACCAAGGAGCATCACGATCACAACAACACCAACCGCCCAAGCCATATATTCTTCTTCTTCTTCTTTTCTTTTCTTTTCTTCTGCCTTGACTTGTCTTGCTAAATGTGCATCTTCAATGTCCATCTGCTGCTGACGCTGCTTTATCTTTTGCCACACATCCGCACGGCCTGTAGCCTGAAATAAAAGCATCAATTCGGCCTCAAAACGCTTGGCCTCATCCAAAGCCATCTCGATTTGAAGTGCAGTGCCTAAGTTTGATTTGTTGCCAGATCGTTTGGCTTCAAGCATCGCCTTTGTTGCAACGCTCTTAGCGTCAAACATCTTGGCGATAGAGGGCGCTAAACCAGCCAGATCATTTGCAACCTTACTGGCCTTTTTGACTACGCTGATTGCAGTCTGTAGTCCTTGTAAAGCGGTGATCGGATCGATCATTTTGTCCAATAACTACTGAAGTACCCCATAACAGTAGAAACGCCTGAAACAAGTGCCATGCCCATCCAAAAGCCGCCACGACCTTTGTTAGCCAAAGCAATCAAGGTTTCCATGTTGGCTTCTAGCTTGTCGATCTTGGCCTCCATAGATTCGACCTTTTGCCAAAGAACGCCATATTTGACCAAATCAATATCAGACATTATTTCCCCAAATCCTGAACTTTGTTTTTGCCAGTTTGTTGAGTGCCAGCGCCCGTTTCAAGTGCCTTTTTGGTTTGCGCTTCTGCGGCTCGTCTTGCTCTCATTTCCATCACAGAAGTTCCAAGCTGCAAGCCTGGCACAGCCAAGTTCAAACCGCTTTCCACGCCCATAGCAACGCCTTTACTTGCTTTTTCAGCAAGCGCACCCACCAATGTATTGGAATTGTTTACAAACGCACCACGGGGCTGTGCTTGGGTATATCGTGCCACATTTCCCAAAGTCTTGAGTTGGGATGCCGCCTCTTGATTAAAAATCATGTTCAGGTTTTGAACATCATCTAATTGTTTGAGAGCCTTGTTGTAACCCGCTTGGCTGAAATTGCCAGTTTCGTCAACAATCCCCGCCTTGTCTTTTAACCAATTGACAGTTCCCGCAGCCATGTGCTGATGGGCGGGTGAGTCTCTGCCCAAATGCTCAACCATTGTGTTGATGTTTTTGTTCACGCCATTGACCACAAACTTGTCAATAAACTTATCTGCGGGAACAGAATCTTCTACAGCCGCTTTCATGGCGGGGTCTTTTTCAAGCATTTGGAATCTTGCTCTTGCAGATGCTCGGGCTTTGTCAGCCAAAGGTTTGAGGGCTGCGGCTTCCTTCTGCAAAGGCAACTTTTCCAATTCTTCAATCATGTAACTGGCGGCTTTGCGAGTGTTTCCATCTTGGCTTGTTCTAGCAATAGCGCCAAGATTTCGCCTCAGAGACAAATAGTCCTCAAATGTCATAGCGTTGCTGTCAGCCAATCGTTTCAACTCACTAAACTGACCCGCTGGTGCTTCGTTAGACAACAATTCTTTTTTAAGTTTTGACTGTACATTCTTGAGCAATTGAGGGGCATCAACAGGGAACTGACCGCCAGCCGCATCACGCAAGGCTTGGTAATCTGCATCAATCCCTTTGTTTAGATTGGTGTCCAACTCTTTATAAGCATCAATAATGCCTTGGCTGTTCTCAATCTTCTTTGTGCCGTACACATCAGGGGCGGCTTTGTCTCGAATCAAACCAAGATTCTCGACAAGCTGACCATTCTGCTCATTGAATCGTTGAGCCAACACAGGGTCTTTGCCACGCCTGTTTTGCTCGTTGGACAACTTGACCACATCACCAGTGGCTTGGCCTTCTGTCAAACGCACAGGGACAGGCAATGTGTCAGCCTCAATGTGCCGTTGCAAAGTTGGGATGTTTACCTTGTCAACAGGAATTGAAGAAATCGCTTGTTGTAGTTCAGGAGTCGCCACAGACAAGGCTTGCTTGATTGTGGTGGCATCGGGAACGACCGCAGCGCCAGCACTCACCATGCCGCCAGATGGGGGTGGGGCAGTAGGTTGAACTTGTAATTCGCCAACGCCTAATTTCTTACCCACAACAGGGGCGGTCTCTTGAATAACTTTTGCAGTGGTAGTTGCCGCTTTGCTAACTGCGGGGGCTGCCGCCACAGTTGCAGTGCCAATCATGTTTTGCACATCATTAACAGGAACGCCTGTTTTCTGAGAAATCCATTCAGCACCTTTGTTGATATTTTGACCAATAAAGTCCATCAACTGTCGGCTTGCTTCGCCTTTGTAAGCCTGAGTCTCGGTCACGCCAAATAACTTGCCAAATGGCTTCTCAGTAGCACCGACAACCTTTTGCTCAAGGGCTGCGGCTTGCTCTGGTGTCTTACCAATGAATCGTGCGCCAGCGTAAGTCACAGGGCCTGTAATGCCTGGGATAATCCCGCCCACAGTCACATCAGCCAATGATGCAACGCTTGCACCCAACTCTTGTTTGGCTTTCTGTGTTTGTCCAAGCAATTGAGCCGCCATGCGACCCACGGCAGTGCCACCTTGCTTTTTTTCTTCTGTGACTTGCTCTTTGGGTTGTTCTTTAGTTGTAGCCGCAGGGGTTGATTCCCACAGATCAGCCAATGTGCCACTTGTAGCGGGGGCGGCAGTTGGTGCGGCAGTAGGTGCGGGGGCGGGTGTACGGGCAACCTTGCCACCCATCTCACGGGTCAAAGCCTCAATATCTCTTTGCGCTCTAGCATCGCCTTTGGCAAGTCTTTCTTGGGCGCTTTTCATTTCCGCTTGGAGAATATCCATTCGGCTTTTTTCACGCATTGCTTGATCTTGAGATGGAACTTTTGCGCTTTTAACTGGCGCTGGGGCTTCCGCTTCCCACAGTTCAGCAAGTGTTGCCATTATCGAATAATCCCCATTTGTCGTGCCAAACGAATCTTACGGGTCAATTCTGCCTGTTCTGCCGCAGACATGGAAGCCTTTAATTTAGCAACATCTTGGGCAGTCATTTCTTGGAAAAGGCGGGGGTCGGCAATCTGATCAAACTGCAATTTACGCTGACCATATTGAGTCGCATCATTTTGAACAGGGGTCAAATAATTAGCCCTTGCAATCTTCATGTTCTCAATGCCAATCATCTGATCAGCAATGGCAAGAATGGCTTTCTCATCTAGCTTTTTGTTGGGAGTGGCAACTTCAGCCAACGCCCTTGCCGCATCAGTATTACCACCCGCCAAAGTCAACAAAGCAGAGTTCTTTGCCAATTGCTCGGTGCTGATTTTTTCGGCTTCGTAAGCAGGGATTCCAATGGCGTTAAGAATACCCGCAGCCAATTCTTTGCGTTGACCGCCAACGCCTGTGAAAGCATCGGGCGCAAACTTCTTAATGTTTTGGAAGATGGCGACACGACCAGGCGCTTCTGAGGCTTCTTTAACAGTATTTGTAAAGTCTGATGCGATAGTTGTACCAGTTGCACCCAAAAGGGATGTTTGGGCAGGGCCAAGGCCAGTTGTAAGCGGTGCGCCACCACGCTGAGAAGCAGGGCCAAGCAAACGCCTTTGACCCGTTGCGGGGTCAATGACTTCTGTTGTTGGGGGCAAACCAATGTCTGCCAAAGGTTGTGTTCCCATTTGAATTCGGGGCAACATACCGCCAACCGCAGGGGTTGTGACAGTTGGGAAGATTTGCTCACCAGTGCTAAGAGTTCCCACTTGCTGAGAAAATGCTGTCTGTTGTTGTGCAGGGCTTAACAAAGTCTGTGCGCCAGCAATTGCCTTACTTGGCAAGTCAGGGCCAGATGGCATTTCATTCCATGTGACCTTATAGGCATCAATCAATCGTGCCAAGTCTTTATTGTCGGGATTTTCTTTTTTTAGCAAATCCATTTCGGCAATATAAGCATCTCTGTTTTGCACACCCAAACGACCAAGAATTGCAAATCTTGAACCAATCATATTGCGTTGGTCTTGAGTCAGATTCTGCTTTGCACTAATCGCTTCAGTTTGTGCTTTGCCCAATGTGCTGAATTTGCTAATAGCATCAGCGCCCGTCAACGGGGCAATCTTTGGAACAACGGCATTGATCTTGTCAATGTCAATTCTTCCATCAGTCTGAAAGTTATTAGGGTCAGAAAAGAAAGTCTGCAAGTTATTGCGTTCTTTGTCTCTTTGTTCTTCAACACTTAAAGCAATCTCGCCTGTGCGAGTGGCTTGTTGTTGTTGCTGAAGCGCCAAAGGATTGATCTGAGCCGCTTGTTGATACTGTTGTGCGCCACGGGCGACATTTATCATGTCACCAAGGCTCATGCCTGGCACAGGTCTGATCTGTGCTGCAACTGGAGAAACGCTTAAATCTGCCATTTTTTATCCAATCAGCCTACTGGCGGTGGTGTAGGTGTGAAATAGGGGCTTAACGCAGGGTTCATGACTGTTGCACCGCCTGGCGTTATGCCTCCCCCACCTTGCGGGGTCAACAAACTTGACAATGTTAGAGCATTTCCAATCCCGCCATAAGCGCCAGCCATTGCGTTTGCCGCACCAACTTGACCCGCACCCAAAGCAGAAGCGCCACCAATACCTAACTGGCTCAATGCGTTTGCTGTGTTTGAACCCAAAGTGTTGGCTTGAGACTGAGCCGTTTGACCGATACCCGCAAGGCTTGCCAATCTGTTATAAATGTTTGACTGTTGGTTTTGATAATTGGTAAAAGCCTGTTGTGCGCCTGTTTTAGCGTATTCTTGAGCAAATCTTTGTCGTGCTAAATCTACGTTAGAGCCGCCACCACCGACATTCATGGCTTGACCAGTAGCCCCCAATCCTTGCTGAAGCATAAATTGGTAACTTGGGTCTAAGTTTTTTATCAGATCAGCAGATGTAAATTCCCTAGTAAAGGATGGCAACATCGTATTGATTTGATTTAACGCACTGTAACCAGCTTCACGATAAGGCTTTTGTTGTGCATTAAGGATGTCAAACATCTCACGCTGTTGTTTGGCAGCGTCTGAAGTTGCTTCATATTGAAGTTGAGAAGCACTTTCTGCGGCTTTAGCTTGTTTTCTTGACCCCATGTAACCCAATAGGGCTGATCCACCAATTGCTACTGCTACAAAAGTCATATTATTCCCCTTCAGTTCTTAATTTTTTGATTTCATTATTGGCATCAAAAAGTGCGGTTGTATCTGGCTCAATCAATTCAGCTTCGATTTCATCAAGATCGGTTTTATCTGTTTTGTGAATGGTGATGCCAATCGCATCTGTCACAGCCAAAGTCACCCGTTTTGTGCCAGGCTTGGATTCAACAACATCCCCTGCCTGAAGCCTTTTCATTCCGCTTTCTGTCCATGCGATTATCTCGCCTTTTGCACATAAAAAAAAGTGGGGTTCTTTATGAACTTTGCCAACAATTAAAGTGCCAGCGGGTCGAAAGACTTTCCGCAAATACATACCTGGGCTGAACTGATGTTCTGTCGTCAATTCAGCCTGTGGCATTGATGCCATTTCCGCTTGGAGGCGCTCAACTTGCTCACGGGAAACATGATTTGGCAAATCTAAATCGTTCAAAATGTGCCTCCCTTGACCCCATTCAGGGCGGTGAAATCGGTGAATTTACCCGCTGCGGGGGTAGTCAACCCAATGGTGGAATTGTTGATCGCCACATTATTGATTGTGCCACCCGTAATAGTTGCATTGTTTATGTTTGAACTTATCACATTGGGATTCATCAACCACTGCAACCAAGCCTGAGATGGGCGACCCGTGTTTTGATCCAGAAATTCTGAATAGGGAATAACAATGTTGGCATTTGGAATTGCCGTAGCCATTAGTTATCCCCTGCGCTTGCTTTAAGGTTTGCAGACACAATGACCGCCTTAATGGGGTCGCTGATCGCTACCTCAAAGATTCTGTCCCTTGACCATCCCAAACGCCTCCAAATGGCTCGGTTCAGATATTGACCAATCTTGCCAATAGTCACCCAATGCTCGTTTGACCAAGTTGAGCCACCATCGTTTGACCATCTCAGCATGGCTTGAGGGTCTTGGCCTTGACCAGTGGGCAAACCAACGCCAGGCTGAAACTGTATTTGGAATTCCTCAAAATACTGTCTTTGTAAGTCAGTAGTCAGGTGCTTTGCTCTACGCAAACGCCTGATGGTTGCACCATTGTCGGTGTAAATCTCATTCTCTAAGCTGTAAAGTCTGCCGTTCTCGTAGTCGCCCACAATATACATATTGGCAAAGTAAGCACCGCAGTTAGAACGATGGCGTTTATAAACAGCGTTGGCAGAATCCCAAGAAAGCCATTTGTGCCATGATTTTGTGGATAGGTCATAAACCCATGTGAGGCCATACTCGCCCACAGATGGGAAAGTCACCACATACATTTCGTGACCTTCAATCTGATAAGTATAGGCAATGGCATCCGACACCACTTGGTTAAGCAAAGACTGCTCAACAGCATGGGTGGAAATCTTCACCCAAGCATAACCCTGCATCATCTCAATGGTTGAGTTACCCCTTGTGTCTTTTGCCACAATCACAAAAGAGTCGGCAAACCTAGCGACAGAGTATTTAGCGGCACATCCTGTTTGGCTAAACGTGCCAGGCACTCGTTGGAATGGAAAAGTGGTGATGCCAGCAATCACATTGCCCACATCTGTCCAAACCTCGGTGGTTGTCTCACCCATCAAATAGACTTGTCTGCGGTCTGCAATCAGCGTCACCAATAGGTCAGATGAGCCATCAGAAGTGCCGTAAAGCGCCTGAGTGGAGTATTGTGAGCCTAGATCAGTACAAGCCCAATTCTGTGAGTTTGGCTCGTTATAGATGTTGTAGTTGTCAATCACATCCACAACAGTAGCACCTTGCCACGGGCCATCACTGCTTGGCAATGGTGCAAAAGTATTGGTCGCCACAACCCATGTGTAACGATTTGGGCCATCCACGATGTACGCAATCAAACCATCTGTAGTGGTGATGTTGTCAGAAATAATAACTTGACCCGTTGAAGTAGCCAAAGTGCCAATCTGAGTCGCAACCATTGAAAGGTTGACTTGGTAAACAATGTTTCCCGCCACCGCAATCAAGATTTGCCCACCCGACATGGTGTGAAGCCCACGAACTTGGGCGGCAGCCAATTGGGTTTGCAGGGTAAGACCTGGCGTTGGGTACAGCGCCACAATCCCTCGTTCACCTTGTTGCTTAGTAGGATCAATTTCAGCAAAGAAGTTGATGCACTCTTGATCGTCTTGGTAGATTGATGGGGCGGTGTAGGATGTGCCGACAAAGCCAAAGTCTGCCATTATCTAAAGCCTCCATCCATGATGAAGCCAGCGTCTTTGGCACGACCCACCATCAAGCTGTCAGGGTATCGTGCAATCTGTACAGGGCGCATATTGGTGCGCTTGATCGTTGCCTTGCCTTGTGCAGCATAGGCATTGATCAAACCAATAGACACTTGGTTTACTTTGCCGTACATCGGTAAAAGTCTTTCAGCCAAGCACCAACGCAAAGCCATGTTATAGCCTTGTGGAAGTTGAATGGTGTCGTACAGACCTTGGAATTCTCTGAAAATTGTCTGAGTAAACAAATGCAACTCGCCCTGAGATGGGTTGGGGTAAACATAGATTGTTCCCAATAACTCTGAGGGTTGGTAGTAAATGCCTTTTGCCCAAGGGCCGTTCAATTGCTTGATGCCGATGGATTCGTATTCTTCAAGGCTAAACACTGTCAAAGGATAGTCTAAGTAACCACCCGCAATGTTTGAGCCGCCTTGCATGGTCGCCACACGAACAAAGCCTGATTCAATCGTCAAGGGGCGCTCATAGTAGGCTGTAATTGTTGTGCTAGAGGCTGTTTGGCTTGGACTGACAGTGTATGTGCCGCCTTCGTTGACATTGCCACCAGCGCCCGTTTGGAACGCCACAATACGAGTTCCCGCAGTGATGCCTGTGCCACTCAGCGTCATACCAATGTTGATGCCACCCGCAGTCACGCCATTAGCGGGAACTGTCAAAACATTACCCGCAATTGAGCCTGTGAAAGTAGCACTCATTTGACCGCTTGGGCCAATGGTGTATTGGACTTGGTTTTGAGTGGTTTGAAAAATGATCTCTGATCGATAGAAAACCATCATGTTTTCATTCGACCATTGGGCGATCATGTCGTTGAGCATATCCAAGCCATCTTGCGCTTCATCAGACGTTGGCACTTCACCAGCGGCAATTGCGCCAATGTCTTTCATGGCTCTGGTGATAATGTCGTTTGGCGTAGTCATGCTACTTCCTATCAGCAGTCGATTGCGTCAGTGAATTCAGGCAATGTTTTCAAATAGTCGTAGGCTTGCTTGATAAAGTTGCCACCATCTAAATCAACATTAAATGAATACTCTTTGGATTGCAACACATTTGAATCCGCTGATTTGCAAAAATGAACAACAGCATTGCAACTGCGTTTTGTGCCAATTACTTGCATCACACGAATGTAAGCATTTGGGAACAAACTATCTTCACCAAAGTTGTTGACCAAAGTCAGATTTTTTTTCAAAGCCATAATTTTTCCTTTCGTTAACCCATAAACACAACTGTTGCAACATATGCAGCGCCAAGTCTATTCTTGACATTCAATTTGCCGCCTGTGTACCACATATTAAAAAATCCATCTATGTCTGGGTTTGTACCAGTTGTAGATACTTGAAATAAATTCCCTGCGGGTACGGCAATTGAGTAGATCGCATTACTACCAGTGACAAACAAACCTTGCGTTGTGTAGTCGTAAGTTACGCTTACGCTAAACAATCCACGGCTGTTAAAAAAGAATCTGGCATCAAATTCATATGTTGCATCATCAGCAAGTGATGTTGATTGAACAGATACCGCACCGCCTTCTGAAACTCCAGACAAAGCCCCATTAAACAACATTGGCCCTTTGTTGACGCTGCTACTGTTAGCGTATGCGTTCAAAAATCCTTGGTTTAATGTACCGCCAATTAAGCCAGGATAAGACACTGGTGTGCCAGTCCCTGAAGTCACAAATGGTTTTGCGTTTGCGGGTGTTGCCAAGCCATCAACATTCAATATATTGGTAGCAATAATGTCAAAATTGACATCTAAGCCATTGGTAGTTACCGCACTCCAAATTAATTTTGGAACAATAATATTGTCCAAACGCAAAGTTCCGTACACTGTTGCTTCATATCCAATATTCGCAATCGCATAAACTGCATTTTTATTGACTGAAACATTGCTAATTGAAATAAGTGGTTTCAAAGGTGTTGCAACACCAGAGCCAACCGATGCGCCAACAATTGACCCAATCTCCAAGCCTATACCAGCAGGAATGCTGTTTAATACTTGTATGCCGTTGACAATCGCAGAACCCGTGTCCTCACCATAATCAACGCCCTGATAAAAACTGACTAACGATAAACCACTTTGAATTGGTGAGTCAGATGGTGTTCCATAGTCACGATAAATGAATTGGCAGTTAGAAACCATGCCAACACCAAATTGGAAATTGATTTCAACACTACCACCAAAAATTGTTATGCCGTTTGAGTCATCACGAATAATGGTCTCATCACGCACAGAACCGATTGCTTGAACCTTGATTGCTCGGCCTCTGCAATTTCTAAAAATATTTCCATATGAAGTCAAAGTAGATTGTGCGTATTGACCACCAAATGCAGCAGGGCTTGGGCCAAAAAACTTAAATCCATCATAGTCAACGCAATTGGGTGATGTAACTAAATCATCGCCAGAGATCACGGCATATTGATTGCCATAATGTAAACATTCACGAACATATTGTGTGTTGCTGTAAGACGTTACAGTAATGCCATCAGTGCCACTGCTGCTAGGTGTTCCCGTTCCAGCCGCCCGTGTAATCAAGCGAATTCGATTGTTTGCAATCGTAACCAACTGAAAAGAACCCGCAATGTAAACCGCTTGATTCCAAATTCCCGCAACAGTCATGCGGAAACGAATAAAAAAGTTGTTGGAAATTGTGCAGTTTGGTAATGTATTGCTAGATGGTACGGCTGTATTTTGAATACGAATACCAGCGGCAATTTTATTATCACCATCAAAAGACAAACCATCAATTGTCAGTGTGTTGTTGCCTGTTTCAATAGCAATTAACGGGTTTGTGTTGCCAGTTGTACCCGTGTAAATGATTGTCCCAAGGCCATAAAAAGTAACATTTGTTGAAATACTCAAAGAAATGTTGGTTGTCATTGAGTATGTGCCAGGCGGGACATAAACAGATTGTGCGCCTGACTGCAAAGCCGCTTGGATTGCGCCACTGCTATTGGCGACACCCGTAGGGTCAGCACCATAGTCAACAATACTGCAAGTTTCTCTCAACTTGGCTTGAACAGTTCTAGCGACCGCACCAGCACCCGCTTGAATAAAGCCAACCAATGACGATCCTGTTGGTGCGGCAAGGGCGGCAAGAATATTCGTTACATCATTGACACCAACCAAATTGTCGTAAGTGCCAATAACACTGCCACCAGAATCACGCAAACTGAATTTATATGTTGAGCCTTGGGTAAACCAAATCTCTTGTGGAGTGCGACCCGCAGAATCCAACACAATCGGGTTGCTGTTGGCAATCAATCCTGTGACGCTTGTGTAAGTAGCCGCTGGCGTTGTTGTTCCCGCAGCGTATGTGTAAATTAAACCACCCGCTAATGGGTTGCCGTTGTTATCAAAAAATTGTGCGGCTGCACCAGCAACGCATGAAATGTTTACAGTCATTTTTTCACCTTTTCTTTAAACCAGCGTTGCACTAATGCTTGATACAGATGTACCAGTACCGCCTTGCATCGTTGGAATACGAATAGAGTATCCAATTCTGTCGGTTTGGCTTGTGGGATCAAATGTAATTCGCAAAATGTAGTTGCCACCGCTTGAGGCTGTCAATGTGCCTTGCGTTGCTGTTACGCCAGTTGTTGTAAAAGAATTAAATGTCGCCCCACCGCCATTGGTTGCATATAACCAACCAAATGCACCGCCAGCCGTTCCACCAAATTCTCGTGCAGCAATCGCCACCTCAACCAGCGCAATTGCGGGATTTGTACTCCAATTGCCCCAAGTAATATCAATTTGCAAATTTTGTGTATATGGCGATCCAATAAATGCGTTTCCTGCAAAAATCAGGCAATCACCAATCAATTGTGCATACCCACCAGTAACTGTGGGCATTGTGTTTGGCCCAACTTTTAAGTTAGAGCCATCAAACGATAAATTTGCACTAGATTGGAACGCTGATGTTGCATTGCCATAAGGGATGTAATTTGCCGTTAAGGTGGTCAATCCTGTGCCACCATTACCAACAGGCAAAGTCCCTGTCACATGGGTTGTCAAACCAATCTTTCCCCACGCTGGCGCTGTATTTACACCACCCGAAATCAAAGCATTTCCTGTGGCTACATCTGCAAGTTTTGCCAATGTGGTTGTAGTGTTTGCATAAAGCAAATCACCCACGGCATAAGATGTTTGACCAGTTCCACCGCTAATGGCTTTGACAAATTGTGACCATTGTGGCGCTGTGCCACTGCTTGTCAGAACATAATCAGTTGCACCAATTCCAAGTTTTGACAGGGCTGTGCCACTTGCGTAATAAGGCAAATCGCCCGCTGTGTAAGAAGTCAAACCCGTACCACCCGCAGATGTCGGTGTGACTTTCCATGCAATTACTTGAACGGCACTTGCGTTGTCTTTATAGAACAGCTTGCCATCAGTGATGTTGATTGCTAATTCGCCATTAGCAAGGTTTGCCGCCAATGGTGCATTGGTGGTTGTACTGCTAAAGTACAGTTGAATGGGGGTAAAGCCAGCTTGTGCCATTTAGATGCTCGGTGTAAAGACTTGGGGCAACCAAGGGGCAACCACAGTTTTTGCAACTGTAGCCGCTTGCTCATCAAGCCTTGCCTCAACTTTTGCGCCAATGTCTCTTGTAACCCAACCAATAACCATTTCCTCGGTCACATCGGCAAATGGAATAGTCAAAACAGGCTCGGCAAAATTCCACCATCCCTCTGTCTCAACCCCGTTTTTAGCGCAGAAATACCTAGCGCCTGTGATCAGATCGCCATCGGCTTGAATTTCTAGTATTTTCCACATCAGAATGTGCCTCCAAGAACGCCACCAGTTGCGGTCAAAACGCCTGTGGATGGATTAAATTTCAGTTTAGTGGATGATACCTTGATTGGCAAATTTCCTGTAGTGGAAGTTACCCAAGAAAGGTACATATCTGATGCCGTTGTGGTGTCATCAGTAATTGCCACATTTGTGGCATTTGTTGCCGTTCCCGCAGTCGTTGCAGAACCCGCAGAACCATCAATGTTTACGCCTGTCAAAGACTGTGCGCTACTTGATCGGTTCAGGGCAATGGCAGTCGTGCCAATATAAAGGCTTGAATTGCCCAATACGCCGCTTGGAATCGTTCCCGATAATTGCCCCGCAGGGAGGCTTGTTAAATTCGCCCCAGAGCCGCTAAAGCCCGTTGCTGTGAGCAATCCTGTACTTGGGTTGTAGTTGTATTTAGTAGAACTAACCAAAGTGGTCGCAAGATTGCCTGTGGTTTGATCAGCAAACAGGGGATAACGCACCGCATTCGTGGTGGTGTCATCTGTGACTGTGGCATAAGCCACGGGTGTTACCCATGAGGGGGCGCTTGTGCCGTTGCTCTGAAGCACTTTGTTGGCATCACCAGCACCAGAGGCCAAGAAAGCCGTTGTGCCAGTTGCTGACTGATAAGGAATAGAAGCCGCAGCCCCACCCGCCAAATTGGTAGATGTTCCCGCAGTTGTGGCGCTTCCCACCGATAAGGTAGATTGAGCCACATATTGAGGCGCTGAAGCACCCGCAGTCAGCACATAGTTTGTTGTGCCAAGGCCAAGGAAAGTCGTTGCACCCGCACCTGATTGGTAAGCCAAAGCACCCGCAGTTCCACCCGCTAGATTGGTGGCAGTCACCGCTGTGGTTGATGAACCCGCAGAACCCGCTGTGGCGGCATAACTCACCGACAAGGTGGAGGCAGAAACATTCTTCCAATACTGAAGTGTACTGTCGTACTGAATCACATCCAAGTTGGCTAAAGTGCCAAATGAGACATTGCCATCAGTGCCACCAAGGACTGATCCATAAGTAGGTCTGACAAACAAAATGCCATTTGATGAACCCACATGAACCACTGCTGCAACAATACAAATCGCATTAGGAACTGCGGGTTTTGTCTTTGTCAAACCGCCTGTGACGCTTGGGTTGTAGTACAAGGTTTGACCTTGAACCCATGCCTCTGCACCGCCTGTGGTGTTAATGCCTTTGACCTCACCAAAAAAGGTGACGAAAATCCAATCGTTATTGTTTCCGCTTTCGGTGGCAACGCCCAAAATGTAGTTGGCCTCATCAACCGCCAAGCCTGTAGCCGCTTTGCCCTTTAGACCGCCAGAAGCCCCCAAAGTTCCCGCAAACGAAACCACTTGGCCTTTGGTAATAGCGCCATCGCATTTAATGCGGAAAAAGGTTTCTTCACCAATCTTCTGAACAACTCCGCTGTTCATTTGGAACGCTAGAGTTTGGAATTGGTCGTTGTAATCGTAATAAATCTTGCCCGTTGCATCTGTGGGCAAAGGCACTTGAGTCGTATTGAACTGAACAAATGAGGGGGTAGAAATACCGCCCGTTACGGCTGTAAGGCTTGTGATGTCGTTGTTTGCACCCAAGATAGCAGCAGACAGATTTGCCCTTGCTGTGGTGGCATCTGATGCCCCTGTGCCGCCATCTGCAACCGCAATGTCAGTTCCATTCCACACGCCTGTGGCAATCGTGCCTAAAGTGGTGATGGAAGTTTGGCCTGGGTAAGTGTCGGAAATCTTCACGCCACTTGCAGACACATCCAAGGTCGTGCCGTTGGTTTTGACTGAGAATGTATTGCCAATCAGTTGGAGGCCATTACCCGCAAGGTAAGTTCCCGCACCTGAAAACTGCGACCAAGGCATTGCGGTCACATCAATTGTGCCGCCCTGATTTGCAGTGCAAACCCATCCTGAGTCAGCTAGGGTTGTCCCTGATTCAATAAAGGTAAACGCTGATGGGACTTCAGCCCATGTGTTCATGTCAGATGATCTTGACCATCCAGTAGCAGAAGCCACATAAATGCCGTTGAATTGGCTGCTTGACTGATTCTTAACAAGAATTCGATCACCCGCAGTCAGGCTTGATGCCCAATCACCACCCGCCTGAGTGCTAAGACCCGACAAAGTGATGTTGTTGGTGGTCGAATAGACGCAAGAAGCCTTGACATCAAGCCCTTGGGCAACCGAATCCACATACCCCTTGTTGGCAATGTCAGTGTCGCCTGATGGGGTGGTGGAGATTGTGCCTGTGATTGTGGCAATGTTGGTGAAATTCCCTGTAGAGGGAGAAGTCGCCCCAATAGTCGTGCTGTTGATCGTGCTACTGGTAATTGATGCGCCACTGATGTTGGGGTCAGAGGGAGGCAGAAAGGGCGTTCCCGCTGGCCCAACAAAGTATTGGAGGGCAAACGATGGTTCAGGGGCAAAAACACCCTGAACAGGGACAATGTTGGTTGTCTGAGTGACAGCCGTATTGTTTGACATTATTCGAAATAAACAGTGACGCTTGCTGTGCCGCTAATGACAACATACAAACCATTTTCACAGTTGATGCCATCATAGAAGTTCATGTTTGTTGCCGCTGTCAGGGTGTAAGTGTCAATAATCTTGACATCTGTACCCGCCACTTGCGAGTCGTACACAGTGATTGTGGGTGTACTGGTCACGCTACTGCAAAAAATGCCTTTTAGTTTGCCAGGCTGATTCTTCACCAAAGTGGTAGCGGAAATCTGTGAATAGTTGGACATGATGATCCTTTGCAAAGGTGATTAAGTTTAACGATTTTTGAGCCAATTTCCAAGATGTCCTTGGAACATTTTGTGTCCAGTGTGTCCCATGTGCATTTCAGGGTCAATCCACACTTTCCCGCCTATTTTGCGCCAGCGGATGCAAAAACTGTAGTCCTCGCCCCACTTGTAGTCATCCTCAAAAATATGGTCAAAAAGAGGATAAAAACGCTTCTCACTGTCTGCCTCATATCTGTGGCTCTCAGGGAAAGCCTCAATCAGTTTGGCAATGCAGTTTCGTGAAATCTTCATAAAGCCCGTTGGAACGGCTTTGACCTCCAACAATCCTGTCTCAGGATTTGCCCACAATTCTTCTTTTTCTAAGTAGTGGACAGCGTATTCGATGGGGTCTTTGCGTCTTGGGTAGATACCCGCCACCAAATCTTCAGGGGCATCGATCAGCTTGAGCAATGCGCCAGCTTCCCACGACACATCGTTGTCAATAAATATCAGTTGATCACAGTCAGATTCTTCAAAGAATTTAGTCGCTGTGATACTGCGGGAGTCTGCAATTAAAGCGTTGCCAATGTCATCCACAAAGGTGTAGGTGTCGCCCCGTTTAATGAGTGTTGTCAGGTCTGTGAACAGACATCTCATTGTTCCCATGTGAACCACGCCTGTGTAAGCGGGCATTGCAATCATTATGTGCATTTGTTCTCCAAATAAAAAAGCCACCCCCCGATGTGGAGAGTGGCTCTGTCCATCAAATCACATTAGGAAGTAATGCCAATGTTCTTGATAGCGGTGATGATGGCGTTCACTGCCGCAACTGTTTCAGCAGTTGAGGGTGATGCTGTCAATGCGGTGATAGCACCAGCACGAACAACGGGGGTAATGCCATAAAAACCGACCTTGCCGCTAACAGCGCCCAATTGGACACCATCGGAAGCACTACCATTCATTAGGTAGTTGACTGTTTGAGTACTTGCTGCGCCTGGATTAGCCATGATGCGTTTCCTTCCTAGTTAATTAAGCTGCAACTCGGCAAGCGAGTTCAGGGTACAGAGGGGCCCAGCCGTAGAGTACATCTACACGGGTTGGGATCGAATCATTGTTAATCGTGTATTGACGAACAACACGCATTGACAAGCCAAGTTCCTTATCGGAAGCACGACCAGCAAACACAACGCCATCAGGCAATTCCAAGTCAGCAGTAGCCAAGGTGAAAGCATTTTTGTGCATCACCAAGTTCTGTGGGGAAACAGTACCAGCTTTGTTGAATGGAGTCACAACAGCAGTGGTGCTTGTTGAGCCAATGATAGTCACGTTTTGGAACTGACCGCCTGTGATGATCGCAGGAGAAACAGTAACAGAAGTGCCGCCACCAGAAGCAACAGTCGTTTGAGCAGTCACAACAAAATTACGCAGTTTGCCAGAGCCGTAAGCAGAACGATTCTGTGGGTTGACAGCGTACACGCCAGCGATCTGGATAACGTCACCCTGATTGAGGGTAGCAGTACCAGCAGACGACACCAAAGTGATCGTAGAAGTTTGCGCCCAACCAGAAGTCAGTGAACCAGTGAAAGTGGTGGTGTTGGTGGAGAGGGTGTCGGAGTATGAACCAAATGTTTGGTTCACAACGTTCTGATCCATCTTCCAGTTCATACCAGCAGAGTCACGGCCCATCATGCCTTTTTGGTATTGCTTGCCAATCACATCGGATGGAACAAACAAACCCTTCAAGCTGTCCACAATGGTTGCGCCAGTGAAAGGCTCAACGATGCATGAACGGCGACCATCACGGGGTGCGCCCTCTGAGTCCAAGTAAGCACCAGCGGTCAAGTAGGTGAGCAAGGATGTGGGAGGAGTGCCAGCAGTACCAACGATGTTGGCGGTTGCGTTTTTAGCCATTGTCAGACCATCAAAGTCAATCTTGTTGGCTACGGCTGCGACAGCGGGCTTCAACACACGATCAGAGAACTGATCAAGGCTCAAAGCCAAGTCTTGTGTGGTGAATTGTGTGTCAACGTGAAACTGAGTGGACAAAGTAACGGGAACTGAAGTCTCGTTAAAGTCCTCAACGTTCAATGCAGGGCCAGATGTACCGATGAAACGGCCTGGTCTACGAACGTTCAGTGTGTTACCGATCTTTGCGCCTGAAACAGCGAATTGATCATCATAGTTGCGGTCAACTTCGCTAGAGAAAGTCAACTCGTTTTCCAAGACCATCAACGCTTCGTTGGTGATCATGGAGATAGTAAGCAGATTATTGCTCATTTTATTTCCTTAAAAGAATGGGTTTATGTCAGCGGATTCGCCCTGCAAGTCTAGCCGCTTTCCAAGCCTGATACGAACCATGAAAATTCCCATCGGAAGTCAGATTCACATCACGCCCATTAGCCGCAGACCTGATCGGGTTGATCGGTGCTGGCGCTTTACTTTTCCCAACAACAGGCTTTGTCTGAGTCTCGGCTTTTTCAAACTGAGCCTCCAATCTCCCAATAGTTCTCAATGCGGATGTGACTGTCATGCCTTGCAGTTTTTCGGCAATTTCGGGATTCTCAGCCAAGTGATATAGCACTTGAGGGCCAACATCTGATTCAAAGATTGCATCACGCACTTCGTTGCTCACAACAACATCGGCTGACCCAACCATTGCCTCAAAATCAGGCATCTCAGCTTTAGCAGATTCAACTCGCTTTGCCCAAGTGTTGATCACTTGTTGCCTTTGAGCCTCTACTTTGGCTTGTGCTTCCTTTTGCTTTTCTTCCGCTAACCGCTGATCTACTTTATAGTCTGTCAATGCTTTCGCATATTCATACATATCAGTAAACTGCTCTGGTCGGGGTTCTTCAGACGATTCAACCTTTTGGGGTTGAGTTCTGCCTTCTAATTCCCTGACCTTGGCTTCTAAAGATTCCCTTGCTTCACGCTCTCGTTGGGCTTCTGCCCTCGCTTCTTCACGCTGCTTGGTTATCTTCTCAAACCGAATTTCCAACTTAGGATTTCGTTTTCGATCCTCTGTTGCTGTCGCTTCCTCTGACGCTTCAACTGGTTCACTCTGCCCATTATCGACCTCTTGCGGCTCTGCACTAGGTGCAGCCTCGCTAGGCGTTGAATCAGCTAAACCCATTCTCTTAGCGTTAAATTCAGCTAAATTTTCACTTGTCACCACAGTAGTGGAGACCTTTGGTTGTGCAATTTGCACTTCCTGAACTTCTGACATTGAGTTTCCTCAAAGAATTTTCCCAGTGAGCCTCACTGGTAAGGTTTGAGTAATTATTTACCCTAATTCATTATCTGTCAATTATTGTTGCATAAATGGATTCTGATCTTGATCAATATCCAAAGCCGCACCCATCGCATACTGCTGTTGTTCAGCGTTCAAGCGGTCGATCTCAGCCAACAATTGATTGGGTGACATTCTTGCAATAAGCATTTTGACCAACGCATCAATCTCAGTCTTATTCTGCTCAGTAACTGCTTTGACGTTGGTTTGATTAACTTTTGCTTCGTTAATGGTCTCAGTGTTGTGCGCTCTTGCGGTGACATCCATGAGTTTGCGCTTGGTAGCGCCTTCTTCTTTGATCTGTGCCACTTGCATCCGATTGTTGATCTCAAGACCAGCGGCTTGCAATTGTTGCTGTAACTGCTCAATCATCTGCTGAGACTGAGCTAAACGCATCTGAACTTCAGGTGGGATGTCGGATTTCTCATCAATCTGAGCCAATGGGTTCATGGCGGCAAGTCGGTCTGCGATCACATCAGCGCCTGGGAAGTCCATATTCCTGAACACCAAATCACCCGCAATGTTGAACAGTTCTGCATTGCCTGTAAGCAACGGCATCATGCTTTCAACGGCTTGTTGGCGCTTGGTTTGGAAGCCAGGCCCTGTGTCCATCACCACATCGTATTCACCCACAGTCACATCGTTCAGCACTTCACCGATGGCGTTGGCTTGGTTGATGGTGGTCATGTCGGGCTGACCATCTGAGCCAATGATTCGCATCACTCGCTCGGTGTCGTAAATCTTGGGTATCAAATCCAAGATAATCTTGCCCGTCTGACGAATCGAACGGGTCATGTTGTCGTAGAAGTGGAAGTTTGACAGATCAACTTGGTTCTGCTGACCCGCCAATGCCTTGCCTGAGATGTTTCCGCTAGGCAGTTGGTTGGGGTCAAGAACGCCCAAAACCATCTGTAAGTCTGCGGAAATAGCGCCAGCCGCCTCCATGATGCCTGTTGGTGGTGGTTCAGGCTGAAGTCGTGTTGGTGCGGGTGCGGGTTGACCCTCAATGTCCTTCTGTTTGTAGCGCAAAACAGGGGTTGACTTGATGTTAGCCATTGCCCATTCGTTTTCATGTCCCTCGTCTTGGCCCTCGGCAAGCAGCCACTTAGCCTTGGGTGCAAGGGCAACGCTCTCGGTCATCGATGTGCGCCAAAAGTTGTACATCCGCTGTGGGTCTTTGGCAAATCTGACCAAGCCGTATTTCTTGCGCTTGTCATCAATGATCACTTGTGCGCCATAACAAGGAACAACAGGGATGTATTTACCCGCCCATGTCTTTTCCTCAAGGATTTCCATTGCTGTGCATTTCATCCACTTCACGGCTTTGCGGAAGCTGTCACGCTCATCCACCACTGTCAGCCCTGCGGCTTCTACACGGGCAAAGAAGTTGTCTGAGTCGGCAAAACTTGATGTGCCATCACTGAGCAAATACAGTTTGGCTCTCTCACGCTCAATGTAGAAGTATTCGGCAACCCGAATGTCCTCTTTGGTGAGCCATGCAGCAGTGTCATCGCCTGTGGAACGCTGCTGAAAGTTTGCCCCGTCATCAGCGCCAGGGTAATTCTCCCTAAATATCTTCTTATCCATCACTGTGGTAATCAGGCAACGCTCTGCGTCTGAGCCATCAGGGAGGATTGAATTGGGGTCGAAATAGACAGTGAACGGGTTATCAATGGTGTCGATAAAGATTTCCTGATCAAAGGAAGTCTCGCTCACATACTTTGTGTTGATGCGCCAATAACCCCATCCCATGCGAACTGCGTAATCAAACGCTGTGTCATAGGCCGTGTCTGCGTTGGAGTTCACCTCGATGTGGCGGGTAATGCCCTCAATCACTTGGGCGATCTTGTAGTCAGCCAAGTTATTAACGGGATGCACCTTGATGCGGGGGCGTTGCATCCTTTGCTGATTGGTCACTTGACGAATGTATGCGTCAATCTTGTTGATTGTCAGACAAGGGCGGGATTCAAGGTTGCGTGAGTTTTGAATCTCAACAGGCCATTGGTCGCCAGCGGCAAACTTCACATCCATCAAGGCTTCTGCTCGGTTGGTGGAGTCGGCATCGTTGACCAAGCGCCAGAACTTGATCACCTCGTTAATCTTGTTGTTGTTTCCTGATTCGTCTTGGTAAGCCATATTCAGCCCTTTATTGATGCCTAATTATCCCATCCATCCGCTTGCCATTGCAATCTGCGCTGACTTTTTGCGTTTAGGCGGCTCTTTAATCATAAGGGCAATGTAACGAAATGCGTCTGCCCCGTGTGAGTAGTGGTCGTGTAGCGGGTTGCGGCTGAACTGCCCTGTCTCGGGGTCAACCTCATATCTGTAGTGTCTCAGGCAAGCCAAGCCATCCGCTGTGTGTTCCCTGTCAAAGTAGCAATTAGGAAAGATTGTCCTTGCGGCATTGATTGAGTCAAGAACAGGCACTCTTGGCATGATCTCGGTCTTGTACCCTGCGGCTCTCACAATGTCATCAATTGACCGACCCGCTGCTGCCAAGGTTTTATTCTCTGCGTCATGGGGAAGCCAAATCTTGTCGTACACATAACCATAAGTCTGCATGGTCGCCAAGTAATAACTGATGGTCTTTTGGCTGTCCTCAATGTAGCGGATTAGCCTGGTCTCCATGCCCACAAACTGCAAGAACCAAATGGCTGTACTGTCTGACCATCCCAAGTCAAAGATTGCGTGAACTGGCTTTGTAGCGTCATAAGGAACACGGCAGATGCGCCCATCCTTCTCGGCTTGTTGCATCTCTTTGGCAAAGATCGCCCCATCTACAGTCTGTCGGCATAAGCCTTCCCACACTTGGTTATAGGCTTCCTCATCCCTTGCTTTAAGAGCATCTTTTTCAAGTTTGAGGGTATCAGGAAACCAAGGGTTGTCGTACCAATTCACCTTCATGGTGATGCAGTCTGCGGGTGGGTTTGCCACAAACCTTTGGTAGGTTTCGTCTGTCTCCAACTCAGGGTTGAAGCTAATCCATATCTCAGAGCCTTCCTTTCGGATGGTTGGGATCAGGATGTTCCAACTTAGGCGGCTGGTGGTCTGCGCTTCCTCAACCCAACAGATGTCAACGCCCTCATAGGATTTAATGTTTGAGACATTGTTCTTTAGGCCAACAAAGCTGAACTCTGTGCCGTTTCTGCCTCTGATGCTTGTTTGGGTAATCTCGTAGAAACTCAGGAGGCCAAGGCTTTCGATCTGGTCGCACAGTAACTTGTGAACCGAATCCTTGATGGATGTCTGAAACTCACGGGCGCACAATATGCGGATTGGGTCTTTTGCGCCTTTGATCAGTAAGGCTCTGGCAATTCCCCAACTCTTAGCCCCACCCCTTCCACCATAAAGAACCTTGTAACGGCTCTTTTTGAACAGACCTTCCAACTTAACGGGAAACTCTGCCTTGGCAATGGCATCTGTTACATCGCTCATTCGGGCTTAATAAATGTAACTTGAATTCCACCCAAGAGGGGTGTTCCATCTGCGTTCTCAATCGTTGTCGCTTGAACCGCTTTGCCATCCACTCGGTCGATGATTTCTTTAATCGCCCAAGGCTCTCCCGCCTCGGCTTGGCTCACCAACTGCTCGGCAATGCTTCTTAGGCGGTGAGGCTCTTGAACCAAGACAAGGCGCAACTTGTCATAGAACAGTCTGCTCTTTGCAGCGTTCTGATTGCCAACTTGACCACCTCTTTCAGCCATTCGAGTCGAATCCTAAGTGTTTGAGCCTAAATTACTTTTTATTCTTAGGCGTTGGTTTCTTATTAGCCTTTTTCTCGGCTTCACGCTTAACAGAATAGGCAATTGCCACCGCTTGCTTGGGTGGCTTGCCTGATTCGATTTCTTCTTTAATATTGGCTTTAAGTGCCTTGGGGGTCATCGATGCTATTAGAGGCATTTTGTTCCTTTGACAGTTCAGCCAATATGTTGGTGAGTTCTTGCACCGCACCGCTGATCTGCATTAGCACCGCCTCATGTTGTTTGGCGGTGAGTCGCAATTCCTCGATGCGGTTTGCGATTTTCTCAGCGTTCATCAGGTTGCAGAAATAGCATTACGGGTGTCAACACGCAACCAGCTTGAGCCATTTGAAAAGGCCATGATGGGCTGACCAGCAGCGCCATTGGACACATAAATCATTTGACCAGCGGGTGAGGCTGTTGGGACAGTAGCGACAGTGTAGGCTTGAAATTCAACTAAAGTAACCAATGGGTCAGCGTATGCCACGCCAGTTGCAATTGAGTTTGTCATGATGTTTCCTTTAACAGTTCCAGTTTTTGAGGGATGCCTTGGCCCGTTCTGCTGGGCCTTTGGCGTTTTTAACTACCCCCTCCATCCTAGCGCAAAATGATGCTTTGCGACCAGCATCGGCTTTTGTCTTTGGATTTGGGGCGGGTGGTTTCAAATTTGCGTTGTTCTTGGCATTGTATTCAGCACGACCTTTAGCGGTCATTCCCGCACCTTTTTCAGTCGGGTTGTAGGTTTTCCCCTTGCCTGTGGTCTTGTGGGGAATCGGCTTGTCGTGCTTTGCCATGATTATTTCTTCTTTGCAGTCTTTGCAGATTGTTTGAAAGCCTCGGCAGTGGGTGCGCCCTTTGCGCCTGGCGATCTCATGCGCTCGGGAGTCTTGCCCGCAGCCTTTTGGCGCTCGATGCGCTCTTGCTTGGCATGGATGTTGGCATATAGCCCTTGTTTGGTCGCCATGTTTATTCCTCCACAACCGCACAAATGTCGGCTTCTTGAATGATTTGGTAATCTTGACCATCAATCTTTTGGGTGGGCCAATTAAGGTAATCCCCGTTTCCATACTTGATGAAGTCTCCCACCTTGACATCGTAAACCTTTGGGCCGATGGCGACAATAGTTCCCTCGTTAAAGGCTTCTTTGTTGTTCACATAAATGATGTCGGATAAATTTCGCACTTGTGGTTTTACCACAACACGATCACGCAATGGACTTAGCATTTCTTGGGTCTCCCAGGCTTTTTCTTGACAGGAACAGAAACCTCTTTGGTCTCGTCAGTCATGATGTCATACACGGGAAGTTTCACGACCTCAACTTGCATGGGTTCGTGTTGACCGCACCAATCGTTTTGGTGCTTGTTCTGCTGTTGCGGGTTTTGGCGACAGATGCCCATGATTTGCTGATTCTTGAAGAATCGGCAGTTTCCACAATTAGAATGTTGTTCAGCCATTCAATACCTCTTTTATTGCTTGGTTAGAAGCGCCCCCAGATTCTCCGTCTGCGGGGCGTTTCGCTTTACTGATAAGACTTGCGGTCGTGAGTGTAGCAAACGCCAGAGGACTTGCCACCTTCAAACTTGGAATCTTTGCCGACCTTGTTGGTCATGGCATCGGGGATGCGGTTCTTTACGCTGCCATTAGGCTTCATTTCGGGGGCGGGGTTGCCAGCCATCTTTGCGCTGTTGCCGTAGCCGTAGCCTTTGGGTTCGTTCTTGTTCATCATGATGATTCCTTATTTCAGGGTTAGTAAATACAAAGTTGAATTGATCAGATCGGCAATTTCATCAACGATGTTTTGCAGTTCTGAATCTTGCGGGATTTCTTCACGGGCTTCCTCAACAAACTTTTTCAGTTGTGTCAGGTACTCGGTGGGGGTTTCCTGTGGCTGATGCAGTTCATCAGGAAACTTGGTCATTCGGGTTTCGTAGCGACCTTGATAGCTTTCAGCTAACTGGTCTGCCAAGTCAACAATCTTGGGGTAGAACTTGCCCAAAGCCTTGTGGACAGAGTATTCCCGTGTCTGCAAATGCTGAAAATGGGTAATCGTGCCACTGTGAAACAGAGTAGCTACGAACTCGGCAACTTCGGCATTTTTTTCCATATTTGCACTATACCAAAAAAAGCGGGGGAATCAACCCCCAAAAAGGCAACTGCAATGCCTATTCAAATTCTGCCACAAAAGGCAAAGGAACTTCAACAGGCCATTTCCCTTGCTTACAAAGCAATAAAACTGTCCCAATATGAGCCTCTGCCCACTTCTTTTGGCGTTCTTCCTTGGTCAGGTTCTTGCCTTGATCAATCTCGTAATGGCAAGTCAGGCAGAGTGCCGCAATTAAATTATCGTCAGCTTTAATGCCACGACCACGACCACCGCCCCAATTACTGTGAGCCGCCTGAACGCCATTGTCCATGCCACAGCTTTGACAGGAGAGACCCGCCACTAACTTTAGGAGTTTCTGGCTTCTCACATACTTGTGTTTCGGGTATTGCATATTCTTTTGTATAAAACTTGTGATTGTTTTCGCACTGGCGTTTGCGGCTGACAAATTCGGGGTTTGATCGGGTGTCCAAAACTTTGAGGGTTTCAGAGCCACAACGGGGACACATCATGCTTGTCCTCTTGCTCTGATGGCGGCATCAACTTCGGATTCGCTTAAAACAGCCCATCGTTTTTGTTGAGTGTTGCGGCACAGCCTGCGATAGGTGTCGTGGTCTGTTTTTGCAATGTCATCAGCCGTGTCGATGTCATCTAACAGCATCCAAAGTTTTAAAGATTTCTCACGCTCATGCTGTGCTATTAGCTTGGCAAAATCTTTAACTTCTTGATGGCACATGAAGCCAGCATCAAGCAAAAAACCTAATCCAGCTTGTTTAGCCATCTCAATGATTTCATCTTGTGTCATGTTTCAATTCCTTTGTCTGCCATCCATGCCAAGAGCCATTCAATGAACTCTGAGCCTTCTTCTTTTGTGAATTTGTGGCTTTGTAGCCCTAATTGAACAACTCGTTCCCCGTCTAGGCTAGGGGCGACCTTGCCCACCTTGCGCCCTGTTTCATGCGCCCATTGGTCAATTAAGAGCCTTTTCCAATCGTCTGATGACCAAGCACTGCCAGCGCCCTTCATTTGCTTGGCAACCATGTCAATCAGGGCATGGAACATATCGTTTTGGTCTGTGCTGCGGGTGGCTTTTTTAACCTCTAAGCGCAACTGTTTACCCGCCTGTAAGGTTTCTTTGATCTTGGGCCATAAGTCTTTCAGAACTGTGTGGGCTTGTTGGGGGTTGTGGAGAGAAACAATCATGCTTGCCTCACTACAACTTCAACCTTTGCCACTTCACCATAAACCTTGGTGCTGTGAATGGATGTGATTTGGGAGTCGTTCTCAAACACGATTTTGTCCATGCCATCGATCACGCTCTTGATCACGTTGTCCAAATCGGGCTTTTTGGTGTGTTTCTCAGAATTGCTTAAACAAGCCTCAGTGCGTTTTTTTGAGTATGAGGCGGGAACAGGAAAGGTGACATAAATAAACGCCTCCAATGCCCCTTCTAGCGGTTCTGATGCACCCATTGCCGCCTTTGCCATCATCCCAACATCGGATTCGTAGTTCTTGGTCTTTTCAGGTGTGTAGGCAACAGGAAACTTGCCCCTTGTGGAAAACCTTGGTCTGCCCTTGGCAACGGGGTGTCCATAGATAGTAAACATAATGCTTATGCTCATGATTGCCTCGCAAATTCACCAAAGAATTTTTGTTCTGCAATTTTTCTAGCAACAATAGCATCCTCAATTGATAAAAACAAACCTATGTGTTTTGATTTGCAATTAAATTGAATTCTTGCTGCCCATTTATTTCTTTGCTTGTTCCAGTAAACACCACTGCATCCAGATGAATTATTGACACGCTTTTTTAAATTCATTTGATTTTGCGTTCTTGTGGCAACACGCAAATTTTCAATCCTGTTGTCATTTCTTACCCCGTTTACATGGTCAAGAAACTCTGGCATATATCCATAATAAAGCAACCAAATCAATCGATGCGCTCGAATCAATCTTCCTTTAAAACCAATGTCAATGTAACCATCTTGGCGTTGATTTCCAGCTACTGAGCCACTTTTGACATTGCCTTGATTTTTCTTCCAATACAAAATTCCATTTTGATATTCAAAATAATTTAGAACTTCATCTTTTGTCATTTTTTGTCTTTCTGTTCATTCATGCGTTTTTTTAAATCATCAGCAGCCGCTTGGCCTCGCCTCTTGGCAATGTCCAATAGGGTTTGTTGCCACCAGTATTGGGCTTCTCCCCTGCCCTCCTCCATGACTTTCTTGCGGTAACGTTTGATCCATTCTTGGGCTTCTGTGTTCCTCATGGTCTCCTGTAAGTTCAAGCGCCCTTGTAATGACAAATTCGCTAAATTGTTGTCCTTCTCTGACCCGATCAAGAATTCTGTTTGCTTCATAGTGATTCACTTAATTTCCTCCAGACTGCTGCGACCACTTGTGGAACTTGTCCGTTGCCAATGGCTTTAAGTCTGTCCACTCTTGCGGCCACCCCATCAGCCACTCGACCCACTCGGGGTTCAACGGCCCACCAACCTGTGCCG
>Ga0315909_10001318_pt1 | contig 33583 bp, 54 predicted proteins | sample LakEriMetagenome_11_FD_203527 | JGI IMG/M metagenome (GOLD analysis project Ga0315909, IMG submission 203527) | Freshwater fungal communities from buoy surface, Lake Erie, Ohio, United States - Buoy 2 MA125 | ecosystem: Environmental > Aquatic > Freshwater > Lake | place: USA: Lake Erie, Ohio... | reverse complement strand
AATTAAAACAATATGGGTAGAAACCAAAACTCAGGGAAGTATTGATTACGCGGCTAGTAAAGATCCAGAAGTAAGCGAATATGAACCTGAAGATATTATTATTAAAACATTAAGAACAATTATATTATAAAAATGAAGCAACAAGCCGTATTATCACTAAGTGGAGGAATGGATTCTTCCACTCTATTACTTCATCTACTAGCTCAAGAAAATGAAGTAACAGCATTGTCTTTTGATTATGGACAAAAACATAATGTTGAATTAGAACGAGCTAAAGATTTAGTTAGTTATTTAAATGCTCAACTTTATAAAGTTGGAGATAAGTATGGAGTAATTAAACACCAAGTAATTAAACTTGATGGTTTAGCTCAATTACTTAATTCATCACTTGTAACTGGTGGAGAAGATGTTCCTGAAGGTCACTATGCTGAAGAAAATATGAAAGCAACAGTTGTCCCTAATCGTAATAAAATATTTAGTTCAATTATTCAAGCAGTAGCTTTATCAATTGCTGAGTCTAAAAGAACAAATTGTAAAATTGCTATGGGTATTCATGCTGGTGATCATTCAATTTATCCTGATTGTCGTCAAGAATTTAGAGATGCTGATTTTGAGGCTTTTAAATTAGGTAATTGGAATGCTGAATATGTTAGACATTATACTCCTTATTTACATGGTGATAAATTTAGTATTTTAGAAGATGGTTTAAAATGTTGTGAACAATTAGGAATTGATTTTGATGAAGTTTATAAACGTACTAATACATCTTATAAACCAATGCAACATGAAGTTTTTTATGAAAACGAACATGGTGAAACATTAAGATCAAGTGAATGGTTTTCAGATTACAAATCAGCATCATCTGTTGAACGAGTAGAAGCATTTCTTAAGTTAGGTAGAAAAGACCCTGTACAATATGCTGACGAATTTGGACCAGTAGCTTGGGAATATGTAAAAGAATACGTATCTTCAGTATTAGATGATCACAAAAAGACGATATAAAAAATCAGAACTGTACCCACAAATGTATGTTGTGGTTAATAAACATGGTGAAGTGTTTACTGGTCTACTTAAAGGATATACTCAATGGTCCTATGATTGGTCTCAAGCTAAACCATTATTAAAAGATAATACCTCTCGTCTCCTAGAGGAAAATTTTGGAGCAGAATTAATTAAAGAAGAAGAAATTATATGAACCATCCAGATCCAAAACAACATCAATTAGTCAGCTTTTTAAAATCAGCTGTTAGAATCACAGGTTATGTAGCTTTACCTTTTGGTATTGGGCTAGGAGTAACTATTTTAGTTATTAGTGAAATTATAGGAATTGTAGAAGAATTAGTATGAGAAGATTATATTATTACTCTGCCCCATGGTGTGTACCATGCCAGAGTTTTGGACCTGTTATGGACCAAGTAAGTGCGGTTATGCCTATTGTTAAGGTAAATATAGATTATGAAGCTGATTTAGCTCAAAGAGCAAACGTTAGATCAGTACCAACAGTAATACTTGTAGAAAATGAACAAGAAGTTCGTAGGTTTACAGGTGCAAGGAGTTATCAAGATGTAATGCAATTTATCAATGGGTAGTTTTAGATCAACAAAAGTATTTGACGGTTACTCAGCTTGTTTCCGTCAATGGAAAGCCGAAGGAACTCATTGTAAGTTTCTTCATGGTTATGGAGTATCATTTAAAATATGGTTTGAAGGTGAACTTGATGAGCGTAATTGGGTTTGGGATTTTGGAGGTATGAAACGTGCTAAAGGCACTATTGATGGTATGAATCCTAAAGCATGGATGGACTATATGTTTGATCACACAACAATTGTATCTTTTAATGATCCTGAATTAGAGTATTTTAAACAAGGTGAAGAAAAAGGCATTTACCAGTTACGTATTATTAATGCAGTAGGAGCAGAAAAATTTGCTGAATACATTTACCATAGAATAAATGATTTTATTGTAGCTGAAACTGATGGTCGTGTAAAAGTAGTTCAAGTTGAATTTAGGGAACATGAAAAAAATACAGCATTTTATAAAGGATAATTATGACAACAGAAACTAAAAAACCAGGTCGTATTACTGACTATAATAAAAAATTACCTGTACTTGAGGTTTACACTTGTATTCAAAGCGAAGGTTCAAGACAAGGTAGACCAACAGTAGCAATTAGAACAACAGGCTGTACTCACAGATGTTGGTTTGGTGAAGGTGGTTGGTGTGATAGTTGGTACACAAGTATCCACCCAGAAAAAGGTATTTATACATTTAACGACATTATTAAGATCTACGATGAAAATCCTGAAATTAAAGAAATGATGTTGACTGGTGGTTCACCTACTATGCAGCCTGATCTTTGTAATGAATTAACTCACTTTGCTAACGAGCGTGGTATATGTATAACCATTGAAACAGAAGGTAGCCACTTTATTGAAACCGATTATCCGTTTGGGTTGGTATCTTTATCTCCAAAGTTTGCCAATTCTGTTCCTGCTCTTAACGTTACCACTCCAATGGGTAAGCTCGTGGATCAAAAAATGATTGACCAGCATAACAAACTTCGTTTGAATAAAGAGGCAATTCGTAAAACTTTAGATTACCATACAGACTATCATTACAAACCAGTTTATGATGGACATAAAGGTACATTAGAAGAAATTGAAGCATTTAGGGTTGAAATGAATATTCCTAAAAACAAAACATGGTTAATGCCTGCAGGTGATACTAGAGAAGAATTAATTAAACAATATCCTATCAGTTTAGAAAAAGCATTTGAAATGGGTTATAATTGGACCGGTAGAGATCATATTATTAGTTACGATACTAAGAGAGCTGTATAATGGATTTACTATCTACCCACCCCGTTAAAAAATCAGATTTAGGCTTTCACGGTAATCTATTCGGCGGCAAATTGCTTAGCTGGATAGATGCCGCGGTAGCTGCTTATGCAATGGAAAAATGCAGAAGCCAAAATATGATTACTATTGCTATGGATAAGTGTGTTTTCCTAAAACCTGCTAAAGAAAAACAACTTGTTAAAATATATGCTGAAATGGTAAAAGTAGGAAACACATCTGCTACTTTTAGTATTGAAGCAAGAGGATTTAATGTATTTAGAGGTGATGAGGTTGTTTTATTAGCTACAAATATGACCTTTGTTAGAGTAGATGAAGAAGGAGTACCAATTCCCATCTCAGAACAGGTTAAAAAGGCATTTAATACTCCACCCTCAAAATTGTAATATTTATAACAATATGAAAAAGCTATTATTATTATTGTTTTTATTTCCTCTAGTTGCCTTTGCTCAAAGAGATTCAGTTTACATTAAAACAGATATTTTCACATCTGTTTATTCTGAGGTGTTACAACAACCTAAATGGGTTACTTATACAGTACAATGCCCTACAGGTACTGCTCCTCGTACTGGAATGGATTTTTATGTTCAAGCAGGATTAATTACTTCAGATAATGCTGATTATGCTGCTAACGTTTATGATAAAGGACATTGTGCCCCCGCTGCTGATTTTAACTGTACTAAAGAAATGTTATATAAAACATTCACTTATGTGAATTGTGTATTACAGCATGAACGTTTAAATCGTGGTGTATGGCGTTTATTAGAGTCATATGAGCGTGAACTTGCTAAAACCAACACTGTTAATGTAGAAATCAGAATGGTGTATAGTAAAACATCCTTAAAACTACCTACAGGAGCAACTGTACCTGATGGATTTTATAAAATAATTAAGTTTGGAAATCAAGTTGAAAAATATTATTTTCCAAATGTATCACCAACACAAAGTAACTTTAGAAACTATCTAATAAAATGAATATAACCTTTTTTTATACCAACGAGTGTGGTAAATACGCTGATTTAAAACCTATCATTTCTGAGTTTAGTAATGCTTTAGGTATTGAGATGGTTAACACCCATGAAGATGAAATTCTTACTGAATCCTATGATGTACAATGGGTTCCTACTTTAGTAATTGAAGACCAAAAAGGCAAACATAAGTTTGAAGGACCAGAAGAAATTAAAGAAGTTTTGAAAAAATTAGTTCTATGATAACTTTATTTACAGAAAGAGAAATTAAAAACAAAGTAGGCGAAATTGCTTACAACATTAAAAAGAAACAACATAAGCAACCTCCAGTATTCATTTGTGTTTTAAATGGAGCGTTTATGTTTTTTACAGACTTAGTAAAACAAGTAGGGGAGTGCCATATTGATTTTATTAGTGCTAAATCATATGATGAAACCAAACAAGGTGAAATACGAATCCTAAAATCAATTACTATTGATATTGAAGGAAAAGATGTATATCTTGTAGATGACATCTATGACTCAGGTAACACTATGAATCGTTTAATTAAGCACCTTCAATACCTCAATCCAAATTCTATTACTCCAGTAACATTATTTAAAAAACATTATTCAAACACAGATGGTTTGGTTTATGGTTTTGAATTAAAAGATGAACATTGGTTAGTAGGGTATGGTTTAGATGCTACTGATGGGACTAAAAGGAATCTTCCTCATATACTTGGCTACGTACCAGAAGATTAATATATTAATAAAAAGTTATGAATAATAAAACATTTAAATTAGATTTAGAAGTAGTAAAAATGGGTTATGCTAATGGGGTTGCTCCTGGTTTTCCATTCACTGAAAAAGAAAAATGGGCAATGGTGGATGAAGCTGCTGAAGCATATGGTAAGTTTTTAGATGCTCTAGGATGTGACTGGAAAAATGATCCTAATAGTTCAGATACACCTCGTCGTGTAGCTAAAGCCTATGTATTTGATTTATGGAAAGGTCGTTATGATGCTATGTCTGAAATTACTTCATTCCCAAGTGATGGTTATGATGGTATTGTTATTGAACGTAATATTCCTCTCACATCAATGTGTTCACACCACCACCAAACAATTGGAGGTGTAGTTCATATTGGTTACATTGTAGGTGAAGGTGGTTCTGTAATTGGTTTAAGTAAATTGAATCGTATTGTAGAACATTTTGGACGTCGAGGAGCTATTCAAGAACAACTTACATCAGCTATTCATCAAGCAGTAGAAAAGATTTGTGAAAACAATAAAGGTGTTATTGTAACTGTAGTTGCTACTCACAACTGTGTAAGCTGTAGAGGTGTAAAACATCAAGGTGCTTCAATGGTTACTACTAAAGCATCAGGAGTATTTATGGATAATGCTAATCAAGCACGTAAAGAGTTTTTTGACTCAATTAAAATCAATAACGGAGGACATCAAATCTAATGAAGCTAGGTGGTTTTGTTGAAACTGTAATTCATATTATTACATTTGGACAAGGCCACCGAACTGCATTATTCATAGCTAAAAAAATGGGCTATGATGATTGCGGATGTAAAGCAAGAAAAGACAAGTTAGACTTGTTTTGGGACAAAATATTAAATAAATTAAAATAGTATGTTATTAAATTCAAATCAAATATCAAATTACATCAAAGAATCAGATTTTTCAAAACGAGCTCAAATCGGTATTGACTTATCTGTTTGTAAAATTGAACAAATTAATGTAGGATCTACTGTTCGTAGAGACAAAACTGAAATTGATCCTGCAGGTTATGTTGAAGTTCCCCTAATCAATGTTGATGATGTTGAGTTGTGGATTCTAGAAAAAGGCATATACTCAGTTACATTTAATGAAGGAATTAATGTACCTAATGATTGTGCTGCTAAAATCACTCACCGTTCATCTTTATATCGTACAGGAACTATCATTGAATCACCTTGGTGGGATCCAGGATTTTATTGTGATCAAATGAATACTACAATGATTGTAAATAGTAATATTATAATTGAAAAGAATGCTAGGGTTGCTCAAATTGCATTTTGGAGAGTAGAAGAAGTAGGAGAAACTTATAACGGCCAATGGCAAGGTTTAAACACTGCTTACAAACAATAATTTAAAACACTTTTGAATTGAGAGGCTTGGTTATCCAAGCCTTTCTTGTTATATTAACAGTATGTATCAAGCTCTATATTTCGATAAAGACGAAAAACAATATTATTTAAGAGATGATAGGTGGACTGGATTTAAAACTGTTAAATACTGGCCCACTTTATATCAAGCTGATCCTGATGGTGAATTTGAAACATTAGAAGGTACTAAGGTAACACCAATCAAAAAGATGGATGATTGGAAAGATCCTAAGTACTATGAAAAAGATGTTGATAAATTAACTCGTTTTTTAGTAGACCACTATTATGAAACAGATGACACTCCTAAATCTCACAACATTGTTTATCTAGATATTGAGTGTGTTGTTGCTGGAGCACTAACTGAGGAAAACATTAAAGATCCTAAGGGTGAAATAACAGCTGTTGCTTTATATGATCATAACTCTAAAAAATACTACTGTATGATTTTAGATAAAGATAAAGCACTTAAGGATATTAAAGGAGAAAATAAAGAAGTTATACCTTATTCTACTGAAAAAGAATTACTACATGGATTCTTAGATAAATGGTATGAACTTGATCCTACTATTATTACAGGTTGGAATAGTGGTTTCTTTGATATTCCTTATTTATATTATCGTATTAAAAAAGTATTAGGTGAAACAATAGCTGCTACTTTATCTCCTATTAATAAAATTAAATTTACCCCTCAATTTGCAGACCAACCAGTTAATTTAGGAGGTATTAATCATCTTGACTATATGCTTTTATTTAAAAAGTATATTATGAAACAAGAACCATCTTATCGTTTAGGTGATATAGGTAAAAAATATGCTAAACTAGAAAAGATAGAATATCAAGGTTCACTTGATAAATTATTTAAAGAAGATCCTAATACATTTATTGAATATAATTTACGAGATGTAGAGATTATTGTTGAACTTGAAAATAGAATGAAGTTTATTGAGTTAACAGTTACAATTGGTCATCTATGTCATACAGAATATGAAGCTATCTATTATTCAACTATGTTGAATGAAGGTGCTATTTTAACTTATCTAAAACGTAAAGGTATTATTTCACCTAATAAACCTACTACTTACAATCCAGCATTAAGAACATTAGAGGAAGAATATGCTGGTGGTTATCTAAAAGATCCTGTACCTGGTTTATATGAGTGGGTTATTGATTTAGATTTTACATCACTGTATCCTTCTATTATTAGATCACTTAATATGGGTATTGAAACATTGGTAGGTAGAATTGTAAATAAAGACAAATATGATAACCAATGGTCACTTCAGGAACTTAAATCAATGAATCCTGATAAAATTATCTATATTGAAAAAGTTAGAAAAGATAGAACATTAGCTCGTTCTGAAATAACTGTAAGTGAAATTATCAATATTATTGAAAAAAATAATTTAATTGTATCTGCTCCTGGTGTATTGTTTAGGAAAGATAAATCAAGTGTGGTTTGTGAAATCTTAGCTGATTGGTTTGCTAAACGACAGGAATATAAAAAACTAATGAAAAAAGCATATAAGGTAGATAATGATCCTGTTATGGGTGCCTTTTATGATAGACGCCAACATGCCTATAAAATTAAATTGAATGATGTTTATGGTGTGTTTGCTCAAAATGGTTGGAGATACACAGATGGAAATAAATTCATTAGTAAAGCTATCACTTTATCAGGTCAAAGATTATTACAAGAAAGTATTAGGAACATGAATGAATACCTAAATAAAGAATTAGGTAATGAAATTCCTAAAGACTATATTGTTACTAGTGATACTGACTCACTATTTATCCAATGTAAAGATTTACTTATAGCAAGACATCCGGATATTGATTTTAATAATAGAGAAGATGTTATTAATAAAATATTAGTTATAGCTAATGAGTTGCAAAAAATGGCTAATGATTTTATTGGTAACTTTGCTAAAACTGCTTTTAATTTAGGAGATAAAGCAACTCACTATTTTGAGTTAAAACAAGAGGTTGTACTAGATAGAGGTTATTTTGCAGGTAAGAGGAGATACGCCCAACATATTGTTAACAAGGAAGGTGTACCTGTAGATGAGTTGGATGTTAAAGGTTTAGATCTAATGAAATCTAATTTCCCACCATTATTTAGAAAGTTTGGGGAAAACATTATTAATGAAATTATGTTTGGTAAACCTAAAACTGATATTGATAAACAAATATTAGATTTTAGAACTGAACTAAGAACTATTGATTGGAGGAAAATTCTTAAACCTACTGGTTTAAAGAAAATGAGTGAGTATTTAGCTTCTCCTCCACGTGCTGGTGAGGTATTTTCTAAATTAGGATCAAAATGTCCTATTAATACTAAAGCAGCTATATTTTATAATGACATTCTGAAATTTAAAAATCTAGATAAAAAATATCCAACATTTCAAATAGGTGATAAAATGTATATTGCTTATTTAAAAGATAATCCATACCGAATTGATGTTGTCGGTTTCAATGGGTTTAATGACCCTCCAGAACTAATGGAGTTTATAGAAAAATATATTGATAGAGATGGTTTGTTTGATTCAGTTTTGAAAAACAAATTAGAATCATTATATTCAGATTTAGGATGGGGTGCAGTAGTACTTAATCACAATATTAATAAATTTTTTAAATTTTAAATATATATAATAAATAAGTTATGATTAATAAAGTAGATTTAGTTTCGATTATTTCCAAGTATTACTTGAATGGAATGAATGAACGAGTTAAATGGGACATTCAAGATAACAAATTAACCATTAAATTCAATTCTCCAGACAATTCAATGATTGGAACAGTAACATGTGATAACTTTGAATTAGAAGATTCACAAGTAGCTATTAGTAATACATCTCAATTACTTAAATTATTAGCTATTACAAATGGTTATTTAGAATTAAGTTATATAAAACAACATAAACTAATTACTAAACTTATTGTAGCAGATAATCAATTTACTCTAAACTATGCTTTAGCTGATAATATGATTATTCCTAAAGCAGGAGAATATATTGGTGATGGTGTATACAATATTGAAGCCACGTTAGATAACGAGAGTATAAACGCTATAATCAAGGCTAAATCTGCACTCGCCGATACTGATACTGTTGTATTCAAACCGTTTATAAACGCTGATAGTGATCTGCAATTAGAAATGTTGTTTGGAGGAAATATTGAATACTCAAATAAAGTATCTTTTTACCTCCCAGACATTACTACTAACAATTTGCCTAATGAATTCAAAGCTCATTATAATTCTAACTTGATTAAAGAAATCATGTATTGTAATAAAGATGTAGCTAATTGTGTTATGGGAATTAATTTAGAAGGAATTATGAGGCTTGCTTTTGATAACGGAAGTATTAAAAGTGAATACTATGTAATTGCTAAAGAGTTATAATATGAATATTCAATTAATTACTATTAAAGATGATTTATATCATGTTATTAGAGTAATTCCTGAACATACTGGAATTGATACTAATTTATTTAGAGGTTATACAAATACAACAAATGTATTTAGAAAAGATGGAATGTTTTGGTTTGTCCGTTTAATAGAGGAGGCTCAAATTATTGAAGATGAACAACCACTTATTGAAGAAAGTTTGGAATCTTAAAAGAAAAATGTTATATTAACATTATATGACTACCGAAAAAGAATATACCCGTTTTATTAATGATCCTGTTATGGAACCTTATTTCATTTCAATGGATGACAACTGTATGACTGTGAATATTAAAGTTACTCCTGATACTCGATATAGTGATTCTGGTAAAGAATACACTAAAATAGTAGGCCACTACAGCAATTTAGGAAGTGCTTTAAAATCAATCGCCAAAGATAAAGCAAATAGTAAATCATATGATTCATTACAAGAATATATGAGTGAATATAACAATATAATTAATTCATTCACAGATAAATTTGATTTTTAAATTATGAAATTAGAAGCATTATACAACGCAATTATTGTAAAACCTATGGAAGCAGAAGAAACTTCATATGGTGGTATTATTGTTCCCGATTTGGGAAATGAGAAAAACAAACTTGGAAAAGTAGTAACAGTAGGTAAAGGATATTATTCAGTGACCGGAACTTGGATTGATACTGTTGTTCAAGAAGGAGATATTGTAGTATTACCTACAATGGGTTTTTCTAAATTAGAACATGAAGGTGAAGAGTATTGGATTGGTCCTGAAAATCAAGTTTTAGCAAAAGTAAATAAAGATTAATATGAGCAAAATTATAGAATTCGGCCCTGAGGCAAGGAAAAAAATGATTGATGGTATCGATAAGTTAGCAGATGCTGTAACAGCAACACTTGGTCCTAATGGACGTAATGTGGTTATTGCAAACGGAGGTATTCCTCAATCAACTAAAGATGGTGTTACAGTAGCTAAGTCAATCACATTGGAAGATCCAATTGAAGAATTAGGTGTACAATTAGTTAAACAAGCAGCTATTAAAACAGCAGACAATGCTGGTGATGGTACTACTACTTCAACTTTGTTGGCTCGTGAAATGGCTAAACAAGGTCTTAAGTATCTTAACCATGGTGAAAACGCTGTTGAAATTAAACGCAGTATTGATAAAGCAGTAAAAGAAGTAATTAACTACATTCATGATAATATCAAAGAAGATATTTCATCTGAAGAACAACTTAAACAAATCGCTACTATTTCAGCAAATAATGATCCTGAAGTAGGTGAATTGATTGCTACAGCGATGGAAAAAGTAGGTCGTGAAGGTGTTGTGTTTATTGAAGAATCTAAAAATGGAGAAACATATCTTGAAACAGTAGAAGGTATGCAGTTTGATAGAGGTTACAAATCACCTTATTTTGTAACTGATAATAACACTATGAGTACTACTATCAATGATCCTTATATTTTGATTGCTGATAAGAAGTTTACTACTGTAAAAGAATTGTTGCCTATTTTAGAAGCTGTATCTAACCAAAATAAACCATTGGTTATTATTGCTGAAGATGTAGATGGTGAAGCATTAGCTACTTTGATTGTGAACAAAGCAAGAGGTATTTTGAAAACAGTTGCTATTAAAGCTCCTGATTTTGGAGACCGTCGTAAACTGTTGCTTGAAGATATTGCTATCATGACAGGTGGACAAGTATTCAGTACTGAAAAAGGTATGAAACTTGATAAATTTAGTTGGGATTGGTTTGGTCAAGCACGTGTTATTACAGTAAATAAAGACCAAACAACTATTGTTGATGGTAATGGTGATTCAGATAAAATTACAAACCGTATTGAAGAATTACAATCACAAATTGATAAAGCACAATCTCCTTATGAGCGTGAAAAATTACAAGAACGTTTAGCTAAATTTATTGGTGGTGTAGCAATTGTACATGTAGGTGGATTTACTGAATCAGAAATGAAGGAAAAGAAAGACCGTGTTGATGATGCTTTACAAGCTACTAAAGCTGCTTTAGAAGAAGGAATTGTACCTGGTGGTGGAATGGCTTTGTTACATGCTAGAAATGGAATCACTGATGTTAACAGTATTGGTGGTAGGATTGTTTATAATGCCTGTGCTGAACCATTTAAGAAAATTTTATCTAATGCTGGCTATGAATTAGAAGATATCTATAATGCATTGTCTGGAGCAACTGGAGGTGATTATTGGTATGGATTTAATTTAATGGAAGAAGATTTTGATGATATGAGAGAATTAGGCATCATTGATCCATCTAAAGTAACTCGTACTGCACTTGAAAATGCTGCTTCAGTAGCAGGTACTATTTTATTAACAGAAGCTGTTGTAGTTGACAAGCCCGAAGAAAACAAGAATGACGATGGGCTTGGAGGTATGATGGGAATGATGTAAGTTCACAGTTATGCAAGACGCAGTAGACTTAATAGGAAAAACCATTTATATAGGTGCTATAGAGTATACAATTGTAAAAGTATATTTTGTACCTGATGCTGTTAGTGATGATCATAATCTATATTTTGGATTATCTAAACACAACGAAACTACAACAGTAAATTATCCTTATTATAGTCTACTGCCTTACATGAAAAAATCAATCAAGTTATGAGCAAAACAGAAATACGAGAAAAACTAATTGAAATCGCTTATCGTGTACCACCAGGTGATAACTGGAAGGTAAGTAATGTTAATGAGGTTCAAAAATCTATAACAGACGCCTTAGAAGCTTCTTATCAAATATCAGGAATTAAACCTAAAGCCTTCAGACTAAATTTGGAAGAGGGTAAATTATATGCTATATTAAATACAGAAGTGGAAATTAAAGAACCAGAACCTAAACGTTACAACATATATGGCGACTACTAAACAACATACACTATGGAATGAAATCTATAGACCAAATAAATTAGAAAATTTTGTAGGAAATGAACAAATTAAACAAACTATAGCTAAATTTTTAAGCCAAAATGATATTGTTAATATGGTCTTTTATGGTCCTGCTGGTTGTGGTAAAACCACTCTTGCTAAACTTATTGTTAACAATCTTAATTGTGATTACCTCTTCCTTAACGCTTCCGATGAACGTGGTATTGATACTATTAGGGATAAGGTCCAGGGCTTCTCGTCTGTGGCATCATTTAAACCTCTTAAAGTTGTTATCTTGGATGAAGCAGATTTTCTCACAATCCAAGCGCAGGCATCATTAAGAAACATTATTGAGACATTTGCTCGCACTACAAGGTTTATCTTGACTTGTAATTATGTTGAGCGTATTATTGATCCTCTTCAATCACGTTGCCAGGTACTTAAAATTGTACCTCCATCTAAACAAGATATTGCTTACCATATCATAGACATTCTTAAAAAAGAAGATGTTGGAATGGGAGCTGATGATTTGAAATTAGTTATTAATCAATTTTATCCTGACCTACGTAAAATGCTTAACACACTACAAATGGGTGTAGCAGGTGATGAAGTAGTTATTGATAAAAACATATTAGTGTCTAGTAACTACAAAAATCAAATACTCATGGAATTATGCAAACCAACATCTAAATCGTTTAATAACATTAGACAGATTATAGCTGATTCTGGTGCTAATGATTTTGAGGATCTATTTAGATTTTTATTTGATAATATAGATAAATATGCTCCTACTAGCATGGGTGAAGTAATTATTTATATTGAAGAATACCAATACCATTCCAACTTCAGGATTGATAAAGAAATAAACGCAATGGCTTTGCTTTCTAGGATTTTATCATTAACTTTAAGTAAAAGAGTAATATGAAAAAATTCATACACTTTTTTATACTTTGGGTAGCAAGTAACTTATCTATACCTTTTTGGATGGTAGGTCATGTTCACCTAACTATGAATGTGTATGAAGATATAAAAGAAATAGCAGCATCATTAGGTATGAATTTATTAGTTGGTGTTGGATTTTATTTAGAATGGAAAAAACATAAAGAAAATGAAAAATAATCAAATGAACATTAATCTTGATTTGTCAAAGACAACATCAGTAGAAACTCCATCAGGAGGTAAAATTTGGAGTCAAGGAGTAATTCTTCGTAAAGTGTCTCGTTTTGTAGTTGGTGCTGATGAAGATGCTCTTATTCCTATTCCTGTATTTTATGATGTGGAAAGTGGAGAGATTCTAATTGAAACTTTACCTAAAGAATTGAGAAAAGAATACGGCGGTGACGATATTTGATTGGTTAAAAGAAATTACTACTAACAAAACGTCCTGGGCTTCTTTTACAGAGGATCAGCGAGAATCATTCAATTCTTACATGGTTCATAGATTTGTAAGTATGTATGAAGGATACACTGAGGTTGCAAATTTGGGCCAAAGAATCCCTTATCCTGATAAAGAAAAAACTTATAAATACTATTGCTCTATGTTACCTAAAAAGAATGTTTTCCTCAAGTACATTAAATCTTCTAAAAAGAAGCCTAGTAATTCATTGCTACAGTATGTAGCTAATTTTTATACAATATCATTAGGCGAAGCTGAAGATTATTTGTATATTCTTAAAAAAGAAGGAATAGAACATATTCTAGAAAAATCAGGAGTTGATGATAAGGAAATTAAAAAGTTATTAAAAGAAATCAAATGACAAAAAATAGTGATGTTTATGGAGTCACATTTGACACTCCAAACTTAAATACAAGAACCATTCCTAAAACAGACTCAATTGTAGACTCAGTTATTGATGAGTATATTAAAAGAGCAGAAATGGGTAAAAACAAATATAATAATACTTTAGATAGAACTGATTTATCTGTATTAGAATATTTACAACACGCCAAAGAAGAAGCAATGGATTTAGCTCTCTACTTAGAGAAAACAATTCAGATGCTGAACGGTAAAAAATAAGTTTTGAGTAGAAAGAAAAAAATACCTGCAATTGTAAAACAAATCAAAAAACATACTCTAAAGGAAATTAATTACGCTACTGAAAAAGCAATTTCCTATAGTCAAATGTCTATGTTTTTGTCTTGCCCACGTAAATGGTCGTTACAATATAGAGACGGTTATTATACATCTGAACAGTCTATTCATATGACATTCGGAACTGCATTACATGAGGTTATACAACATTATATAACAACTATATATGATGTTAGTGGCGCTGAAGCGGACCGAATTAATATAGAAGAATATTTTGAAGATCGATTTAGAGAAACATATTTAAAAGATTACAAATCTAATAAAAATGTTCATTTTTCTGATCCTGTCGAAATGAGAGAGTTTTATGAAGATGGGTTAGCTATTTTAGATTTTGTAAAGAAAAAACGAAGTGGGTATTTTGGTAAGCGAGGATGGTTTTTAGTAGGCTGTGAAGTACCTCTATTACTTAACCCTCATCCCGAATTCAGAACTATTTTATATAAGGGCTACTTGGATGTTGTTTTGTATCATGAACCAACTAATACTTTTAAAATTATAGATATTAAAACATCTAGAAGTGGTTGGGATGATAAAACTAAAAAAGATGAAACTAAACAACTCCAATTAGTCCTTTATAAAAAGTTTTATAGTCAACAATTTGGGGTACCTGAAGACAATATTGAAATAGAATTTTTTATCGTTAAAAGAAAAATATGGGAAGAATCACCATTTCCAATATCTAGAATACAAGAATACACTCCGGCTAGTGGTAAAATTAAGATGGGTAAAGCAACTAACACTATTAATTCATTTATAGAAGAAGTATTTAACCATGATGGTTCACATAAAAATAAAGTATTTGAACCTAATCCTAGTAAATATAGTTGTATGTATTGTCCTTTTAAAAATAAAAAGGAACTTTGTAACGCTAGTATATCTTAAAGAATCCTAATATATTTATATACGATATTAAAAATAAAAGCTATGACAAATAAAAAGGATATGACATTAACCTCTGTAAAAGTACAGAGTGAGTTATTCGAGGATTTTAAGATTGCATGTGTTAAGTACAAATTTTCTTTACAAAAGCTTGCTGACCGCACTATTCATCTGTATCTTACCGATGAAGATTTTAGAAAAAAAGTTCATTCACACAACAACCTAGAAATTAAAAATTAAAATTAAGTTACATGAAAGATAAATTCAGTTATTTACCTCCTGATAAGAGGAAGAAAATTCTATTAATTTGCGATGACATTAGAGTCCATTCAGGTATCGCAACTGTTGCTAGAGAAATTGTAATTCAAACAGCTCAACACTTTAATTGGGTGAATTTAGCGGGAGCTATTACTCATCCTGAAAAAGGTAAAAAATTAGATTTGTGTGAAGACACAAATAAAAATGCTGGGATTACAGATTCATCTGTATTTTTATATCCTGTTGATGGGTATGGAGATACTACAGTTTTAAGACAAATCATCCAAATAGAAAAACCAGACGCTATTATGTTGATTACAGATCCACGTTATTTTGTTTGGTTATTTGCTATTGAAAATGAAATCCGTAAACAAATTCCTATTACTTATTTGAACATTTGGGATGATTATCCAGCACCAATGTATAATCTTCCATTCTATGAAGCTTGTGATTTGTTGATGGGTATTTCAAAACAAACAGTTAATATTAATAAGTTAGTATTAGGTGAAAAAGCAAACAATAAAGTGATTGAGTATGTTCCTCATGGTTTAAATAAAGATATTTTTAAACCTATTGCTAAAAATGATAAAGAATGGGAAGAAGTACAAAAATATAAAAAACGTATTTTTGGTAAATTAGATCCTGAATTTATTGTTTTCTTTAACTCTAGAAACATCCGTCGCAAACAAATTCCAGATGCATTAATGGCTTTTAGATTATTTTTAGATAAATTACCTAAAGAAAAAGCTAAAAAATGTTTCTTAATGCTTCATACTGAACGTGTAAGTGAACATGGTACTGATTTGCCTGCTGTTATTGATTTATTCTTTGAAGAAGAATATAAACACAATATTGTATTTACAAACATGCATGCTAGTACACATGAAATGAGTTTGTTATATAATATGTCTGATGTTCAAATTTTATTAACATCAAATGAAGGTTGGGGATTAAGTTTAACAGAAGCTATGTTGTGTGGTTTACCTATTATTGCAAATGTAACAGGTGGTATGCAAGATCAAATGCGTTTTGAATTTGAAGATGGTACTTGGATTGATTTTGATGAAAACTTTCCATCAAACCATAGAGGTACAATTAAAAAACATGGTGAATGGGCGTTTCCAGTATATCCAACATCACGTTCAATTGTAGGTTCTCCTCCAACACCTTATATTTTTGATGATAGATGTGAGGCTGAAGACGCAGCTGAACAAATTATGAATGTGTATAATTTAACTCCTGAAGAACGTCAATTAAAAGGTTTGAAAGGTAGAGAATGGGCTACAAGTGATGAAGCCGGATTCACATCAGAACATCAAGGTAAAAAAGTTATTGAATGTTTTGATAAACTATTTGAAACTTGGAAGCCTAGAAAACATTTTGAATTTGTTAATTCAAATACATATCCTGTTAGAACTTTAAAACATAAATTAATATATTAATGAAACCGTTATTTGTAATAAGTTGTCCTATTGATACCTACAGTGGGTATGGAGCACGTTCTCGTGATTTAGTTAAATCTATTATCGAATTAGATAAGTATGATGTTAAAATTTTACCTCAACGTTGGGGAGAGTGTCCTTGGGGATTTATCAATGATAATCCAGAATGGAAATTCTTAGAAAAACATATGTTGAATTCACCACAGTTACCTAAACAACCTGAGATTTGGGCTCAAGTAACTGTACCTAATGAATTCCAACCTATAGGAAAATTTAATATCGGCTTTACAGCAGGTATTGAAACCACAATTGCTATTCCTGAATGGATTGTTGGATGTAATAAAATGAATCTGAATATAGTTTCATCAAAACATTCAGCAGATGTATTAAAAAATAGTCAATTTGAACAAGTAAATGAACAAACTAAACAAGTTGATGGGATTTTAAAATTAGAAAAACCAGTTGAAGTGTTATTTGAAGGAGCTAATTTGAGTCAATATTTTGAAATGATTGATGAAGAATTACCGGATAGTGACTTAATATGTACTTTAGATGAAATTCCTGAATCATTTGCTTATTTGTTTGTTGGACATTGGATGCAAGGTGATATGGGAGAAGATAGAAAAAATGTTAGTTTAATGATTAAAGCATTTTTTGAAGTATTTAAAAATAAGAAAAATAAACCAGCATTAATTCTAAAAACATCAGGAGCAGGTTCATCTTATTATGATAGAGAAAATATTCTTCATAAAATCAGATTAATAAAAGAAACAGTTGAATCTCAGGATTTACCAAATGTTTATTTATTACATGGTGAATTTACAGATGAAGAAATGAATCATTTATATAACCATCCTAAAGTAAAAACAATGATTAATTTAACTAAAGGTGAAGGTTTTGGTCGTCCATTACTTGAATTTAGTTTAGTTAAAAAACCAATTATTGTTTCAAATTGGTCTGGACATATGGATTTCTTGAATCCTGAATTTGTTTATGCTATTAATGGTACACTGACAAATGTACACCCAAGTGCTGCAAATCAGTTTTTAATTCAAGAATCACAATGGTTTTCTCCAAACCAACCGGAAATAGCTAATGCTTTAAATGATACTTTTAATAACTATAAAAAATATCTTGATGGAGCCAAACGCCAAACATTCAGAAGTAAAACAATGTTTAGTTTTGATAAAATGAAAGAATTGATTAGTAGTTATTTAGATCAGTATGTACCTGAATTTCCTAAGCAAGTACAAATTAAATTACCTACTTTAAATAAAATTAGTCTTCCTAAAAAACCAGAAACAATAAATGGATAATTTAATTATATGTAATAGATGTAACTCAGATGCTTGTTACGTTGATGAAGTAAACCATGAAATAAAAACTTATTTTTGTTATGGGTGTGGTTTTCAAACTAATTCATTAATGAAAGAAGGTGAGGCTTTTTTTGAATCTCAATTAGAAGTTTTACCTGAATTGTATAAAGATTTATTTTATACTGATAAGGAAGGAAAAGTTTGGATGCCATCTGCTATAAATTTACCTCAACAAGGGATGGTTTTTGCTAATGGAAATAATATTGAAAATTGGATGTGGAGTGCTGTTAAAGCAGTTTCTGTAACAGATGAAGAAAAAGAAAAATATCCAATCCCAGGCCAACCAGGTAAATACTATGAGTGGAGAATGGATATGACTACAATATCTTATTTTGCTGAACATGATTACATGGAAGCTCTTTCATATATTGGAGTATTACCAAAATGATTAGTATAGCAATTACTGTTTGTAATGAACACCAGGAGTTAGAGACGTTACTTGATTATCTTCAAGAACGTGCTCTATCACCTGAGTATGAAGTCGTAGTACAAATTGACCAAGATAACCACACTGAAGAAGTATTAGGTGTTGTGATTGATAGAGGAATAAAACATTGGTTTTATCCTTTAAATAAAGATTTCGCTTCATATAAAAATGAACTCAAAAAACACTGCTTAGGAGAATTCATATTCCAAATTGATGCCGATGAATTAATAACTCTAGAAATGTTAGAATTACTTCCTCAAATTCTTAAGTCAAATCCTGAAGTAGATTTGTATTATGTTCCTAGAATTAATACCGTGAGTGGTATCACTCCAGAACATATACAGAAATGGGGTTGGAGATATGAAAACGAAAGAGTAAATTGGCCTGACTATCAAACTAGAATCTACAGAAACACTCCAGAAGTTAAATGGAAAAATGCAGTTCATGAAGTGATTGAAGGATATAAACAATTTACAGTATTACCAGCAGTAGATGAGTTAGCTTTAATTCATCATAAATCAATAGAAAAACAAGAAAAACAAAACAATTTTTATAATACAATATAAGTTATGGGACTATATAGACATCCAAATGAAGAAGCACCTCGAGTTCATACAGCAGATACTAAAGATATGACAGAATGGGCTGAGGAAAATGAACACAATTACACAGTAAGTCGATTAGAAGAACAAGCATGGGTTGATAGATATGAGCATGAATCAGATATTATTAGTAATATAATAAATGAGACAGGAGTATCTAAAATCTTAGAACTAGGCCCAGGCCCAGGAGTATTAGCACAATATATTCATAAAAAATCAAAACATGAATTAGATTACCATTTAATTGATAAACCAGTAGCAGAAAAAGTATTTAATGAAAGAAATTATAAAGGTAAATTCTTTGTTAAAGATATGTCTGAAGGTTTAGATATTGAAGGGTTAGATGAAGAGTACCATATGGTTATGGCTAATGATTTTCTAGAACATATTTTCAACCCTTCACATATTATGAGACAATCTCATAAATTATTAGTAGATGGAGGTTTGTTTTTTGTAAGTGTTCCTAACTGGAGAATGGGTCATAACTGGATTTATAGAGGATTATTTGATTATGATAACTGGTTATTATTTATGGAATATCATAATTTTAAATTTTTAGGTGAATATAGATCTAACCTAATGTGTCCTTATCATCCTAAATTAGATAGTGAATCTTTACTACCTGATGAAATGATACAAAGTTGGAACTGGTATATGTTGTTTGAAAAAGTTAGTATATAATGTTAAAAATATTTACTAATTTTAAAACAAGTAACGATTTTGAGTTTTTGTTTTCAAAATATAGTGATAAACCAATAACTATATTCAACGACTACATTCCCCAAAATCATAGTGACTTACAACACAACCCTTATAATTTTCTAATCATTCATGAACCTAATGAATTTTTTGGAATGCATAATTGGGTTATTCAAAATCATAATTTATTTAGTGGTATATTCACTTGGAGTGAAAATATATTAAATAATTGTGATAATGCTATATTATTTGATCATGGTGCTAGGAGTGAGGGAGATGAGTGGCTCAATACTTTTGAAACTGTTGTGGATAAAAAATTTGAAACAACATTTCTATCAGGAGCAAAAACATTAGTAGAAGGTCATAGATTCAGACAAGAAATTTATAAATTAAAAGATCAAATACAAACCCCAAACCGATGGTATTATGTTTTAGATGATTTCAATTGGGACGATTATAATAAAGGAGGTATAGGAAGAAGTACTAGACCTGAAAGTGCTACTTTTAATAATATTCCTAAACGAATCTGTTATAATGAAAATATGTTTCATGTCGCTGTTGAAAATATTAAATCAAATAATTGGTATACTGAGAAAATTGGGGATGCTTTTGCTTCTAAAACACTTCCTATTTATTGGGGTTGTCCAAATATAGGAGAACATTTTGATAAAAGAGGAATTATTAGTTTTGAAACTAAAGAAGAATTACTTAATATTATAAATAATTTAACTCCTGATGATTATTATTCTAGATTACCATACATTAACAAAAATTATGAGTTAGTTAAAAACTCATTTTTTCCTTATACATTAGATAATTTAATTCAACAAATAATAGATTTAAACAATATATGAAAAAAGTTTTAATAACAGGAGGAGCTGGATATCTAGGCTCCGTTTTAACAGAGGTTTTACTAAATAAAGGATACGTAGTTACCGTATTAGACAATTTAAGTTACAAACAAACATCAGTAGCACCTTTTTCTTATCATCCTAATTTTGATTTTATTTTAGGAGATGTTACTAATGAATCTTTACTTAAATCATTAGTAGAAAAAAATGATGTAATTATTCCCTTAGCAGCAATTGTAGGAATGCCTGCTTGTAAAGCACAACCTGAATTGACTGTAAAAGTAAATTATGAACAAGTAAAAAATATTACTAAATGGATTACTAAAGATCAAAAAGTAATTATTCCAAACACAAATAGTCAATATGGATCATCAACTGAAATTATTACTGAAGATTCTCCATTCAAACCATTATCACTTTATGCTGAAACTAAATGTAATGCTGAAAAAGCAGTGCTAGACTCAGGTAATGGAATCGCGTTAAGACTAGCTACTGTGTTTGGTATGTCATACCGTATGAGAATGGATTTATTAGTGCAAGACTTCGTTTATAAAGCAGTTACAGATGGTTATTTAGTATTGTTCGAGTCTCATTTTATCCGTAATTATATACACATTAGGGATATAGCTAATGCTTTTTTATTCATGATTGAAAATTATGAAAAATGCAATAACAATGCTTTTAATGTTGGTTTAACATCAGCAAATTGTACTAAATTAGAATTAGCAGAAACTATTAAATTATATGTTCCTGATTTAGTAATTGTAGAAAATAACTTTAAGCAAGATTTTGATCAAAGAAATTATATGGTTTCTAACTCTAAATTGGAATCCCAAGGATGGATACCTACATTTACACTTGAAGATGGAATTCAAGAATTGATTAAAGGATACCAACTAATTAGAAAATTTAAAGATAAAGATTTTACCAACTTATGATAGATGTACTATTTATAGCTCCTGGAAACGCCACTGGTGTTTACCAGGGGCTAGCTAATGATTATTCAGCGATTGAACCTCCAACTTGGGCTTTACTATTAGCTGAATCTTGTCGTTCTAAAGGATATACTGTAGGACTTATAGATGCTAATGCTGAGCAATTAAATAGAGAACAAGTATTAGAACGAGTTCAATTATTAAATCCTCGCCTTATTTGTTTTGTTGTTTATGGACAGAATGTAAATGCCGGAACAGTAAGTATGAGTGGTGCTGTTTATTTATCTGAGTATTTAAAAGAATGCGGGATTAAAACTCCTATATCTTATCTTGGATCTTATATTCAAGCAGTACCTGTTAAAGCATTAAAAGATGAACCATCAATTGATTTCGGTTTTACCAATGAAGGAGTTTATGCTTTACTTAATGTATTAGCTCAAGAGAATATTAATGTTGATGATTTAGGACATATTAAAGGCTTAGTTTGGAGAGAAAATGGAATACCTAAAATCAATCCAACTGAAAAAGTAGTACCTAATGATAGAATGGACATTGACCTTCCAGGTTATGCTTGGGATTTACTTCCAATGAAAGAAAGTCCTTTAGATTTATATAGAGCGCCTATGTGGCATGCAGAATATGATCAAAATAAACGTTCACCTTACGCTGCTATTCAAACTTCTTTAGGTTGTCAATTTGGGTGTGATTTTTGTATGATTAATATTTTAAATAGAGATGATGATGATGAAATTGGAGTAGCAGGAAATTATAGTGCTATGAGATATTGGTCACCTGAATTTATTATTAAAGAATTTGATAAATTAGTTGAATTGGGTGTTTACACTATTAAAATTACTGATGAAATGTTTTTACTTAATAGAAAATATTATGTACCTTTTTGTGAGTTGTTAAGAGATAGAGGTTATGGTAAATTTCTTAGAATGTGGGCTTATTCAAGAGTAGATACAGTCCGCCGCCCTGATTTATTAAAACTGGTTCGTGAAGCTGGTATTAAATGGTTAGCTTTAGGTATTGAAAGTGGTGATAAAACAGTTAGATTAGAAGTATCTAAAGGGAAGTTTGAGGATGTTGATATTAATAAAGTTATTGAACAAGTACATGAGGCGGATATTGAAGTAATGGCAAATTATATTTTTGGATTGCCTGGTGATACTAAAGAAAGTATGCAAAAAACTTTGGATTTATCAAAAGAATTATGTACTTTTGGATGGAACGCTTACGCGGCTATGGCTTTACCTGGTAGTAAATTATATAAAGATGCTGTTATGAATGGAACTCCACTTCCTAATAGTTATGAAGGTTATTCATTTCATGGATATGAAACATTACCTTTACCTACAGAAACACTTTCAGCGGCTGAAGTATTAGAATTTAGAGATAAAGCATTTGATGAATATCATTCATATCCTCCATTTTTAGAAAAAGTAAAAAATAAATTTGGACAAATAGCTGTTGATAATATTAATGAAATGCTTAAAGTAAAATTAAAACGCAAAATTATAGAAAATGGAAAATCTTCTAACTAAAGAACAATTAATTGCTTTTGAAGATCATATTGCTGATTGTTTTAACAACGCTATGATTAAATCCCCCGTTCATTTGTACTATGGAAATGAGGAACAAATGATAGATATTTTTAAAAATGTACAATCTGATGATTGGATTTTTTGTACTTGGAGATCTCACTATCAATGTTTATTGAAAGGAGTACCTCAAGAACAAATTAAACAAGATATTTTAGATGGTAAATCTATTACATTATGTTATCCTGAGTATAATATTTATTCATCTGCTATTGTAACTGGAAATATTCCTATTGCAACAGGTACTGCTTTAGATATTAAACGTAAAGGAGGTACAAACCATGTTTGGTGTTTTGTAGGTGATATGACTTCTGAAACAGGTACATTCTATGAAAATTGGAAATATGCTGTTAATCATGATTTGCCCATTACTTTTATTATTGAAGATAATGGTAAATCAGTTTGCACTGAAACAAGAAGTGTTTGGAACATAGAAGAACTAAGTTTTGCAAATGAAACAAGAAAAATAATTTATTACCAATATGAAACTAAATATCCTCATGCTGGTGCTGGACAACGAATTCAATTTTAAAAAATGAAATACTTTGATGAATTAAAAAGGTCAATGGATTGGTTAAACACCAAATCAGATACCTTGTTTTTAGGACAAGCAGTTGAGTATGCTGGAACTGCTATTACCAACACTTTAAAAGATGTTGATAGAAACAAAATGTTAGAAATGCCTGTAAATGAAGATATGCAGATGGGGATAACAATAGGAATGGCTTTAAATGGAACTGTACCTATTTCAATTTACCCACGTTGGAACTTTTTATTACTAGCAGCTAACCAATTGGTTAACCATTTAGATAAAATTAAAATTATGTCTAATGGTGGTTATACTCCTAAAGTGATTATTAGAACATCAATTGGATCTCAACGCCCATTACATCCTCAGCATCAACATATAGCTGATTTTACTTCTGGTTTTAAAGCTATGTGTGACTGGGTTGATATCATTCGTTTAGATGAACCTTATCAAATATTTGAAGCATTCCAATATGCTTATGAAAGAACAGATAACCGACCAACAGTATTAGTTGAGTGGGGAGACTATTATGGAGAAAAATAATATGAGTAATTTTTATTTACCGCTGATGAGCGATAACATTGATAAGGAAGATGTTAACGCATTAATTGACTTTTTAAGTCAAGACCAAATTCCTAAACTAACTAATGGACCTAAAGTTATTGAGTTTGAAAATGCTTGGGGTGAATGGTTAGGTACTAAATATAACTTAATGGTTAACTCCGGAGCATCAGCAAACGAGTTAACTATGTTGGCCTTGAATTACATTCATGGTGAAGGTGAAATTATTGTTCCACCACTTACTTGGATTTCAGATATTTCATCTGTTGTCTTTAGTGGAATGAAACCTGTATTTTGTGATATTAATTTAAAGAATTTTTCATTTGATATTGAGAAATTAAAACAAGTTATTACTCCAAATACAAGAGCAATATTTTTAACTCACGTACTTGGTGTTAATGGGTTGACAGACGAATTAATTCAATTATGTAATGAAAATAACATTTTATTAATTGAAGACGTTTGTGAATCTCATGGTACAACATTTAAAGGACAAAAAGTAGGTACTTATGGGTTTGCAAGTAATTTTAGTTTCTATTTTGCTCATCATATGTCTACTATTGAAGGCGGAATGATTTGTACTAATGATGAAAAATTCTATCAAGTATGTAGAGCTTTACGTTCTCATGGTATGATGAGGGAAATGACTAATAATGAAATGAAACAAGAAATCATTGATGCTAACCCTGATTTGAATCCTGACTTTATTTTTATTCGCCCTGCTCACAACTTCAGAAGTACTGAATTGAATGCTGTTATTGGTTTATCTCAAATTAAAAAACTAGATTCAAATAATTTACATCGTGTTGATAATTTTAAGTACTTTATGGAACATTTAGATTCAACTAAATATCATACTGATATTGAAATGGATGGACAATGTAATTACGCTTTCATAGTTGTATTAAAAGATGGTGATTTTGAATTTAGAAATAAAGTAGAATCAACATTACGTGAAAACGGAATTGAATTCAGACGTGGTTTATCTGGTGGAGGTAATCAATTAAGACAGCCTTGGTTTAAAAAACACTATAATATTGATCATTCTCAATTCCCAAATATGGATCATGTTCATCACTTTGGTTGGTATGTTGGAAACTATCCTTCATTAGAAAGAGAAAAAATTGATACTTTAATTAATGTATTAAATTCATTATAAATGAGAGTACAAGTATTACCGGATGTTGGGGTTTATAAACATAATGTCCATTATGATTATAGAGGTGAATTATGGACTATATGGAAAGAAGATGAATTTCCAAGAACTGATTTAAAATTTAATCATGATAAAATATCAACCTCTAGAAAACATGTTTTAAGAGGAATTCATGGGGATTATAAGTCATGGAAATTAGTAGAATGTTTGTATGGTGAATTATATTTTGTAGTAGTTGATAATAGACCGGATTCACGTAACTATGGTAACTGGACAAGTATGATGTTATCAGACAAAACTAGACAATCTGTATTATTACCTCCAGGATTTGGAAATGGCTTTTTAGTTATGAGTGATTTTTCTATATTCCATTACAAATGGGCTTATTCAGGTAAATATCCTGATGTAGAAGATCAATTTAGTTTAAATTGGCAAGATTCTAATTTAGGAATTGAATGGCCTATTGATAATCCTATACTATCTAAAAGAGATAAACATTATGGACTTTAAAAAATATGTAAATGAGATTCCTGACTTTCCTAAGCCAGGGGTCTCTTTTAAGGATATATCTCCTTTATTAAAATCAACTTGGTTACCTTATGCTATCCACAATATGAAAGGACTAGTTAAACATCCTGATTATTGGATAGGAATTGATTCAAGAGGATTTATATTCGCTTCAGCAATTGCTGCTTCTAATGGTGGTGGATTTATAATGTGTCGTAAAAAAGGCAAATTACCACCTCCAGTAATGAGTCAAACATATTCTTTAGAATATGGAGAAGATACTTTAGAAATACAACCTGGAACAGGTAAAGTAGTAATTGTAGATGATGTATATGCTACTGGTGGTACAATGAATGCTGTAGAACAGCTGTGTATTAAAGCCGGTTATGAAGTAATTGATAAATTAGTATTAATTGATTTAAAATACCTTCATGAACCTAACAATGTTAAAAGTCTAATTCAATATGAGTAAAAAAGTAATTATTGTTGCTTCACCTTTAGAAACAGGTTTAGCAAATGATGTAAATGGATACCCTATAATTTATAGTGGTGTTGGTAAAATTAATGCTACAATAGCTGCTTATAAAGCATTTACTGAAGGATATGATGAAATAATTAATATTGGCTCATGTGGTTCATTAAAACTTGAACGTGGTGATATAATTAATGTTGGGTTAGTTTATCAAGATATTGATGCTACTCCATTAAGTAATTATGGTCATACGCCTTTTGAATCAAACTCTTATCAAATTATTGCAAACCGTCTTTCTGATTTAACTTGTTTTACCACAGATTATTTCGTAGATTTACAACAATTAGAAAAATATTCACCATCTTATATTAGTATGATACATAGGTGTGATTGTTTTGATATGGAATGTTTTGCTATTGCTAAAGTAGCTAAACGTTTTAATATCAAATTCAAAGCATATAAATGGGTTTCAGATAATGGGGGTGATGTGAGTTGGGAAGAAAATTGTAAAATTGGTTTTGACAAAGTAAAAGAAATATTGAATGCCGACTGCTAAATTATATCATATTTTAGATGAAACACCTACAACCAAACGTTTCTTTTTTGAAGCTATTGATTTAGAAAAACTAAACTTCATTCCAGGTCAATTTATTTCATTTGAGTTTCCAATTCATGAAAAACAATCAAAGCGAGTAAGACATTTTTCAATTGCTAGCTACCCAAATAATAATAATTTATTTGAAGTAGTAATTGTTAAAAAAGAAGGTGGAGCAGGTACAGAATGGTTATGGAAACAAGAACTTGGTGTTGAAATACCATTCACTGGACCTTCAGGCATTATGGTTATGGATGAAAATAAAGTAAAAAATCATATCTTTATTTGTACTGGTACAGGTATTGGTCCATTTAGAAGTATGCTTTGGGACATTCATAACAACAACCTTCCTACAGGTGATTTAATTATGGTATTTGGTACTCGTGATAAACAAAGTATGCTTTATGTTGATGATATGTTGAAATTGGAAGAAAGTTTACCTCAAATGAAATATTTACCTATTTTATCTCGTGAAGAAATAAATGGTAAACAAGGATATGTTCATAAAGTATACACTGAAGTAATGAATGATTATTTTAAACAAATGGAAGAAGGTAAATACAATGATTTAGATTGTGTATTCTATATTTGTGGATGGAAGGATATGGTTAAGGAAGCTAGAGCTAATTTAATGGCTATGGGTTTTGATAAAAAACAAATTAAACAAGAAATTTATGAGTAATCTTAAAAAAGAAGAATTTAAACAATTTAATATTTTAGTTATAGGAGATACTTGTATTGATGAATTTATATATGGTTCAGCATTTAGATTAGCTCCTGAAGCACCAGTACCAGTATTTAATCCTGTCTATACAGAAACAAATAATGGGATGGCAGGTAATGTAGTAGCTAATTTACAAGCACTAGGTATTAATACTCATTTTATATACAATAATGAGAATGTAGTAAAAACTAGATATGTTGATGATAGATCAGGTCAAATATTACTCCGCGTAGATAAAAACGATAAAGTTAATAGAATATCAAAACAAATACTTGAAGGAATTAAAGGAAATAAGTATATGTTTCTAAAAATAGATGCTATTATTATAAGTGATTATGATAAAGGATTTTTGGATGAAGAAGATATCCGATTTATTTGTGAAAATAATACTAATGTGTTTATTGATACTAAAAAAATATTAGATAAATGGTGTTTTAATGCTTCATTTATTAAAATTAACCATGTTGAATATGAACGTACTGAATATACTTTAAACCATTTAAATATTGAAGATAAATTAGTAGTCACATTATCTAATAAAGGATGCCAATATAAAGGAAAACTATTTCCTGTAAAAAAAGTTAAAGTAAAAGACGTTTCAGGTGCTGGAGATACATTTTTATCTGGGTTAGTAGCCGAATATATTTTAACTAAAGATATAGAAAAAGCAATTTTATTTGCACAAGAATGTGCAACAGCAGTAGTACAAAAACAAGGAGTAGCAACAATATAATAACAAAAAATATAGACCAAGTCGGTAAAGTATCTTATCATACCGACTTTGATGATGAATCATTTATCTTCAGATACAATAACTTTTCTGAATTAATCCCAGAAGGATCTACAGTTCTAGACATTGGAGCTCATGTTGGATCTTTTGCTATGGTATTTGGTAGTTGTGTAGGTAAATTAGGTAATGTATTAGCATTTGAACCAAACTCAAAAACATTTGAAGTTTTAAAACAAAATGCTGATGCTAATCCTGATTTTAGTATTATACCTTATAATTTAGCTTGTACCCATAAAGATGGAAACTTCAAATTTCATTATTCAGATCCTAATGTTTATGGGATTGGAACAAACGGAGGGTTTTTTGATGGTATTGAAAAAGGTGATGAAATAAAACAATTTCATTCATATGAAGTAGATGTAACTGGAGTAAATGTTTATGATTTTGTTATTAAAAACCATCCTCAATTAGTAGATAAAATTAATTTCATTAAAACAGATACAGAAGGATTTGATAAGGAAGTTCTTAAAACACTTAAACCTATTATTGAAAAAAACAGACCTGTACTAATGGTTGAAGCCTTTAGAGCTTTAACTGATGAAGAAATTGATGACTTTTATAATACTATAAAATCTTTTGGATATGAACTTTATGATGTTTCTCCTTTAGATAATAAAAATGATTGTACTGGTCCTATCACTAAGGAAGAAATAGCTCATTATATTCGTCGTGTTGTTGATAATGGTAACTTCTTTTGCTTCCATAAAGATGATATACATAAATATAATTTACCAATAACTACTCCAGGTAAAACAGCAGTTGTTGTGTTTGGAAGAAATGATGGGTATAAAGAAGATGAAAGATTTGTTATTCATATTAACACAATGTTAGAAACTTTTGATGAGGTAGTATATGTTGATTGGAATTCACCAACACATAGTTTCTTGTATGATGTTATGGATAAAATTAAGCATGAAGGTCGTTTAAAACATATTGTAATTCCTCCTGAATACGCTAAATTAATGACTATGGATGATCCTAAAGCTCAAGTATGTAATACTGTTTTAGCTTTTAATATTGGAATTAGGAGAACAGATGCTGAATGGATAGTATTATCAACAACTGATATTATCCCTCCAAGAAAAGAACTAATGGATGAATTTATATCTAAAGCGGATAAAAATTCAATGTACTCCTTTAGTAGAAGAGATATTGAGTATAGTGGGGTAACAGATAATCTAGACAAATTAGATGAATATAGAAAACATTTAGACCAAACAACAGAACCTCGTTACTTCCCAGCTAAAGTTACACCTAACGATAATTATAGTATTTTTAATTGTTGTGGTGATTTTCAATTAGCAACTAAAAACTTATGGTATAAAATTAGAGGATATGAGGAGATGATGTTGTATGCTTGTTTTGTAGATACTAATGCTCAAAAGAAAGCAGTGTTGTATGGATTTAATTTAATTCCTGTATATGATGTTCCTTTATATCATATGTCTCATAAAGGAATGGAAAATGATGGTTCATCCCCTTCAAAACAAGTTTATAATGATGCTTGGGATTGGGTAGAAACATTTGATAAGTATTTAGATCATGAACATATTATGTTTTCCCGCAACGCTGACACTTGGGGTTTTTCAAATGTTGAAATTGAATATGAAACTATTTAATACTTATTATTATGATATTTAAGTTTTATAATCGATATGATAAAAACCAAGAAACAATTGGTCGTGTGGTTACCACCTCAAGGTTACAAGCAGCTAAAATGTTTGCTGAACGTAAACAATTACCCTTAAAAGAATTTTTAAAAATATTTGGTGTAACAACTATCCTATGAAAAACTTTGGTAAAAATTTAAAAATAGAACCTAAGAAAAAAGGTTTAAGTGAAAAAGAATTATTTATAGATATTATAAATGTTTTTGATGAATGTAATCAACGTACTGATGATTTAGAGGAAACGTATATGATGGGTATTTCTAGTTATGATGAGGCCTTCTATTTAATGATTGAGAACTTGCTTTATATACATTATGGTGAGTGGAAAACCGATATTATATTATGGTGGGTGTATGATAGATTTGGGCCTGAAGGTGAAATAATGCCTATTGAATTAAACGATCATGACACTAATTCCAAAGAATCAGTTGTTGTTGAAACAGCAGAACAATTATGGTCATTTTTAAAACGAATTGATAAATTAGAAAGTAAATAAGTTATGAGAAATTGTACAGGATGTGGTGAACCAATTCACCCAAAACGATTAGAAATTATGCCTAACACAACTCGTTGTGTAGCGTGCTCAACAGTACAGAAAAAAGGAGCAGTAACCATTATGAAGGGTGAAGGTGACCATACTTGGATTGAAACAATCCATTTGGAACATGATGATTTTGTAAAATATATGGAAGCAGAAAAGAAAATTAAACACATTTCAGAATTAGATGCTCCTACAGAACCAGAAGTACCGTTTGGATTTAGTGAAACTAAATTAGATAAAGACATAGATGCCTAAAGCTAAACCACTATCTAAAGAAATGATAGTGGCGGCAATGAATAAAACTAAGTCAAATAAAGCCGCCGCTCGTTACTTAAATGTATCTTATATTCACTATAAGAAATGGGCTAAACTTTATCAAGATGCTGTAACAGGTGAAGTATTATTTGATAAGCATAAAAACCAATCAGGTAAAGGTATTCCCAAATTCTTAAGTAATGGTAACCCTAGAAAGGATTTTGCATTATTAGATTTAATTGAAGGTAGAATCGATCCATCATCATTTAATCCAGCTAAAATTAAATATAGACTTATACAAGAAGGATATTTAAAGGAGGAATGTACTTCATGTGGTTTCCATGAACGTAGAGTATTAGATTATAAAATGCCCTTAATAATGAATTTTAGGGATGGCAATAAACAACATTACAGATTAGATAATATTCAATTATTATGTTATAATTGCTATTACCTTCAGATTGGAGACTTATTTACTGGTAAACAAATTGAGGGAATGGAAGACCATATATCTAAAAATGAATCTAAAGTGGATTGGGAAGTAGATGATTACACTCAACAACGACTTAAAGAATTAGGTTTATATGATTCTAAACCTGTTGATGATGGTTCTGAATTTATTTCTCGTCTTTAATATTTATAATCATGGTTAAAAAAATACCATTGCTTAAAAAAAGTAAGCATAAAAAACATGATGCTATTGTTAATGACTTTGAAAGTCAAAAGAACAAACAACTTGAAAAATTAGCAACAAAAAGCTTGGCTGAGCAAGAAAAGCTTAGTAGATTAAAGGAAAAGAACATCAAAACAGATTTTTTTAAATTATTTTAACTATGGTAGCAGAAATTACAGTAAACAATTCAGATGAATTTCAAGAATTGGTAGACCAAAAAGATTTTAGAATATCTAAAGCAATTGTAGAAGGTATTTTAGATAATGTTAAGTCAAAGAAAAAACATGTTCATGTTTTATCTATTACTTGTCTTGAAGAAGGAGAGATATATGATATTACTGTTGAACGTAAACACTTTGCTGAAACATTAGAAGAAAATTTACCTTATTATATTAGGGAAGAACAGTATGAGGATTGTAGTCGTATTGTAAGAACAATTGATGAGTTAAAAAATCCTGTTGTTAAGCAAAGAGGTAGACCAAAGAAATCTTAATTTAGTTAGGCTATTTAAAGCCTTATTATTATATTTAAAACAAAAATAAATGTTATGAAAAATTTAATCACAGAAGAGTTCAAAGAAAAATTCAAAGCAGCATTTGCTCGCTTTATGAACATTACTATTGTAGCATCAACTTTGATTGCTGGTTTTGGTCTAGGTTATTACTTTAATGAGTTAAAAATGAAACCTAAATCAGTTAATGAAACTATTCTTAACAAAGAAGTTAGAATCGCTATTGACTCAGAAAACAAATTGATTATGATGGACCGTAAAACTGGAGGCTATACTATCTATAGTGATTCAATAGGTCAAATTATTTTTAAAATGTATGCTTCTAAAATTGTTAATCCTATTAACTAATTAAAATATGTTTGCTAAATTGAAAAGTTGGTATTTGATTATTATTCTAGGTATTATTATAGCTATGTTCTATAATATTAATAGAAGAATGGATGATTTTGAAGACAAATTAGATTTAGCTGCTGGAACAACATCACTCCAGATGTATGAGTCAATTGAACACTGGAGTGATAGTTTCAATATCCCTAAACATATTGCTTACAATGTTGCTTATTTAGAAACACGTTACCAAGGTCCATTTGATTTTGATTATGAACATCGCAAAACATCATCTGCTGGTGCTGTAGGGCCTATGCAAATTATTACAAGATGGGCTCAACCATACACTAAGAAACGCGTTACTGCAAAAGAATTACGTAACAATATTGATTTGAATGTTATGATTAGTATGAAAATGCTTCGCAAATGGTATTCAATTCATCATGATTGGACATTAGCTTGTGGTGCATATAATTCAGGACGGCCTATTAGAAATGATTATGCTGTTTACGCTACTACTAATAAGGATTATAAAGAAAAGTGGGATCGAATTTATGAATAAGTTGCCGTATGTATCAGCATGGCAGCAGCAAAATCTAAAAAAACATCAATAAGCGCTTCATCGCTTTACAAAGAAAAACCTAAAAAATCTAGAAAAGGTATCCATGCAAAGACTAAAATGTCTAAAAATAAAGGCTCTAAAAACTATGTTAAAGTAAATGTAGGTCAAGGGTAAATTATGAGTGAGATATTAAAAAAACATAAGTCTAATTCTTTATCTAAACGTTATAGAAAAAGTAGAATACATGGTAAAAAATTTAATAAACGT
>Ga0315909_10001317_pt1 | contig 33583 bp, 31 predicted proteins | sample LakEriMetagenome_11_FD_203527 | JGI IMG/M metagenome (GOLD analysis project Ga0315909, IMG submission 203527) | Freshwater fungal communities from buoy surface, Lake Erie, Ohio, United States - Buoy 2 MA125 | ecosystem: Environmental > Aquatic > Freshwater > Lake | place: USA: Lake Erie, Ohio... | reverse complement strand
GTCATATGCGCGCCAGTGAGGTCGGTGCTGCAACCTCTCGTGGCGGGCCTTGCGGACCTCGAGCCGATGGTCGTGGAGGAGGGCGTCGACATCGACGTGGACGACCTCGTGGCTGACCTCGTCCTGCGCGGCTACTCCCGCGTGGACCTGGTGGAGCGTCGCGGGCACTTCGCTGTGCGCGGTGGCATCATCGATATCTTTCCCACGACCGCCGAACACCCCGTGCGCATTGAGCTCTGGGGGGACACGGTGGAGGAGATACGCGACTTCGCCGTTGCGGATCAGCGATCACGAAGCCATGTGGGTCGTGTCGTCCTGCATCCCGCTCGAGAGCTACTCCTCACGCCCGAGGTGCGTGCTCGTGCACGGGAGCTCGCCACGACTCACCCAGGCACGGCAGATGTGCTCGACCGCGTGGCCGAAGGGCTGGTGGTCGATGGCATGGAGGCCTTCGCCGCGGTCCTGGTCGATCGCATGGAGCTCCTGGTCGACGTGCTTCCGAAGGGCTCCCTCGTCATCCTCTGCGACCCCGAGCGCATCCGCTCGCGGGCCGAGGACCTCGTCCGCACCTCGCAGGAGTTCCTCGTGGCGTCGTGGCATGGCGCCGCCGCGGGGGCGGCATCGCCCCTGGATGTCGAGGGACTCGACCTGGCGGCAGCGGCGTACCGCTCGGTCGCCGAGGTGGAGTCAGCGGCGCGTGCGCGCGGCCCCGTGTGGACATCGGACTCGTTCGCCCAGGAGTCCGACGACCTCCTCATCGACGCCCGTCCGCTGCCGGATCGGCGTGGCGGTCTCGCCGAGGTCCTGGACGACATTCGCGCGTGGCGCTCCTCGGGTGACCGGGTTGTCATCCTTGCTGAAGGTCCTGGATCGGCCGAGCGGATCGCATCCTCCCTGCGCGACGAGGGCATCACCGCGACGTGGCGAGACGACGTGGCCGGCGGGATCGATGATGAAGGCGTCGTGGTCGCGGCAGCGCGCTGGCAGGGTGGCTTTGCCTCGCCCGAGGGGCATCTCTACCTGGTGACGGAGGGCGACCTCTTCGGCGAGCGTTCACCGGTGCGCGATGCAGCCCGCATGCCATCGCGCAGGCGCCGCACCATCGATCCTCTGCAGCTCTCGGCTGGGGATCTCGTCGTGCACGAGCAGCACGGAGTTGGCAGGTACGTCGAGATGGCCCAGCGCACGGTGGCCGATGCCACACGTGAGTACCTCGTCATCGAGTACGCCGCCTCACGGAGAGGTCAGCCGCCGGATCGCCTCTACGTGCCGACGGATCAACTCGATCAGGTGACGCGTTATGTCGGTGGCGAGGCGCCGGCACTGAGCAAGCTCGGCGGCTCCGACTGGCAGCGGGCCAAGGCGCGGGCACGTCGTGCCGTGCGCGAGATCGCGGACGAACTGGTGCGGCTCTACGCCAAGCGTCAGGCGACCCCGGGTCATGCCTTCGCTCCCGACACCTCCTGGCAGCGTGAACTCGAAGACGCCTTCCCCTACGTCGAGACTCCCGACCAACTCGCGAGCATCGACGAGGTCAAGGCCGATATGGAGCGCACGATGCCGATGGACCGCGTCATTTGCGGTGACGTGGGCTACGGCAAGACCGAGATTGCTGTCCGTGCGGCGTTTAAAGCGGTCCAGGACGGCAAGCAGGTTGCGGTGCTCGTGCCCACGACCCTGCTGGTCCAGCAGCACTTCCGGACCTTCACCGAGCGCTACGCCCCCTTCCCCGTCAAGGTGGCGGCACTGTCCCGCTTCCAGACAGACGCCGAGGCCAAGCGCATTCTCGAAGGACTCGCCGACGGCACGGTGGATGTCGTGATCGGCACGCACCGCATGCTGACCCCACAGGTGCGCTTCAAGGACCTGGGTCTCCTCATCGTCGATGAGGAGCAGCGTTTCGGCGTCGAGCACAAGGAGCACATCAAGGCATTGCGCACGTCCGTCGACGTGCTCACGATGTCGGCGACCCCGATTCCCCGGACCCTCGAAATGTCGCTCACGGGCATCCGGGAGATGTCGACGATTCAGACGCCTCCGGAGGAGCGCCATCCCATCCTCACCTACGTCGGCCCCTTCGATGATCGTCAGGTGGCCGCGGCCATTCATCGTGAACTCATCAGAGACGGTCAGGTCTTCTTCATCCACAACCGCGTCGAGTCCATCGACCGGGTAGCGGGCCGCCTGCGGGATCTCGTGCCCGAGGCTCGTGTTGCCGTGGCGCATGGCCAGATGAACGAGCATGAGCTCGAGCGCATCGTCTTGGACTTCTGGGAGCGCCGCATCGACGTGCTTGTCGCCACCACCATCGTGGAGAACGGCATCGATATCCCCAACGCCAACACCCTTATCGTCGATCGAGCGGACATGCTCGGTCTCGCGCAGCTGCACCAGCTCCGGGGCCGGGTCGGCCGTGGGCGCGAGCGCGGATACGCGTACCTGCTCTACCCTCCCGAGCGCCCCCTCACGGAGACGGCGCACGAGCGGCTCACCACCATCGCGCAGCATGCCGATCTGGGCTCAGGCATGCAGATCGCGCTCAAGGACCTTGAGATTCGCGGCTCGGGCAATCTCCTCGGGGGCGAGCAGAGCGGCCACATCGCCGAGGTTGGCTTCGACCTCTATGTGAGGCTTGTCGGCGAAGCCCTCGCCCAGTCGCGCGGCGATGCGGACTCATCGCCACTCGAGGTCAAGATCGAGCTTCCCTTCGACGCGCACATTCCGCACGACTACGTCCCCGAGGAGCGGCTTCGCCTCGAGGCCTACCGCGGCATTGCTGCCGCGGTGAGTGACGCAGATGTGGATGCCGTCGCCGAGGAGCTCGTGGACCGCTATGGATCACCGCCGCTCCCGGTCGAGACACTCCTCGCCGTGGCGCGCTTGCGCGTGCGAGCGCGCGCGGCCGGGGTGGGCGAGATCGTGATGGCCGGCCCCCGAGTCCGCTTCCACCCCGTCGATCCACCGGAGTCGCGGCAGTTGCGGCTCGCCAGGCTCCACCCGGGCACGTTGGCCAAGCCCGCGGTCCGTACGATCCTGGTGCCGCGACCTCCCGCCGGATCGACCACTGATGTCGAACTGGTGGAGTGGGTGCGAGGAGTGCTCGACATCCTCGATCCGCCGGAGGCCGGGTAGCTCGACAAGGGTGGCTGCGCCGCCCTGGTGGGCGACGAAGTGTCAGGCGATGCGAGGAGCGGGAGCAACGTGACCACGGTGATACGGCGAGGGATCATCGCGCTGGTGGCAAGCATGGCGCTGGTCGGCTGCGCGGGCCTGGGCGAAGCGGGTTCCGCGGCGACGGTCGGTGATGTGCAGGTCTCGACCCAGACTTTGGCGTCGGAGACCGCGGCAATCCAGGTGCAGAGGGGTGGCCAGTCGGGCGCGCCCGACTCTGCTCTCACCCTCGCGGTGCTGCAGAGGCTGGTCATCACCGAACTGGTGGGCCAGGTAGCCGCCGCGCAGGGCATCACCGTCACCCAGGGTGAGATCGACGCCTCCATCGCTGAGTTCGAGGCGCAGCTCGGCGGCGCCGAGGCGCTGCAGGCGGCGTACCTCGAGGCCAACGTCCCCGCGGAGGCCATCAAGCAGCAGGTCACCCTCTCGCTCCAGGTGCGAAAGCTCGGTGCGGCCCTGGCCCCTGATGGGGACCAGAACGCCCAGGAGCAGGCGCTCGTGGAATTCGTGACCGTCTATGGCCAGCAAGAGGGCATCGAGGTGAGTCCCCGATTCGGCACGTGGGACACCACGACGCTCACCGTGGGACCGCTTCCGAGTGATCTATCGACCACCGAGCAGGTGGCGGATCCGCTCGCGGGCGTCCTCCCGGCTCCCTAGGCTCGCGCCATGTCGGAGCCAGGTGACGGCCTGAGCGCGCTCATCGCGGTCATGGACCGCCTGCGGTCGCCGGGTGGCTGCCCCTGGGATGCCCGCCAGACCCATCGCAGTCTCGCGGAGTACCTCATCGAGGAGTCCTACGAGACGGTCGAGGCCATCGAGTCCGGTGATCGCGACGACCTCCGCGAGGAACTCGGTGACCTCCTGCTGCAGGTGGTCTTCCACTCCCGAATTGCCGAGGAGGATCCCGAGGATCCCTGGGGCATCGACGATGTCGCACAGGGCATCGTCGACAAGTTGGTACGCCGCCATCCGCATGTCTTCGTCACGGCATCCGTCGACGCGGAGGCCGTGACGACCCCTGAGCAGGTGGAGTCCCGATGGCATGAGTTGAAGACCCAGGAGAAGGGTCGGGCATCCGTCACCGAGGGAATCCCCGAGGCCCTGCCTGCGCTGCTGCGCGCCAGCAAGGTCCTCGCGCGTAGCGAGCACCTTGACGTGCCCCTCCCGCAGCAGGGCAATCCGCTTGACGGTGTCGATGACGAGGAAGCCCTCGGCGACCTACTCCTCGTGCTCGTCGCGGCAAGTCGTGCGCGAGGCTGGGATGCGGAGGCCGCCTTGCGCGATGCTGTACGCCGTCAGGCCGGTCGCATCCGCGAGGCGGAGGGCGCGTGAGCGCATCCGAGCAGCTCGCCGTGCTGGCGGGGCAGTCTCGCGATGCCCTCTTCGGCTTTAACCCGGTCGCCGGGACCCACGCGGGATGGCATGAGCACGACGGGCGCCTGCCGGACCTCACGGATCCCGGAGTCGATGCGCACGTGCACGAACTCAATGCGCTGCTCGAGCGCATCGACGCGGTGGACGACCTCGACCTTGCCGTCGGCGAGCAGGTGGATCTCGAGGTGCTGCGCGCGCGCCTCGCCGCAGAGGCCTTCGACCTCTCCGAGATCGCGCGCCATCGCTGGGACCCCCTCGTCTGGGATCCGGCGAGCGGCGTGCACGCACTTGCCATCAAGGCGTTCGCGCCGCCACACGAGCGCCTGCAGAGTGCCCACGCTCGGCTAGGCGCGGTGCCGGCGTTCCTCTCCGATGCTCAGGCGACCCTGCGAGAGATGTCGGCGATTCACGTCGAGACGGCCCTGCTGCGCCTCGGGGGGTTCGACGCTGTCCTGGAGGAGTTGGCAGCACTGGGGCCCCTGGACCCCGAGACTGTCGACAGGGCCCGCGAGTCCGTGGCCGACCACCGCGCCTGGCTCGCGGAGCAACTGCCGCGCTCGAGGCGGGACCCCCGCCTCGGCGTGCGGCTGTATAGCGCGGCAGTGTGGCATCACCTCGACGAGGAGTTGGCCCCCGTGCAGGTGCTGGAGTTCGCGGAGGCGCACCTCGATGACGTGACCGCGCGCATGCGCGAAGTAGCAGCCGAGTATCTCGACGAGTCGGTCCACTCATCCGACATCGTGCGCCGCGCCCTTGCCGATGCTGCCGAGCATGCGCGTGTCGAGCGAGACACCCTCATGCCGACGATCCAGCGCGCTCTCGAGCGTACGACGCGTTTCGTGAGAGAGCGTGACCTGCTCACGCTGCCCGACCAGGCCGTTGACATCAGTGACATGCCCCCCATCCACAGGGGAGTCGCGGTCGCCTATTGCGATGCTCCGGGCCCGCTCGAGAGTGTGCCGGTGCGCACTGTTGTCGCCGTCGCGCCTCCGCCGGACGACTGGGAGCCGGATCGCGTGCGGTCCTTCCTGCGCGAGTACAACGCCGACCTCCTCCACGATCTCGCCATCCACGAGGCGATGCCCGGTCACGTCGTGCAGCTCGCCCGCGCCCGAGCGTCGGACACGTCACTGATTCGGCGCCTGTGTCCCTCGGGGGTTTTCATCGAGGGCTGGGCGGTCTACGCCGAAGAACTGATGGTCGACCGCGGATATGCACCCGACGACGACCCTCGCGCGCCGCTGCGCATACGCCTTCAGCAACTCAAGATGCAGGCGCGCGCGACCCTCAATGCGATCCTCGACGCCCGGGTGCATGGTGGCGATATCGATGAAGTGGCCGCGATCGAACTCCTGCGCAGGCGCGGATTCCAGGAGGAGGCCGAGGCCGCGGGCAAGTGGCGGCGCGCGCTCCTCACCGCGGCGCAGTTGCCGACGTACTTCGTGGGCTGGCGGGGGGTGCGCCAACTCGTCGATGATCTTCGGGTGCTCCACCCGGACTGGTCGGACCGCCGCCTACATGACCTCGTGCTCGATCACGGGTCGCTGGGGCCCCGCCATCTCCGAGCGGTCCTGGGACTCTGACTCCGCGGGGCTCGGTAGGGTTTTGGCATGGCCAGCATCGATGACGTCGTCGCCCGCGAGATCCTTGACTCGCGCGGCAATCCCACCGTCGAGGTCGAGATCATCCTCGACGACGGCACCACCGCGCGTGCGGCGGTCCCCTCCGGTGCGTCCACAGGCGCATTTGAGGCCGCGGAGCGCCGCGACGGCGATGCTGATCGTTACCTCGGCAAAGGGGTCCTCGCCGCGGTCGCGTCCGTGGAGGATGACATCGCGCCCGAGATCCTGGGCATCGACGCGTCCGAGCAGCGCCTCATCGACCAGATCATGGTGGACCTCGATGGCACACCCAATAAGTCGCGTCTCGGTGCCAATGCGGTGCTCGGTGTCTCCCTCGCGGTGGCTCGCGCAGCGGCCGGCTCCGCCGGGCTGCCGCTCTTCCGCTACGTCGGCGGCCCCAACGCGCACGTCCTGCCCGTGCCGATGATGAACATCCTCAACGGTGGGGCCCACGCCGACACCGACGTCGACATCCAGGAGTTCATGGTCGCGCCCATCGGTGCGGCAAACTTCACCGAGGCACTGCGCTGGGGTGCGGAGACCTATCACGCGCTGAAGTCGGTACTGCGCGAGCGCGGCCTCGCGACCGGCCTGGGCGACGAGGGCGGATTCGCTCCAAGCCTGCCGAGCAATCGAGCCGCACTGGAGCTCATCGTCGACGCGATCGGTCGCACCGGTCTGACCGTGGGAAGTGACATTGCCCTCGCGCTCGATGTCGCTTCGACAGAGTTCTTCGCCGATGGCTCCTACCGCTTCGAGGGTGCTTCCAGGTCCAGCGAGTGGATGACCGGTTACTACGAGGGTCTTCTCGCCGACTTCCCGCTCGTCTCCATCGAGGATCCACTGGCGGAGGACGACTGGGCCGGCTGGATTCACTGCACGGATGCGATTGGCGATCGCGTCCAGCTCGTGGGCGATGACCTCTTCGTCACCAACCCCGAGCGACTCGCCCGAGGCATCGCGGAGGGCGCGGCCAATGCCCTTCTCGTCAAGGTCAACCAGATCGGCACCCTCACCGAGACCCTCGATGCCGTGGCACTAGCCCAGAGCAATGGCTATCGCTGCATGATGAGCCACCGCTCCGGGGAGACGGAGGACACGACCATCGCGGACCTCGCGGTGGCGGTCAACGCGGGCCAGATCAAGACCGGCGCCCCGGCGAGGTCGGAGCGCGTGGCCAAGTACAACCAGTTGCTCCGCATCGAGGAGGAGTTGGACGACGCGTGCCGCTACGCCGGCGCCGCGGCGTTCCCGCGCTCGCGCCCCACTCCGTGAGAACATGGGCGGATGTCCGGCCCCCGTCCTGCCCTCACCGGTCGGGCGGCCATCCTGATCCTCGTCCTCGCGGCCCTCGTCGTGACACTTGCCATCCCGCTGCGGGCGTGGCTGTCGCAGCAGGCGGAGATCGCCGCACTCGAAGCCGATGTCACCCAGGCCCGTGAACGCGTGGAGGGACTCCGCGCCGAGCTCAAGGACTGGGAGGACCCCGCCTTCGTGATCGCTCAGGCACGAAGTCGCCTTCACTTCGTCTTCCCCGGTGAGGTGGGATACGTCGTCCTCGGAGAAGACGACAGACCGATCGTGCCCGAGGAAGATCGCGAGGCAGAGCAAGCGCCGTGGTACTCCCGCCTTTGGGAATCCACTCGCCAGGCCGATCGTTCGTGATCACGCCCGAAGACCAGCGCGCCATCGCGCAGCAACTCGGCCGTGAGCCGCGCGACATCGTCAGTGTCGCCCATCGCTGTCCGTGTGGCCGCCCTGATGTGGTGGCCACGGCACCGCGACTCTCCGATGGCACGCCCTTTCCCACCGTCTACTACCTCACGTGTCCCCGGGCAGCATCGGCGGTGGGCCGACTCGAGGGCACCGGTGTCATGCGTGAGATGGAAGCGCGTCTGGCGGAAGATCCGGATCTGCAGGCTTCCTACGTTGCTGCGCACGAGCACTATCTCGAGGCGCGAGGCGATCTCGGCGACGTACCCGAGATCGACGGGGTCTCCGCGGGCGGCATGCCTGACCGAGTGAAGTGCCTGCATGTGCTGCTCGCCCACTCGTTGGCGGCGGGACCGGGCATCAATCCCCTGGGTGACGAGGCGCGCGCCCTCGTGGGGGAGTGGTGGTCGGGGCGCTCCTGCGCGGACTCCGACTCAGAGGACGCACCTCGATGAGGGTGGGTGCGATCGACTGCGGCACCAACAGCATCCGGCTGCTCGTCGCCGACGTGGATGGCCCCGACTTGCGGGAAGTCGTGCGGGAGATGACGGTCGTGCGACTCGGCGAGGGAGTCGACCGCACGGGAGCCTTCTCGCAGGCGGCACTCGATCGGACCTTCGCGGCTTGCGACGCCTACGCGGCGACGCTCGATCGTATCGGGGTAGAACGCCTGCGATTCGTCGCCACGAGTGCGAGCCGCGACGTGAGCAACAGGTCGGCCTTCTTCGATGGCGTGCGCGAGCGGCTGGGCGTCGCGCCCGAGGTCATCTCTGGAGCGGAGGAGGCGCGACTGTCCTTCCGCGGGGCAGTCGAGGGCCTGCCGCCCAATCGCATCGCCATGCCGACGCTGGTCGTGGACATCGGTGGAGGGTCGACGGAATTCGTGCTCGGCGACCGCCGTCCCGACGGGAGCGTCGATGTCGAGGCTGCCGTATCCGTGGACATCGGCTGCGTGCGCATGACGGAGCGACACCTGCGGGGGGATCCTCCTTCACCCGAAGAGATAGCCCGGGTCGAGGCGGATGTCGATGCCGCGCTCGAGCGTGCCGCCCGCGAGGTGCCCCTTGACCGGGCACGCTCGCTCATCGGGGTCGCCGGCACGGTGACGACGGTCGTCGCCCTCGTACGCGACCTGCCGATCTATGACCCCGCGGCCATCCACGGTCTCCACGCCGACCCGCTCGAGATCGAGCAGATGACCGCACGGCTCCTCGCCATGCCGCGCGACCAGAGGGCAGCCTTGAGCGTGATGCACCCGGGCCGGGTGGACGTCATCGGAGGCGGGGCCCTGGTCCTGCGGGCCGTGGCGCGGCGCACGGGCCTGCCCGTGATCGCCAGCGAGACCGACATCCTCGATGGGGTCGCGCGAAGCCTGGCCGACGACGTCTCCTGAGGCGGTTCGTGTAAGCGATTGCGGCACTGTGGCGGAGCGCCGTACACTCCGCAGCCTGGCCTGTATCCGATCGGGGAGCGGGTCGTTGCAGTATCCGACGGCGCCGTTTCGCGGCGTCCACGGCGCGGAGGGGAAGCGTGTCTATCACCATCCGCGACGTCGCCCAGGCGGCCGGCGTGTCCACGGCGACGGTGTCGCGAGCGCTGCGCGGGCTCCCGCACGTCGATCCCGAGACCCGGGAGCGCGTGCGCCGAGTCGCCGCGGAGCTCGACTACGTCGTCTCGCCGAGTGCATCGCGACTGGCCAGCGGTCGCACCGGCACGGTCGCGGTCATCACTCCCTTTATCGATCGCTGGTTCTTCTCCACCCTGCTGTCGGGCATCAGTGACGTGCTGCAGGAAAGTGATGTCGACCTGCTGGTCTACGAGGTCGGTGACCCCGCGACGAGCCCGGGGCTGCCCGCTGAGAGACGCCTGCGCGGTCGCGTCGACGGCGTCATCGTGGTGACGCTGCCCACCGATGCTCCGCGCATCGCGGACATGCTCGAGATTGGCCTGCCGACGAGCTTCGTCGGTGTGCGCTGGCCCGGGGTTCCCTCGGTCTGTATCGACGATGCGGCGGCCGGACGCATGGCGACCCAGCACCTCATCAACCTCGGCCACGAGCGGATCGGGATCATCTCGGGACGCCCGCAGGCATCGACCTCGCAGGCGAGCCGCGCGCTCGGCTACGTCACCGCGATGGAGGGTGCGGGGCTCATGCCGGATCCCACGCTTGAGGCCTACGGATACTTCACCGTCGCGGGGGGAGAGTCGGCGATGACCTCCCTCCTCTCTCAGCCCAATCCGCCCACGGCGGTGTTTGCCATGTCCGATGACATGGCCTTCGGTGCGATCCGCGCCTTGCAGCGCCACGGCATCCGCCCCGGAGCCGACATTGCGATCGCGAGCATCGACGGTCATGAACTCGCGGAGTTGCTCGACCTCACGACCGTGGGCCAGCCGGTCGCCCAGATGGGGCGCGTGGCCGCCGATGCCCTCCTGGCCCGCATGCTAGGCCGTGATGTGAGCGGTCCCGACGAGATCACCGTGCCCACGACCCTGGTGGTGCGCGGGAGCACGGTCCGCCCGTCGGGTGCGGTTGACTCGTCACTGTTGGGATAGATCACGCGCATGCGCGCTACCTCGTAGGCTTCCTGCATGCCCACCATCGACATCCCGTCCGGCCAGCGCGGACTCACCGGCTACCTCGCGGTGCCCGACTCGGGTCGCGGCCCCGGTGTCGTGGTCATCCAGGAGTGGTGGGGAATCGTGCCTCACATCAGGTCGGTCGCCGACCGTCTCGCCGCGGCGGGCTTCGTCGCTCTCGCCCCGGACCTCTTCCGGGGCGAGCACACCACTGAGCCCGATGAGGCAGCCAAGCTCATGATGGGCCTACGCGTGGGAGCGGCCGCCGATGACATTGCGGCGTCTGCCGACCAGCTCATGCGCAGCGGGCTCCTCACCAGCGCCCAGGTGGGATGCGTGGGCTTCTGCATGGGCGGAGGCCTCGCGCTCCTCGCGCCGACCGTGAGCCCCCATATCGATTGCGCGGCGGCCTTCTACCCTGCGATGCCCTGGCCCGACTACCACCCGGCATGGGGTCAGTACTCCGGCAAGGAGGCTCTCGTCCACCAGTGCGAGGCCGATCTGCCGTCGACAGGTGACGACATCGCCCGATACGCCGAGGAGATCGCCGCCCATGGCGGCATCGCCGTCGTCGAGACTTACGCCGGCACGCAGCACGCCTTCTTCAACGACGACCGGCCCGAGGTCCATGATGCCGCCGCGTCGGCGCTGTCGTGGGAGCGCACGGTGTCACTGTTCCACCGACGACTGGACGGACCCTTCCGCTGACGACGCGGCCCGAGGCGAGTGCAGCGGCGTGCTCGACTGTTTCTGAGTTGGATGCGGCGGTCGTCGACTGCCGCGCGTGCCCGCGGCTGGTCGCATGGCGCGAGCAGGTGGCCCACGAGCGGAGGGCGGCGTACGCCGAGGAGGACTATTGGGGACGCCCGGTACCGGGCTTCGGTGACCCCTCCGCACGCGTCCTCGTCGTGGGCCTCGCGCCGGCCGCCCACGGAGCCAACCGCACGGGGCGGATGTTCACCGGTGACCGCAGCGGGGATTGGCTCTTCGCCGCCCTGCATCGCGCCGGCCTCGCGGCGCAGCCGACCTCGACGTCGCGGGTCGACGGTCAGCGACTCGCCGGAGTGCGCGTCACCTCCGCGGTGCACTGCGCGCCACCCGGCAATGCGCCCAGCCCCCAGGAGCGCGACACGTGCGCGCCGTGGCTTGTGCGGGAGATCCAGCTCTGCCGCCCTCGCGTCATCGTCGCCCTCGGGGGATTCGCGTGGACGGCGCTCCTGCGCGACCTGGCGCAGATGGGTGCTGCCCTCCCCACGCCGCGCCCGAGGTTCGGTCATGGCGCGGAGTGGTTCATCGCTGACGCATCGGGCGCTGCCGATGGCCTCTGGCTGCTCGGGTGCTACCACCCGAGCCAGCAGAACACCTTCACCGGCAGGCTCACCGCGCCCATGCTCGACGACGTACTCGGACGCGCCCGCGCCCTCGCGGGTGAGGCCTGATCAGGCCCTCCCGGAAGGAGAAGTGCCTCCGGAGGGGATCGAACCCTCACTGGACCGGGTTTAAGCCGGGCGTCTCTGCCAATTGGACTACGGAGGCGGGACCAGACTAGGCGGCCCCCGCCCTGCGGGGATTGCTTCCGGCCCTGGATCGGTTACCGTGGAGAGGAAGCGGGCGAGGGCCCGCTTCATGAGGGGAACCCCTCACCAGCGCAGGAGGAGCACCATGCAGACGGCCAACCCCGTCCTTGCCCGTATCGACCGCGACGCCGCCCAGGCCAGCCGCTCAGGGGCCGGGTTCGCCTACGACGAGGGCCGCAGCGCCGTGGCCTCCGCCCAGGCGGGCGCCCCGGCACCCGCACCCGCGTCGGCAGCCGGTGACGCTGGCATCTACGCCGGTGTGCAGATCCCGGCTCCCGCCGACCAGCGGATCACCTACGCCGACGTCATGGCCAAGTCCGCCATCATGTTCGCGATCGCCGTCGTGATGGCGTTCGCGGGCTGGATGATCACCGAGGCCATGCCCGGTGTCGGCACCCTCCTCGTCTTCGGCGCGATGATCGCCACGATCGGGCTCGGCCTCGTCAACGCCTTCAAGCGCCAGGTGAGCCCGCCCCTGACGATCCTGTACGCCGCCGTCTCCGGCATCTTCCTCGGCGCGATCAGCTACTGGTACAACCAGATGGCCCTGCAGTCCGACTACGAGGGCCTGGTTCTGCAGGCGGTCCTTGCGACCTTCACCACCTTCGGCGTCATGCTTCTGCTCTACGGCACGGGCATCGTCAAGGTCAACAACAAGTTCATGAAGTTCATGCTCGTCGCGATGGTGTCCTACCTCTTCATCGGCATTGCCTCGTTCGTCGCGGCGATGTTCGGCGTCGGTGGCGGCTGGGGCTTCTACGGCGTGGGCACGCTGGGCCTGCTCCTGTGCATCTTCGGCGTCGGCCTCGCGGCGTTCAGCCTCATGCTCGACTTCGAGGCCATCAAGCAGGGCGTCGCGATGGGCCTGCCCGAGCGCGAGTCGTGGCGCATGTCCTTCGGCCTGCTCGTCACACTCGTCTGGCTCTACCTCGAGTTCCTGCGCCTCTTCGCCATCATCGCCGCCGGGCGCGAGTAGCCCCTCGTGCATCAAGGGACGGGGCCCGGCGAGACGGCAGAACCGCTCACGGGCCCCGACGCCTTTGTTGAGCTCGGTCGCGTCGTGGACCGTCTGCGCAGCATGCCGCTCACGCGGCTTGCCGCACCATGGACGACCTTCCCTTCGCTCGCGGCAGGTGCGCGCGCCCTTGCTCAGGAGCTCGCGGACCGCGGCGCGCTTCTCGCCGACCACGAGCCGCACGCGGTCCCCGATGTCGGCGATGCCGCCGTGGGGGATCAGGTGGCCGTGACCGGGCGTGAGGTGCTCGACCTGAGCCCCTCGGCGGCGGACCTCGCCTGGATGGCGCAGCGGCTGCGGGACTTCCGCCTCAGCGTGTGATGTCGTCCACCAGGGCAGGGAGGATCTCGCCCTCGCCGCCGAGTCGCCAGGCGGCAATGACCTCGGGCAGCAGAGCCTGGGCGGCGGCGGCGTAGCCATCGGTCGAGGGATGGAAGCGGTCCTCGGCGAACATCACATCGGGCCGGTCATCGAATTCCGGGCCGAGGCGCGACCCCAAGGACACGGGTCGACCCCCCTCGGCGAGGGTTGCCTTCGCCTGCGCTGCAGCGAGCTTGCGCGACGCGCGGCGCATCACCGCGCGCAAGGGCTGGGGCACGGGTTTGACCGTGCCCAGGTCCGGGCAGGTCGCCATGACGACCTCGGTGCCGGATTCGCGCAGTCGCCGGACGGCCCTGCGCAGTCGACGTGCGGAGAGCGCGCGTGGGATCAGATGGGTCACATCATTCGCGCCGATCATGATGACGGCGACATGGGGTCGCGTCCACAGTGCCCGGTCGATCTGCGGATCCAGGTCGACGGTCTGAGCCCCGATGACCGCGTGGTTGCTCAGCGTGACCGTGCGTCCGGATACCTCCGCGAGCGCACTCGCCAGGATCGCGCCCATCGTGTCGTCGGGGCTCTCGGCGCCCAGACCCGCGGCACCGGAGTCGCCGAGCACGGCGAGCCTGATGGAGGTGCCCGGGCCGCTTCCGTAGCGGCCGTCGGCGTAGGGGGCGGTGGTAGTGCGGGGTCCGATGCGCCGGCGCGCCTCGAAGGCCTGCGCCGCAAGCAGCCCTCCCACAGCCACCGCGGTGGCGCCCACGGCAGCGGCCGCCCGGGTCACGGGTTTCGTGCGCATCAGCCGCGCGCCCTCCTGAGGAATCCGCGCACCTGCTCCCGGGCGTTGTCGCGGATCTCGGGCCCGTGGGTGAAGGCGGCGACGTCGTAGTCGACCTCACCGAGTGCGTGGGCGGTCTCGACGTTTTGGCGGAAGGACGTGCAGAAGGCCTTGGTCGGCCATGACATGCGGGAGTTCATGTTGAAGATCGAGTCACCCGTGATGAGTACGCCGCTCCCGGGGTGCAGCAGCGAGATGTGCCCCGGCGTGTGACCGGGAGTGTGGAGAATGCGCAGCCCTCCGGCGACGTCAAGCACCTGGCCATCGGTGAGCTCAGCGGAGACGGGAGTCGCCTGGAAGTCACCCCAGGGCGCGCGCGCAAAGATCCGCCCGGACGTGGACGTCGTGTCACCGGGCACGCGTGTGCCGGTGCGCACATACTCGGCGTCATCCGCGTGGACGTCGACTCCCAGGGCGGCGGTCTCGTCGACCATGCGCGAGGCGCCCCCCGAGTGGTCGAAATGCGCGTGGGTGAGCACGATGCGCTGCACGTCTCGGGGGTGCTTGCCGATGGCGGCGAGTGCGCTCACGATCTTGGCCGGGGCGCGCTTGAGGCCGCAGTCGACGAGAGTCACAGATCCGTCGTCGTCGACGAAGGCGTAGGAGTTGATGAAGTCGCCGAGCGTGGGGATCCGGTAGACACCGGCACCCAGGGCGACAGCAGGTGTGCGGGCCACGGGCACAGACTAGGCTCTTGTCCCGTGCGCGTCGTCGACTCCGTCGTGGATCTCATCGGCAATACCCCTCTCGTGAGGCTCAATCGCGTGACCGAGGGCATTGATTGCCCCGTCTACGCCAAGGTGGAGTACCTCAATCCGGGTGGCTCGGTGAAGGACCGCATCGCCACGCGGATGATCGAGGCGGCCGAGCGTGATGGGCTGATCGCCCCCGGGGGCACCATCGTCGAGCCGACGAGCGGCAACACGGGCGTGGGCCTGGCCATCGTCGCCCAGCAGCGCGGCTACCGCTGCGTCTTCGTCTGCCCGGACAAGGTCTCCAAGGACAAGCAGGACGTCCTGCGCGCCTACGGTGCCGAGGTGGTCGAGTGCCCCACCGCCGTCGATCCCGAGGATCCGCGGTCCTACTACTCCGTCAGTGATCGCCTAGCCCGCGAGATCCCGGGTGCCTGGAAGCCCGATCAGTACTCCAACCCCAACAACCCGCGCTCGCACTACGAGACCACAGGCCCGGAGATCTGGGAGCAGACCGCTGGCAAGGTGACGCACTTCGTCGCGGGAGCGGGCACGGGCGGCACCATCAGCGGCGTCGGGCGCTACCTCAAGGAAGCCAGCGACGGGCGGGTGCGCATCATCGCCGCCGACCCCGAGGGATCGGTCTACTCCGGAGGCACCGGTCGCCCGTACCTGGTCGAGGGAGTCGGCGAGGACTTCTGGCCGTCTACCTACGACGCCGAGATGGCGGATGAGGTCATCGCGGTGAGCGATCGCGACTCCTTCGAGATGACGCGCCGTCTCGCGCGCGAGGAGGGGCTCCTGGTGGGCGGCTCCTGCGGGATGGCGGTCGTCGCGGCCCTCGACGTCGCGCGTCGGGCCACCGCGGATGACATGGTCGTCGTCCTCCTGCCCGACAGCGGCCGCGGCTACCTCTCGAAGGTCTTCAACGACGAATGGCTCGCCTCCTACGGATTCGGTGCGCCCGTGGGCGATCGCACCGTCGGCGACGTGCTCCGCGGGAAGTCCGGCGACCTGCCGCCCTTCGTCCACGCACACCCGACCGAGTCGGTCCGCGAAGCGATCGACACGCTCCGAGAGTTCGGCGTCTCCCAGATGCCGGTTGTCCGCGCGGAGCCGCCCGTCATGGCGGCCGAGGTGGTCGGCTCCGTGGTCGAGCGCGATCTGCTTGATGCGCTCTTCGCGGGCCGCGCGTCACTGGCCGACACCCTCGACCAGCACATGTCGCCGAAGCTCCCGCAGGTCGGCGCGGGCGAGCCGGTGTCGGCGGCCGTCACGGCGATGGAGTCCTCCGACGCCATCCTGGTGCTTGATGACGGCAAGCCCGTCGGTGTGCTGTCGCGCCAGGACCTGCTCGGATATCTCGCAGGCTGAACCAGCCAGGGATTAACACGGATCCCGTGTAGCACGAGATCCGTGTTAATCTGACGCCATGACCAACCTGACCATCACGGTGGACGAGGAGACCCTGCGGCGGGCCCGCATTCGCGCTCTTGAGGAGGGATCCTCGGTCAACGCCGTCCTGCGCGATTACCTCTCCAGGTACGCCGAGGATCGCAATCGGGCGGAGAGAGATCGAAGTGTGCTGCGCGCGCTGCTCCGCCACGCGCAGGCGCACCCTGGTCGGTCTGGGGGCGCGCGCCTCCGCCGGGAGGACCTCTACGAGGACCGCGTACGTTGGCCGCGCTGACGTTCGTCGACACCAACGTCCTCGCTTATGCCTACGACGCCGATTCCGGGGAGAAGGGCGAACGGGCGCGCGAGATCCTCGCGGATATCGACGGTGCCGTTGTCAGCACCCAGGTGGTCTTGGAATTCTTTGCCGTGCTCACGCGCAAGCTGGGGCTTACCCGCGACGCCGCGGAGGAAGCGACTGAGTCGCTCATGGAGCTGGAGGTCGTGGCAACCGATGCGCGGCTAGTGAGAGAGGGTCTGCGTATCTCACGTGACCACGACATCTCGCACTGGGACGGAATGATCATTGCTGCCGCGGCGGCATCGGGCTGTGAAGTGCTCTTGACCGAAGACCTTAATGACGGTCAGGTCATCGAGGGTGTGCGCGTGGTCAATCCCTTCCCTGCGTAGGCCCTAACGGCTCCAGATGTCGCCCACGGTGAATCCCGTGGGGAAGGGGTCCGTGGGGTCGACGACGTAGTCGGCGAAGCCGGTGATCCACCCGTGCCCAGTGACCTCGGGTACGACGGCCCGCACGCCGCCCAGGTCGACTTCCTCAACGAGCCGACCGATGAAGACGGTGTCGGTGATGCTCTCGTGGCGGAACTCCTCGCCGAGCCCGAGCTCACCGCGTGCGTGCAGTGTCGCCATGCGGGCACTCGTGCCGGTGCCGCAGGGAGAGCGGTCGAGGCAGCCGGTGAAACTGCCGGGTGCGTCCCAGCTGGGCTGGCCCGTGCCCATCGTTACGGCATTGCGGCGGGAGTTGGCCGCTGACCGCGGTGGCGCGGACAACTGAGAGATCGTGACGCCCGCCAGCGAGGGATCGAGCGGATGGTGCACCGGGTACTGCTCGCTCGCGGCGAGGGTGAGCATGCTGCCGAAGCGCACGATGTCGCTGCCCTCGTCGGGTATCAGCTCGAGGCCGAAAGCGGATGCGTTCGCGATGGCGTAGAACATCCCGCCCCATGCGATATCAGTCTCGATCGTGCCGACTCCGGGGATCTCCACGGGGACCCCCAGGTGAGCTGCGTACGCCGGGACGTTGCGGAAGGTGATCGACGTGGCCTTTCCCTCTGCGACCGTGGCGGTGATCTCGATAAGGCCCGCAGGAGCCTCGAGCGTGAATCGCGTGACCGGCTCGGTCATCTCGACCATGCCGGTCTCGATGAGCACGGTGGCGACGCAGATGGTGTTGCTACCCGACATCGCGGGGTATTCGACGTGCTCCATGATCACGTAGCCGTAATCGGCCGCAGGGTTGCTCGAGGGAAGGATCAGGTTGCAGCACGAAGCGGGGTAGCCACGCGGCTCATTGAGCATGATCTTGCGCAGATCGTCCGCATGGGACTCCAGGTATCGCGCCTTGTCCAGCATGGTCGCGCCGGGCACGTCGCCCACGCCGCCGGTGATGACGCGGCCGGGCATGCCATCGGCGTGGATGTCGACGGCCGTGATCCTGCGATCGAAGGTCACGAGGCCTCCCTAGGTGCTCACGGAGTAGGGCTTAGGGACGGGGCTGATCGTCCATCGTGAAGACGCGTCGCGTCTCCTGCGGCCAGCCGCATGCCTCGGCGACGCGGCCGGCCCAGTAGCGCGCCTGTTCCTCGTTAGCGACGTTCACCACGGTGAAGCCACCCAGGTACTCCGGGGAGCGGGAGTAGCGGCCGGGCGTGAAGACAAGGCTTCCTGACGTGGCGTCAGCCGCGATGGCGGCATCGACATCCTCGTCGACGCCGCCGGCGAAGACGTAGACGCCCTGCGCCTGCATCTCCTCGACGACGGCGTTGGCTAGAGGAGCGCGGGAGTCGTACCACTCAGCCGGGTGGTCGCCCACCCATTGCTGGTTGAAGTAGATGATGAAGTGCATCTACAGCGCCGGGAGCGCGAGGCCGGTGTTGGCGTGGCAGCGGTAGCCGTTGGGCACCTTGTAGAGGTACTGCTGGTGGTAGCCCTCGCCGTAGTAGAAGGGCCAGTCGCCCGCGGGAGCGACCTGAGTCGTGATGTCGCCGTAGCCGCGCTCGGCGATCACACCGGCGTACGCCGCGGACGATCGCTCGACGAGGTCACGCTGAGCCTCGGTGGTGTAGAAGACCGCGCTTCGGTACTGCGTGCCCTGATCATTGCCCTGGCGATAGCCCTGCGTCGGATCGTGGCTCTCCCAGAAGTGCTTGAGCACGTCGTAGGTCGAGATCTGGTCCTCGCGGTAGGTGACGAGCACGGCTTCGGTGTGCCCGGTGCGTCCGGTGCACACCTCTTCGTACGTCGGATGCGGGGTGAAGCCACCCTGGTAGCCGACGGCGGTGGTGTAGACGCCCGGCAGGCGCCAGTAGATCTCCTCCGCGCCCCAGAAGCAGCCCATGCCGAGGTAGATCGCCGAGAGGTCCTCGGGCCATGGCTCGACCGGGAGATCGCGGATCGGCGTGCCGAGCACGGCGTGATCCGCGGGGATCTCGAAGGGGTAGTGGTCGCGGCCGGGTAGGGCGGCGTCCGGGGTCACCATCGTCGACTTGCCGGAGGAGAAGAGGAAGGCCATGGGGGGAGTATGCCGCGGGTGCGCCCGGCTCGCCCGCCCCGCCTAGGCTCGCCCCATGACGTCATGGGACCAGGCGGGCTTCGAGACACGCGCCATCCACGCCGGGCAGGAGCCCGACCCGCAGACGGGCGCTGTCGTGCCGCCCGTCTACCAGGTGTCGACGTATGCCCAGGACGGCGTGGGCGGACTGCGCGGAGGCTATGAGTACTCCCGCAGCGGCAACCCCACGCGCACGGCTCTCGAGGAGTGCCTGGCCTCGCTCGAGGGCGGGGCACGTGGCCTGGCCTTCGCCTCCGGGCTGGCGGCCGAGGACACCCTGCTGCGCACGGTGACCGCTCCGGGTGCGCACGCGATCATCGGCAACGACGCCTACGGCGGTACCTATCGACTCTTCGCCAAGGTCGCCGAGCCGTGGGGTGTCGAGCATACGCCCGTGGATCTCACGGACCTCGATGCTGTGCGCGCGGCCGTGCGACCTGGGAGCACGCGCATCATCTGGGCGGAGACCCCGACCAATCCTCTGCTCACCGTCGTCGACATTGCCGCGCTCGCGCAGATCGCCCATGACGCAGGTGCCCTGCTCGTCGTCGACAACACCTTCGCCTCGCCGTATCTCCAGCAGCCGCTGGCGCTCGGTGCCGACGTGGTGGTGCACTCCACGACGAAGTACCTCGGCGGCCACAGCGATGTCATCGGCGGCGGCCTCGTCGTGGCGGATGCCGAGCTCGGCGACCGGCTCGCCTACCACCAGAACGCCATGGGCTCGGTGCCCGGACCCTGGGATTCGTGGCTGGTCCTGCGCGGGATAAAGACGCTAGGCGTGCGGATGGATCGGCACTGCGCCAATGCGAAGGCGATCGTGGAACTGCTCACGTCTCACCCATCCGTCACCGAGGTCTTCTACCCCGGTCTGCCCGGGCATCGCGGCCATGATGTGGCTGCGCGTCAGATGAGTGACTTCGGTGGCATGGTGTCCTTCCGGGTGGCAGGTGGCGAGCAGGAGGCGGTCGACCTCTGCGCCCGCACCCACGTCTTCACGCTGGGGGAGTCCCTCGGCGGTGTTGAGTCCCTGATCGAGCATCCCGGTCGTATGACCCACGCGTCCGCAGCGGGCAGTGCGCTCGAAGTGCCAGCCGACCTGGTGCGCCTGTCGGTGGGCATCGAGAGCATCGACGACCTCGTCGGCGACCTCAAGCAGGCGCTGGGATGACGGCGAGCGCGTCCACGTCGGTCGAGTGGACGGCCACGTCCCTTGCGGAGGACGTCCGCGCTGGTCGGCGTACCGCCGTCGACACCGTCACCGAATCCCTCGCGCGCATTCGCGCCTACGACGACGACGTCGCGGCCTTCCAGGTGGTGCGCCGTGAACGCGCCCTGGCGGAAGCCGTTGAGGTCGACGCTCGCCCGGATCGCGGCACCCTGCCGCTCGCGGGAGTGCCGATCGCCATCAAGGACAACGTGCCCGTTGCCGGTGAGCCCATGCGCGTGGGATCGGCCGCGACCGATGACGCACCCCAGGGGGCTGACCACCCGGTGGTCCAACGCATTCGCGCCGCGGGTGGTGTCGTCGTCGGGCTCACCCGCGTGCCCGAGCTCTGCGTCTTCGGCGCCACCGACTCCGTGCACGGCATCACGCGCAATCCCTGGGATCTCGCGCGCACGCCAGGTGGCTCCAGCGGTGGGTCGGCCGCCGCGGTGTCTGCGGGCATGGTGCCCGTCGCCCACGGCAACGACGGTATGGGCAGCGTGCGCATCCCCGCTGCCTGCTGCGGCCTCGTCGGGATCAAGCCGGGGCTCGGCGTCGTGCCCGCCCACCTCGGCGCGACCGACTGGTACTCCATGAGCGAGAACGGCGCACTTGCTACGACCGCCGAGGACGCCGCGCTACTGCTCTCCGTCATGGCGGGCGACCCGGCACTGGCGCAGATCGCCCCACTCGACGAGCGACTGCATGTCGCCGTGTCCTTCCGGGCGCCTGTCGCTGGTGTTGCGGTCGATCCCGCGTGGGCCGCGGCGGCCGATCGGCTCGGCTCGATGCTGCGCGGCGATGGGCATGACGTGCAGTACGCCGAGCCGGTGTCGGCGACAGACGCCGTGGGCAATGCTGCCGCGATCGCGGGGCTCGTGCGCTGGTTCGCCGGCACGGCGGCAGATGCAGACGAACTCGATTCGGCGCGATTGGAGCCGCGTGTGCGTCGTCACGCCATGCTCGGCCGACTCGTCCGCCGCACTCCGCTCATGGATGAGCGCTTGCGCGATGCGTGGATCCGTCACGCTGACGAATTCCTTCGCGAGTACGACGTACTCGTGACACCCGCGCTGGCACAACCACCGATCAATGCGCGGCGCTGGTTCAGTGGAGGCTGGTCCTCGACGATGCTCGCGAACATCCGCTATGCGCCCTTTGCCGCACCGTGGAATGTCGCGGGGATGCCGGCCATCGTCATCCCCATGGGCGTGCACCCGACGGCCGGCACTCCGGTCGCCGCGCAGGTGGTCGCCCGACGCGGGCGTGAGTCACTGCTGCTGTCGCTTGCCGCGTGGGTGCAGCGCGAGAGGCCCTGGCGCCGCACCGCACCGGGCTTCCCCGACTAGGCGGTCGCGCGACCCGAACATCCCGGTTATCGAGGTTTGCGCGCATTTGTAAACCTCGATAACGGGAATGCTCGTCGTCCACAGGGGTCGAGGTGGGGGTGGCGTCGAGGAGCGCTCCCTCTCACTCTGTGGCTATGCCACGACCCGAACTCCGCGCCACTGCTGCGGCACTCGCTGCCGCGTTCGGGGACACCACCTTCACGGCGCAGGATGCCGGCAACGTCGGTGTACCCCATCAGCGCCTCGCTTCGGCGACCCGCGCGGGCCTCGTGCACCGACTCCGTAGAGGTCACTTCCGCATCGCCCGCGCGGGAATCGAAGACAGCCGCTTGGCGGATTGCCTGGAGCGCCTCTCGCAACGGGGCATCCACGCGTGCGTGGGTCGGCGCACTGCCGCGGACATCTGGGACGTACCGGTCTGGTTGCCGCAGACGCAGAGCACCCCGACGGTCCTCGTTCCACGATCAGCGCCTGTAGGGATGGGGCTTCGCGGCGGGGTCTTCCTCAAGGGCTGCGACATCGATCCACGTCGAATCGTGATGGGCCCCACGTCTCAACCCGTGACAGATCCCCTCCTCACGGCCGCGCATGTGGCCTCGACGCGTGGTGCGACCTTCGCTCAGGCGATGGTGGTCCTGTGCGGGGCGATGCGCTGTCAACTCGGCTGGGTATCCCCAGAGGGCGCGTCCGTCACCCGCCTCGCGAGCCGAGGGGAGATCAGGGAGCATCTGGTTGCCGAACTCCGTGATGCAGTAACGCATGCAGACGTGCGGACTCATCCACGCGCCCTAGCGGCTGTCCCGTATGCCGATCCGCGGCTCGAGACAGCGTTGGAGTCGCTCTCCTGGGCGCGATTCATCGAGGGTGGCATCGATCTCCCCGAGCCGCAGGTCTGGGTCACCGGTGCGAGCGGCCGAGCCTGGCGAGTCGACTTCCTCTTCGGTGGCCGCGTCATCGGGGAGTGCGATGGTGCTGTGAAGTACGTCGAAGGGGACAGTCTGTGGAAGGAGAAGAAGCGGCAGTCGGATCTTGAGGAATCCGGCTACATCGTGGTGCGGTGGACCTGGGAAGAGATCGCTTTCCGCCCCCACGTGGTGCTGGCGCGGATCGCGAGGGCTCTGTCGCGGGCAGTGTGACGGGCGACCCGGTCATCTTGACGGACGACCCGGTTATCGAGGTTTCGGAGGGTCGATAAACCTTGAATACGGGGACGTTCAGTTCGCAGTGCGCGAGCGCAGCGTCTCGGGCATGAGGACCACGAAGACGAGTGCTAGTGCCGCAATGGCCGCCCCGAAGGCGAAGGCCCACTCGAAGCCGTAGAGGTCGAGCAGCAGTCCGCCGAGCAGCGGGCCGATGACCGCGCCGATATCCGACACCATCTGGAAGGTCGCGACCACGCTGCCTCCCTGACGTCCGCCCATGATGTCGCCGACGACGGCCGTGGGCGCCGAGCCGAGGAACGCCGTGCCGATCGACATGACCACCATGCTGAGGAAGAAGACGACCAGGGCGAGGGAGAGTGATCCCGTGGCCAGGTCGTCGGCGACGAGGAGCAGCATGCCGACAACGGTCGCGATCGTGCCGATGATCATCGCCGGTCGTCGGCCGCGCAGGTCGGTGAGTCGACCGGCTGGGACCAGGAAGATGGCTTGTACGGCGGCAGCGACGAGGAAGGCCCATCCCGACAGGCTGGGGCCCTGCTTGAGTCCCTCGACGACAAAGAGCGGGATGAGCGCGGCGCGCAGGCCGAAGGCAGTGAGCCCCGTCGCGAGGTTGACCGCGAGGGCAGCACGGTAGGCGCCGTTGCCGAGTGCCTCGCGCAGCTCGGCCCAGCCGCCCGGTCGGACATCCGGTGCCACATCGCCGGTCGGCTCCGATGCCACCACAGCCGCTTCGCGCTGGGCGAGGCGAGCGGGGGAGAGGAAGACCAGGGCGATGACGGTCGCGATGGCGAGCGTGCCGGCGTAGAAGAAGAAGGGTGCACGGATCGAGATGGCGAGCAGGATGCCGCCGACGGCCGGGCCCGCCACGCCGCCGACGAGGAATCCGCCCTGCCAGGCCGCGGAGGCGCGACCGCGCTGGTCCGCATCGACGACCCGCAGGAGCAGTGCCATCGCCGAGACGGTGAACATCGCGGATCCGATGCCGCCGATGCCACGCAGGATGAGCAGGTGCACGTAGGTCTGGGCCAATCCCGCGAAGAAGCTCGAGATCGCGACGATCGCCAGGCCCGTAGCCAGCACGTTGCGCTCGCCGAATCGGTTGGTCCACGCCCCGGCGAAGGGAGAGGAGACGAAGCGCATAAGCGCGAAGGCTGAGATGACGGCCGAGGCAGCGAGCGCCGTGACACCGAAGGATTCGGCATAGATCGGGATAGACGGGATAACGATCCCGAAGCCGAGTGCGACGAAGAAGGCAATCGAGGCGAGGACACTGACCTCGACGGGAAGATCACGCAGCAGCGGGATCCATCGACGCACGATCGACGACCCTACGCGGGGCCCCTACGCGCTGCGGCGTCGCCCCTTGCGCGCGCGCACGTAGTCGGTGACGACGTAGTCACCGAGCCGGTCACCGTCGGCGGCGAACACACGCCCCCCATTGCGCCGTGCCATCGCGTCGAGGAAGCGCTCCAGGCGTGGATCGTCACCGAGCCGGAACCACGAGATCGGCACCCCGCGCCGGGTGAGGCGGTCGACCTCCGCCACGGTGAGGTCGATGGTCTCGCGGTCGGGGGGCCACATGAACCACCAGTCCGGGCCTCCCGACGCGGTGGGCGCGGGTAGCAGGTGAGCGGTGGGCTCGCCGTCCGTGACGACGAGGCAGACCGGCTCGGCATCCCGGTGACGGTCGAGGAAGCGCCCGGCGAGCATGAGCGCGTGGTGGAGGTTGGTGCCCTGGATGTCACTCGCCGCGAGGTCAGGCAGTTCCTCGGGATTCACCGTGCGAGCGAGGTTGGCGAAGGTGATCACCTGCAGGGCATCGAGCGGGTACGCCGATGCCGCGAGGGCCTGGAGTGCCATCGCGGTGGTCTTGGCCGCGCGCCAGGTGTCATTCATCACCATGGAGAAGGACTGGTCGACCAGAAGAGCGACTGCTGCGCGGGTGCGCGTCTCGGTCTCGCGCACCTCGAAGTCCTCCGCGCGCAGTCCGGACGACCCGTCAGCGAGCCCCCGCCGCACCGCGTTGCCCACGGTGCGCACGACATCGAGGGGCTGCTCGTCGCCGAACTCCCATGCCCGCGACTGACCCGTGAACTCACCTGCGGCACCGGCGTCGTGGATCTCGTGCTCACCGCGGGGCCCCGCACCCAGGTCGGCGAAGACGCGGCGCAGCGCGGTGCGGCCGATACGTCGCACCGCCTTGGGGCTGAGCTCGGAGCGCTCGGTGAGGTAGCCCTGCTCGCGCAATTCGCGCTCGATCTCGCGCAGCCGCTCGATGTCGTCGACCGCCTGGCGCCCGAGTGCGCGCTCGACCGCCTCGACGTCGACGTCGTCGAGCGTTGCTCCCGGATAGTCCTGCGACAGTTGCGCCTCGAGAGCCTCGAGGTCGGCCATCTCCGCGAGTGCCTCGGTCGCGTCGGGCAGCCCGAGCCCGCGCTCGCCCTGCATGCGCTGCCGCCCCTGCCAGGGCAGGTCAGGGCGCAAAGCGCGGAGGTGATCCTGCAGTTGCGACATCTCGGAGGCAAGGTCCATGTCCTGCCAGGCCTGCTCCATGAGCCCGGCGAGTTCCTCGCGCTGCTCGGGCGTCATCGAGTCGAGCATGCGCTGCATGGCAGCGGCCCTGCGCGCGAGGTCGTCGAGCAACTGCTCGAAGCTCTCGGGTCGGTCGGGGAAGAACTCCCCGTGCTTGTCCATGAACTGCTCGAAGTCCTCACTGACGTTCTCGCCCCGGCGATGCTTGTCCAGCATCGTGTTGAGGTCGGCCAGCATGTCCTTCATCGCCTGCTGCTCCTCAGGAGATCCGGGATTCTGCAGCGCCTGTGACATTCCCTTGAACTGCTGGTCGAGCACGTCGCGGCGCAGCATGTCCTTGATCTCGTCGTACGCCGCCCGCGCCTCGGGGGAGCGCCAGTCGTACTCGGTGAGCTCGCGCACCGCGCGCGAGGTGTCGTCGGGAAGCATGTCGAGCGAGGCCTCACGGAAGCGCGCGTCGTCGGACGGATCGGGGAAGAGCGCGCTGCGCTCGTGCTCGAGGGCCTCGTCGAGCTTCTCGCGTACTTTCTCCAGCAGGCCGTCGAGGCGACCCGACTTCTGCAGCTCGCGCCGGCGCTGCTGCAGGCGTCGGCGCAGGTCGTCGAGCCCGCGCGCCCCCTCCATGCCCCGGCGCAGCATGTCGCGCATGGCATCGCGGACCGATGAGCCGTCGAGGATGCGATCGGCGAGCGCATCGACCGCCGCGCCCGCATCCACGGGCTCGGCGAGGGGGTCGGGCCCCCCGTGGAAGGCGCCGTACCGGTAGCGCACCTATTCCTCCGAAGACGTGGTGCCGTAGGTCACGCGGCCGTCGGACTCGTCCTTGTCGATGCGACGCGTGAGCCACAGGCCTTCGAGGGCAAACTCGACGCACGCTGCCGTGATGCCCGCGGTCGGCTCCGCGTCAGGGCCCTCGGTCGCGGCGATGAGGCGCCCGAGCCCCTCCCATGCGCCCGCAGCGTTGAGCAGCCCGGTCGCGGTGACGAGGTCGCCGGCCTCGATCGTGCCGCCCTCGTCGAGGAGCGTGACGAGAGGCGTGAGGTCGACTCCACCAAGGTGTCGACGGTAGGTCTCGGCGACCGCCTTACGTGCGAGATGCTGCAGCACCTCCTCCTCGCGTCCCTCCTCGCTCACCTCGAACTCCACCTTGCCGCGCAGGGTGGGGACGACTCCGGCGAGATCGCCCACGCGCGCGACCGGCTCGTCGGCGGTGATGGCGGCGCGGCGCAATGCCGCACCGGCAAGCGCCTCGGCGGCGGCGATCGCGAAGCGCGCCGAGACACCGCTGCGCTGGTCTACGGCGCCGGACTCGCGCACGAGCCGGGTGAAGCGCGCGATGACCTCGAGCAGGTGCAGCGGCACGATGGCGACAAGATCTGCCTCCTGGGCGATGAGGCTGATCTCATGCTGTACGTCGTAGGGGTAATGGGTCGTGATTTCCGCGCCGAAGCGATCCTTCATCGGCGTGATGATGCGCCCGCGATTGGTGTAGTCCTCGGGATTGGCACTTGCCACGACGAGCAGGTCCAGCGGCAGGCGCAGGGTGTAGCCGCGCACCTGGATATCGCGCTCCTCGAGCACGTTGAGCAGCGCCACCTGGATGCGCTCGGCGAGGTCGGGGAGCTCGTTGATCGCGAAGATGCCGCGATTGGTCCGGGGCACGAGCCCGAAGTGGATGGTCTCGGGATCGCCCAGCATCCGTCCCTCGGCCACCTTGACCGGGTCGACATCCCCGACGAGATCGCCGACCGAGGTGTCGGGCGTGGCGAGCTTCTCGCCGTAGCGCTCGCTGCGGTGGCGCCACGTGACAGACGTGTCATCGCCGCGCTCGGCGACGATGCGTCGCGCGTAGACACTCACCGGCGCCATCGGGTCGTCGTTGACCTCGGAGCCGTCGACGACGGGGATCCACTCGTCGAGCAGCGTCACGAGGGTGCGGATCAGACGCGTCTTGCCCTGGCCTCGCTCACCGAGCAGCACGATGTCGTGACCGGCGAGCAGTGCGCGCTCCACCTGGGGAATGACCGTGTCATCGAAGCCGACGATGCCGGGGAAGGTTGGCTCGCCTGCCGCGAGGCGCGACACAAGGTTGGCGCGGATCTCCTCCTTGACCGTGCGGGGCTCGTAGCCGCTCGCGCGCAGTGCCCCCAGGGTGCGGGGGAGGTCTGCCGGGACAGGGGGAGCGAGGCTTGTCATGACCCGACGGTACGTCAGGATGGTGGACATGGCGCCCGGAGGCCTAGAGGAGGCCCGCTGCTCCTCCGCGCTGCGTCGAGGGCTGGACTCGGCGGTTCCCGAGGCGGTGCAGGTCGCCCTGGGCGATCTCGGCGCGAGACCTCACCTCGCCATCGTCCAGGTGAGTGCCCCGGGAGAGCCCCTCGCCGCGGGGCGAGCACTGGCGCACGTTGCTTCTCTGATCGACGAGGTCGCCCACGGTTGCGTGGTGATCGGGTCGAATGCGCACGGCGTCATCGGCGATCTCACCTCGGTGGAGATGCAGCCGGCCGTGTCCGTGTGGTTTGCGCACCTGCCGGACGCTCGTCCGCGCGGCTTCCGCCTCGCGACCGTCCCTGCCCCGCACGGAGGTCTCGCGCTCACCGGTCTCCCTGATCTCAGTGATGATGATCGACTCGCTTTCCTCCTCGCAGACCCGTGGACCCTTCCGGCCGACGAGGTCGTCGCGGCGTTCTCGCGTGTGGACGGCCCGCTCCCCGTCGTCGGCGGACTCGTGTCGGGCGGGCGACGACGGGGTGATTCCCGCCTCATGCTCGACGGAGCGGTCTTCGACAACGGCGGCGTGGGGGTCGTCCTAGACCGCGCGGCCCCGGTGCGTGTCGTGGTGAGCCAGGGTTGCCGGCCGATCGGCGATCCCATGACCGTAACCTCCGCCGAGGGCACCACCGTCCGGGAACTCGCTGGACGTCCCGCCCTCGAGCGGCTGCGCGATGTCGTGTCCGCTCTCGACACCGATGATCAGGCCCTCGCCGTGCGGGGCCTGCACGTCGGGATCGCGCGCGACCCCCGCGTGGACGGCGTGCATGCAGGGGATTTCGTCATTCGCGGGATCCTCGGCGTGGATGCTCAGAGCGGCGCTGTGTCCGTGGGCGACGATGTCGACGTCGGATCGCTCGTGAGGCTCCACCTGCGCGATGCTGACTCGGCCGACGCCGATCTGCGCACCGCCGTCGGTCTCGTCGGCCGCGATCGCGCGGTGGCCGGGGCGTACCTCGTCACGTGCAACGGACGTGGCGGAGCGATGTTTACGAGCTCGGACCATGACGCCGCCATCGTGCGCGATGGCCTCGGCACCATGGCCGTGGGCGGGTTCTTCGCCGCTGGCGAGATCGGGCCTGTCGGAGGCGACAATCACCTCCACGGTTTCACCGCCGTGCTGCTCGTGGTCGATCCGGCGATCCAAGGAGACGGGGATGTCGAGGTCAGCCGCCCGGTGGACTGGGACACCGAGTTCGACGTCGCGCGATTCGACGAGGAGCTGCGCGACTTCCTCGGGCCCTCCTGAACCGTCGTCCACAGCCCGGCGCGTGCCGTTGACGACGGGCATCCATCTCGGCCTACGGTGGCTCCGTGACCTCCCGTGACCAGCACCGCTCCGCCGTGTACGCCGCGGAGGAGCAGTGGGCGCGCCAGCTCGCACGCGGCGGCACGGTGGACTTCTTCGGCTCGCCCCTGCAGGTGCCCACGGAGCGGCGCTTCGCGGATATCGCCTCCGTGCAGCGCTACGTCGAGTCCGTGCTTGCCCTCATCGGTGTCGTCACGCGATGGCCGGGCGTGCCGCCCGTCCGGGTCCGTGAGCGCGCGGGCACCGGTCGGGCTCACTATTCCGATGGGGTCATTGCGCTGCCGCTCAAGGGACTTGTCGGGGAGCGCTGGGCCGCACGCGAGTCGGTCGTACTCCACGAGCTCACCCACCACCTTGTGGCTCACTCTCATCCCGGTGCAGCGGCACACGGCCCGGAGTTCTGCGGCGACGAGGTCCTCCTCGCCGAGATCACGCTCGGGCCCGAGGCGGCGCTCCTCCTGCGCGCGGCCTTCGATGGAGCCAGCGTCCCCGTTGCTGAGAGAGCACGATGAGCCATCTCGATCGCATCGCTGCCCTGCTGGTCAAGGCCGAGCGCAGCGACAATCCGCATGAGGCCGAGGCCTATCTCGCCAAGGCACAGGCTCTCGCAACCCAGGCCAGTGTCGATCTTGCCGTGGCGCGCGCGCTCACTGCACGGCGCGAGGCTCGCGAGCAGCCGGTGAGCGTCACGATCACCATCGGCGAGCGCGGCAAGCGGGCCAACACTCACCTGGTGAGTCTCTTCGTGGTGGTCGGGCAGTGCAATTCACTCCAGGTCGACATCGCTCACAACTCCACCTATGTCATCGCCTACGGCATGCCGAGCGATATCGAGCTGGTGGAGGCACTCTTCGGCTCGCTCGCCACGCAGATGACCGCATCTGCGACGACCTGGCTCGCGGTCGGGGAGTGGAAGGGCGACACATACGTCTCACGTGATGGCTGGCGCAAGCCGCACACGGCGCAGACTGCGCGTGCGGCGTTCTACCGCGCCTTCATCGACCGCATCGGCGACCGTCTTCAGGAGGCGCGCGAGCAAGTGCTCGCCGAGGCCGAGCGCCAGCGCGTCGATATCCCCGCGGAGGTGCCGGGTGGCAAGGCCGTCGCGACGACGGGCGCTCTGGTGCTGCGCAGCAAGGAGACTGAGGTGCGGTCCTTCTATCGCAAGGCCTCGACAGCGCGGGGGCGATGGAGTGGGTACTCCGGTGGGGTGAGCCGTCGTGCTGGGAGTGCTTCTCGCGCTGGCCGTGAGGCTGCAGATCGCGCGCGCACCACGAGCGCGAAGGGCATCGGAGCGAAGGGCCCCGGGCTGACCGCCTAGCGACGACGCAGCACCATCGGCATGCCATCGCGGGAGCGCAGGGTCACTGCAGGGATGAGGGTGATATCGCTGCCGGGCACGAGCTCGGGCCGCCAACGCTGGGCGAGGGTGGCGAGCACGAGGGTCGCTTCAGTCCACGCGAACTGCTCTCCGATGCACCGACGGTTGCCCCAGCCGAAGGGGAACCAGGCTCCTCGGGGCTGACCAGGTGCGTCTTCGCTGAAGTTGCCTTCGGCATCGATCCATCGCTGTGGACGGAATGACAGTGAGGACTCCCACCAGCGGGGGCTTCGGTGCATGGCGAATTGACTGATGAGCGTGATCGAACCCTCCGGGACAGTCCAGCCGTCTACCTCGATATCGGAGAGGCGGCGCCGGCCCTGGATCCACGCGGGGGGATAGAGCCGGATGGATTCGGCGATCACGGCACGGCTGCGCGGCAGCGACGCCATGTCGTCCATCGTCGGGGCGCGCCCACCCAGGACCGCGTCGAGCTCCTCGTAGAGCCACTCGGCCACCTCCGGATACTGCGCGAGGAGCATCCAGGTCCAGGTCATCGTCATTGCGGTGGTCTCATGCCCGGCCAGGATGAGGGTCATGGCCTCGTCGCGCACCTGAGCATCGGTGAATCCCGACCCGCCTTCCTCAGCCGCGAGGAGCATGCTGAGCATGTCTCCCGTGTCGCCGAGCGCGCGGTGCTCATCGATCGTGCGCTGCACGATCCTGTCGATGCGAGCGAAGGACATGAGCGCCCGCTTCCGCGGAGGGCTGGGGATGCTCAGTGCCTTCGGGCCGAACACCAGATAGCGGCCCATCCCGGTGAGCAGCCCCTCGAGCGCTTCGCCGATCTCCTGCGCGTCATCTGCGAGGTCGGCACCGAACAGCGTGCGCCCGACGATCGTGAGCGTGAGCGCGGACATGTCGGTCTGCATGTCGACGGCTTGGCCGTCGCGCCACGCGGCTTCGTGGTCGAGAGTGAGGGAGACCATGTCGCGCGCGTACTCAGCGATCCGGTCACGGTGGAAGGCCGGCTGGACGAGTCGGCGATTGCGCAGGTGCACCTCGCCCTCGCTCGTGAGCAGGCCGTTGCCGAGGACGGCCTTGGCGCCCTGCAGGCCGGGGCCCTTCATCGTCTCGCGGCCATGCCCGATGAAGGCTTCCACGATGGCCTCGGGAGAGGTGAGCAGATAGGTGTGCTCGCCGATGAGGTTCATGTGCGCGATGGTCGGGTACTTGCGCTCCATCTCGACCATGAACCATGGCGCGTCATTGCCCGTGACGAACCGCCGGATGACCTGAATGCCCCTGGGACCGGGCGGCCGGGCCACATCGCGGCGCCGGTCCTTGGGGATGACCACATCCGTATGCGCCATGCGTGCCATGGAGACCCGAGCCGTCTCACGGAGGTCCAGCGACTGGTCGACGGCGGTATTCACCTCACCAGTCTGCACCCGGACATGCCAGGATGCGCCTGTGGGATCCGAGGCATCAGTCACCCTCGCCGACATCGAGGCGGCGGCCGGGCGCCTCGAGGGCGTCGTACGCCGCCTCCCCGTGCACTCGGCGCGGTGGCTCTCCGATCGTGTGGGCGGTCCTGCCTTCCTGGCCACCGAGAATCTCCAGCGCGCAGGGTCCTTCAAGATCCGCGGGGCCTACAACAGGCTCAGCCAACTCAGTGACGCCGAGCGCGCCGCGGGCGTCGTCGCCGCATCAGCCGGGAATCACGCTCAAGGTGTCGCCCTCGCGGCGTCCATGCTGGGTATCCGCTCCACGATCTTCATGCCGCGCTCGGCCAGCATGCCCAAGGTCATCGCCACTCGCGACTACGGCGCCGAGGTCATCTTTCACGGAGCCACGCTCGATGAGGCCATCGTCGAGGCGCGGGCTTTCGCCGAGTCCTCGGGCGCGAACTTCATCTCGCCCTTCGACCACGTCGACATCGTCGCGGGGCAGGGCACGCTCGGATTGGAGATCCTCGAGCAGGTGCCCGACGTGCGCACCGTCGTCGTGTGCACCGGTGGCGGGGGACTCCTCGCCGGAGTCGCGCTCGCTATCAAGGCGCAGCGACCCGACGTCAAGGTCATCGGCGCGCAGGCTGCGGGCGCGGCGGCGTACCCGCCCTCGCTTCTCGCCGGGCATCCCGTCCCCCTCAAGACCATGCGCACGATGGCCGACGGCATCGCGGTGGGCCGCCCCGGAGACGTGCCCTTCGCCCTCATCCAGCGCTATGTCGATGACATCCGCGTGGTCTCCGAGGACATGCTCGCCAAGGCGCAGCTGCAACTCCTCGAGCGGTCGAAGCTCGTGGTGGAGCCCGGGGGCGCGGCGGCCGTGGCGGCGATCATGGACGACCCGACTTCCTTCGAGGCGCCGGTGGTCGCGGTGCTCTCGGGCGGCAACGTCGATCCGCTCGTGATGATGCGTGTGATCCGACACGGCCTCACCGCGGGCGGCCGCTTCACCCAGATCACCGTCCACGTCCCGGACAGGCCCGGCTCGCTCGCCGGACTGCTCGCCGAGATCGGGTCCCTTGACGCCAACGTCGTCGATGTCTCCCATCTGCGGACCAATCCCCGGCTTGCCGTCGATGAGGTGGAGATCACCATCGACCTCGAGACCCGCGGCGCTGATCATCGCGAGCAACTGCTCGATCACCTCAGGCAGCGGGGGTACCGCATCACCGAGGTGTAGTAGCGCCGGAGTAGCGTGCAGGCCGTGTCCGACATCATCGAGGCTCGGGGCCTCGTCAAGAAGTACGGCGATGTGGTCGCCTTGGACGGGCTCGATCTCAGCGTCCCGGAAGGCACCGTCTACGGTCTCCTCGGACCCAATGGAGCCGGCAAGACGACCACCGTCCGCATCCTCACCACGCTCCTGCTGCCGGACTCGGGCACGGCGACGGTCGATGGGCTGGACGTCGTGAAGAAGCCCAATGCCGTACGCCGGATCATCGGGCTCACCGGCCAGTACGCGGCGGTCGACGAGTATCTCACCGGCCGCGAGAACCTCCGGATGTTCGGCGATCTCTACCACCTGCCCTCGAAGTACGTGAAGGAGCGCAGCGACGAGCTGCTTGACCGCTTCGACCTGGCCGATGCCGCCGACCGGTCCCTGCGCACCTACTCGGGTGGCATGCGGCGGCGCCTCGACCTCGCGGCCAGCCTCATCGCTAAGCCTCGCGTCCTCTTCCTGGATGAGCCGACGACGGGACTCGACCCGCGCTCGCGCATCGGACTGTGGGAGGTCATCACCGACCTCGTCGCTGATGGCACCACCGTC
>Ga0315909_10001315_pt1 | contig 33596 bp, 31 predicted proteins | sample LakEriMetagenome_11_FD_203527 | JGI IMG/M metagenome (GOLD analysis project Ga0315909, IMG submission 203527) | Freshwater fungal communities from buoy surface, Lake Erie, Ohio, United States - Buoy 2 MA125 | ecosystem: Environmental > Aquatic > Freshwater > Lake | place: USA: Lake Erie, Ohio... | reverse complement strand
GTATGGGTGCCAATTTGTCATGCGGGTATACCCCTATGCCCTTCTGTCCATGTGGGTATGCCCCACCTGACTTTTTTGACAGTGTTCACATGTGATTGCATGTGCTCATCATGATACCGGCAGTGGGATACACGAATTGGAATTCGTACATTGTGGTACGCGAATAAGTATTCGTGCAATGACAATCACGTATCAGGATGTACGAATAATGATTCGTGTATGTGCCATCGTGAATAGCAATTCCTGAATGATGATGTATGAATCATGATTCAGGAACGTACATAGACGAAACATAGTGCATCGTCGGCACTATGCACAGACCATGCCAAACACCATGAGAATAGGGAAATCCCTACCAGTGAACAGATGGATTACATCGATTTTGCGTATAACGCTATCCGATGTATCGGTGTGACTGTTCTATCGTGGGATCGTCGGATTGCGTTATACGCTGTCTTATGCGATGGCAGGTTGTAGGGTAGGTAATACCCGCATTGGTGCATTGATTGGCATGAATTTTCTTTTCAGCATTCTTGTGAAATTGCATCAGTGAGTATTGCAGCGAGTGTTGAACGGACGATATCTTCCATGTTCGGTGGGGATGTGAAAGACGCACTACCGTAGTACGTCTATTTTCGTTTGTTTTTACTTCGGAGCATGGTAAAATGATCAGTTTGAATCTATTCGAAAATCTGGTTCGTCGTGCAGAAAACGTTCAGCTGTCTGAATCTCATAGATTCGCTGCAGCATTACGGCTATTGCTGGAATTGCGAACATCATGGAAGGGTATTGTTGAGCTTTATGAGGACGTATTGAGACGACAACGTGCAATGCATCGGACTACAGAACCGGATGTGAAGAAAGATGCACGTCGCAAACAATGGCGAGGAGGATTTGGACGCACAACGCAGTCCGCTGAATGTGTCTGGGTTTGTGAGTTTCCGACTACCATCATTCCATCTCGCCACATTGTGCCAATGGATGTTTTGGAAGCTTATAAAGAGCTGTGCAGGAAATATTCCGAACTACGTCCGTTGTGGGATCAATGGACGAAAGCTTTCTGTGATGTTCGCGGTAGTCTACTGAGTATAAAATCGCGTGATCAGGCCATCCGTTCCGCTCAATGTATTCTGTTAGCGTCGATTCCACATGATAAATGGAAGGGATCGAAATCAGACTACCATCACGACGGTGGCATCAATGGCAATTTATTGAATCGCGATTGTGTTGACGGACTACGTAAGGCGATACAGCTGCTGAAACGTAGACGCAAGAAAACGAAACATGCAGGAGAACGTGTATCTATGCTACGTGGTCAGCAGGTGGTGAACTATCGCAATTCGCCGTACATCGATAGTCGTGAGAAGTATTCCCGGTGGCTTCGTGTTCGTGATTGTGCATATCCAAAGTTTGCCAATCGAATGAAGCTTATTGTTGGCAGCGGAGACAATCGTCTTACGGTGTTTCAGATGAACGTGCAGCTGCGGCACATCGAAGGATCGTCGCCTGCATTGACGAAGCTTACTGAGCTGACAGCACTGAACGTTAAACCGTATGTTTCCTCCGTTCCGTTATCCAAACCTGAGAGAATTGGAGCTGTCGAGTTTGTGGGGACAATGATTCCTGTTTATCGAATTGATTGCTATTCTGAACGGGAGGGGAAAAGCCATGCGTGGTATTTGGGGAAATGTGGGGATCGTCGAATCGATGAGCAGCTGTCTTCGATTGACTGGTATCATGATGACGAGCTGATGGAAAATGCAGCAGTAATTGAGCGGGTACAGTCACGAATACGTTATATCAGAAACACTGTGCTGACAGCTGAACAGAAACGGAAAGAAATCGCAACGTATGCGAGGAAGCTTTTAAGGATCGAGTACATCACTATGATTGACAGTCAGAACGCAGGGAATTGCCTCGCGGGGACACGGCAATTTGGGATTCAATATTTGGGCATTACACTACCGAATAGTTGGGAGTCCATTCGCATGGACGCACGGACAATTCTGAGGAAATGGAAAGCTCGCAATTGGGAAGCAAATACGTTGTTCCTAAAAGCTATCGATACGGCATATAATTCTATCTCTTCTCAGCTCGCAAGTGTAGGGGGTTTCTACTGATGAAAAAGCTTCATTGTCCTGTGTACGTCCACGTACACCCATATGACGAATTAAACGCTATCCTGAGTTATCGAATCGGTGAAGCAACAATTCAGGCGTTCACAATGCCCGATCCAGATGAGGACGAAAACAATGACAATCGATATTAGTGAATTCTGTCTATTGACTCTGAGTGTATCGACAGCTGTAGTATCGTTGACGTTTATGCTGCTGGTCACATACTGGTTGAGCATAGATAACGATATTTGATCGGCTGAAACAATTGCTGCACATTGTGCGGCATCCGGATGACAGGATGGTGTCATCAACGTTTTAAGGCTATCCCTGTTTATCGGGGATAGCCTTAAAACATTGGTGCTCATGTCTGACGGCACGGCGAATAACGGAACGACAATTCAATTGGCCTGAGAAGCTTCTCCGGTCTTGCGTGATAGGTTGGTGCACAATGCACCAACCTGTTTTCTATTGGCCGAATGGATTGTGAGAAGCTTCAGGGAATGGTGGTAAGAAGTAAACTAAACCGTTTAGTTTGAAATACTGAACAGAATGTCATATGCCTTAAAATCGCATAGGATGGATCAGGACAGCGTCAAATTCTGGGAATGGTATTGATCGTCCGGAAGTTTTGACGCTGTCAGAATCGACGTGGGAAGGGTTTACTGAGAGAAGAGTATTAAAGGGGATTGACGGGCAGCCGAATGAGTTTGCAGAACATCGGCCAGCCAATACCTGAACATCTTGACAGATGGTGATGTGGGGAATCCCCTATGTCATCATGTTGACAATGTCATTCTGGCATGTGTGTCGTCAATCTGATGACACTGCCGTAATGGCGTAGTCAATCGGATTACACCATAGCTGTCATCAAAGTGACTACGCCAAAATGACAGTAAAAATGGGTAATATGCTCTAGTTGAAATTCACCCTTTTCCAGCCAGCGTATCAAGCTGTTGATTGTGAGGGTGAATGAGCTATCCATCTCAGGCTATGAGTTTTATTCAGCTGGTGGGCATCAATAGAGAAAGCGGAACAGGCATCTCCGAGGGGGGAGGTTCCTATTCCGCTTTTTTGAAGAAAAAATTAACACCCTCAATTCGTTAGCTCACATCAACTCGTCCCACTGTCTCGCACTGACACGCTATCAGCATGAGCTGAGATATTGTAGTTGTAGGCACCACCTGATACAAGCCTACTGAAGAAAGAATTTGATCACATTCAACATCTCTGAATACAGCGAGTACGCATCTAGGGATGTCCTCTTCAGGATGTTCCGGGTATGTGTACTCTTCGTGCATAGCGTGAATGCGATAGATGACGATGAGGTTGGTTTTGTTGTATGTCTCCAGTTTGTTGTTTAGGTAGATTTTGAATTGATGTAGAGGCTTCAACACTTGTCCTATTGTGAGGTAGCCTGTGAGATGTACATCGTCACGATGACCGGGACCATCCATGATAGAACGAGCTTTACGAGCAATTGAAGGAGCTTGATTAGTTCCTTTGTTTCGTTCAGCTACGAGTTTGATGTGGTTGTCGATGATGGCAGAGAATTTCATGTTGATGCTTTCTATCAAGGAATTTGAATAAGTGTCTGTTTCCATCGTGAACATGGTATCTGTCTCATATAGTAGTTTGCGTCTTTGATTTCATAGGCTTCTTCTTCTGCTGTTGCCCAACTATCTTCATCTTCAAAAATGAATGGTTTTGATTCACTAATCCACCAGCTACCGTCACTATCCATACACATCCACCATCCTGATTTAATATATGGCGGCGGAATGAATGCAGGTACTGAATTGATGTTTGGACAAGGCGTGCCTGAAGCTATGAAGTCAATCACATCTTGTCTATCCAATAGAGATTTTATTTCGGTTAGAGCTTGCTGAAGATTCATGTTGATGCTTTCTTAATTTCGTGAAGGCTTTCAGTCCAACTCTGTCTGTTGTATGTTCTCATGTAGGGGGTGTAGTTGAGTGGGTTGATAAATAAATACTTTCCAGTATTGCCTATCCACATATCTTGAAATTCATTGCAGTCTGGTTTATCTATGTATGAGAACCAGTCACCATTGAGGTCCATAGCAACATAGTTGCCCTCCAAACCATCAGTGAATAACTTCTCTGGTGGATGTGTGAGTGTAGTTTTCCATGACAGTCCTTCTAACAGGTCCAGTCTGTCTTTAATCTTGACCAATTCTGTGTTAACAGTTTTGTTGAGTTCAGCGTTCTCTGTCTGCAGGTCTGTGAGTTCAATATAACGATTGCTGTAGTTGCGTCTCATATGCTCCAAATCTGCCTTCAGTTCTTCATTCTGTTTCTTCAATTCGTTGTAGACAGAGATGCAGACGTAAGGACCACCTGAATGTACTTCTGTTGGTTCTGTCCATAGTTCTAATCTATTTGCTAAGTACCCATTTCTACTCCCGGCACACAATCCCGGACCATTTAGGTATATGAATTGTCGTCCTACTTCTACTACCGTGTAGCTGGTATTGCGGTGCAGATTGCATCCTTCGTCTCGGATACACCTTACCGTGTCTCCTACATTAAACTTCTGCGACATGGGTAAATTCCTTTGCTATATGTGTTGGAGGAATGTGTGTACGAAACCCATTAGCCAAAGCGTGACCACCACCACCCAGATCTGCAGCAATCTTGCTTGTATCAACCTTGCTGCGAATACTGTAGTGGTACATCTGAGGTGTAAGAGGGTCGGTATTGGGGATGAGATACCACAGGACAGCAACAACAGCTTTAGTTTCTTCGAGCAGGAAGTTACCAAAGTCGCTGATGAGTGGAGTGAATGGGCATTGAGCTACCACTACACCATCATGCCATACAATTTTGTTGTACACACTTTCTGTCTCTGAATGACTCACTGAGAGCATAGATGACATGAACATTTGCTGATAGGTGAGAATACCGATGCCACGTTCTTCACATTGCTCAATAGTTATGTCTCCGTTGTACATCTTAGTCAGATCATCGAAGGACAAATTGAATGAGTGGATGCCTGCATTGATCTCTTTGCTCATAGGAAGCTCAAACTTCCATGTGTCCCTGTCTCCAATGTATTTGATGAACCACAGGTCATCATAGTTTTCTGAAAGAGCAATCATGTTCCTGTAGCGGTCTGATCGTGTATCACAGAAAGCTAATGTGAGCAGACAAGCTGCGTGTCTCGTGTCTACGATGATTTCCAGATTCTCTGAGCCACATTCAATTCGTACTGGTGATGCGTTGTGGAAGTCTTCACGGTAGATGCTGCCGTTGTTACGGAACACATTAGCAGCAGATTCCATGAATGTCTTGTGATGATCAATAACCATTACATGAGCAACCTTTGTGGACATGGTCAGCAGCACATCGACAGGATATGATCTGTCGAGGATGTAGACATGGTCACCTTCCATCAGTTCAGGCAAGTCATTGTTACCTGCTCGAATAGGATAGGTGAGTGTCTCAGCTGTGATGTACACACCTTCTGGATTGAGATGACGTGCCATGAGCCATGCTGAAGCGTAGCCGTCATGATCAGCATCGTGAATGATTATGTAACGCATTATTCTTCTTCATCCTTTCCGAACAACATGGACAACAAATGGTAAGGCCACAAGATGCTTTCCATCACTCTATCATAAACGGAAGACTCTATGTTGATGATAGTGATAGTGATGTAAGACGCTACTACGAATGACATGTAGCTCCCTGACAGGAAGCCCAATGTAAACATCAACATGAGCTTCTTTCCTTATGTCTTAATTGTTCTCTAAACCCAACAGAAGTTAGTAAAGCTATCTGATCCGGCACAGGTGTCATTTTAGAATCTTCTACACGACAAACACAGATCACTGCCCTTTTGCTCAAGTCGTAACATGGCGTAAAGTCTGGGTAGAAAGTTATACTGTCGTTAGTCATGGTGCTTGTAGTAAATTCGGTATCTGTGGTCGGAAAGAAGGGCAGGTCATACTCGTTGAGCATTGATGTTACATAGTTCTCATTTTCGTCCACAATAGTTACTTTGATGCAGACCAGCATTAACTTCTTTCCTTTTCTGACGCTGTTTTAGTGTTGTGACAACTGACGCATAATGTTTGTGTGTTGGAGAGGTTGTCTTCTCCACCCTGTAACAATGGTGTTACGTGGTCGCATTCAAGATTGTACTCCGGGTACGGTTCGTGACAATGCTGACAGATGTATAAATCTCTAGATAGTGTCTTTTTTCTTAAACCGGAGTTGTCCTTTCGGTTGAAATACTGAAGACTTGGATGGTGACGGGGTGGGTTTACCCTCATCATTTGAGCTTTTGGTGGCATGGTATGCAATCCTGAAAGATGACACTATCCAATCTGGACATGTGATGACGTGGAGCTTACGACCTCTACCATTCCTGTTGGCTTCCTTCTCTTTGTTGAAGATGCCCAGACTAATCATGTCTTCAATGCGTCGTGTGCATGTGTCAATATTCATCTCAGCCATAACAGCCAGAGATGATTTGTTGAGTCCGTTAGCAGAGAGAGCTACGCACCGAATCAGCTCATGCTGCTTACTGAAGGAAGTATCCAGAGCTACTTTTCTGAGGTTGTTTCGTATTGCTTCTGTAAAGCCATTTGTTCCGTACACATAACAAAGGCAGACAGCCAATCGTGTAAGTTGTTTAGCGACTCTTGTAGACGCTTCAGGTCGGCTTGTGTAGGCGATATCTTCATTACGTTGACGAGGGACTGAAGCTCTGCTGCAAGCAATGACATCGGCGAGGGCTTGAATGAGCGTAATGTCTTCAGGTTTATACTTCGGCAGGAGTATTGATTCGTTGCTGAGTCTGCTATGGAGATGATTAAGGAATCCGGCAGTGACAGCTCGCTGCTTAGGGAAACTTCTAGCGTCCCCGTCATCATTACCTTCAGCAACATTGAGTTTTATTCCTTGAAGAAGCGAAGTGATAGCTGAGTTGTTACGCAGGATTTCATTGTTTCTGTCTGTCTCAAGTCGGCAATGCAGGAAGCGTTCACCGAGAGCAGACATGTTCATACCGTAGATTCTTTCGGTGATGCCTATAATCATGCCGAACGAGATATTACTGAAGGAAGCAGATACACCGTTTCGATAGCGAGCTTCCAAACTGCCGTCAAAGATATCTCGTAATTCTCCGTAGACGTTCGCCAGTTGCTGTGGAGTAGACTCCAATAGAAGCGTTCCGTCTTTGACTATGACGCACTTGTTTTGTAGTAGAGGTATTAAATGTTGTCCTTGTCGACTTCCAGACACTAAGCCTGTGAACTTGCTTAATGCCCGTGTGTGGTGTTCGTCGCTTGATAACAAATCGCATATTGTAGACTTGCCCGAGCTGGGGGGACCAACTAGATAAATCCATAATGGATCACTTTCTAGGCGTACAGCAATGTGTACGGCACAGCAGATGGCGAGACAATCTACAAAGCTGTCTGTGATGACAAGGTTTTCTTTGTAGACGGAAATGAGTTCTTCAAATCTGTGACAGGCTTTAGCCTTCACTGTTACCACTGTATCAAGATCAATGCGAGTGAGAGCATTGTTGATAATGTTAAGCAAAGACATTGTGCAGGTCTCTCACATCAAATTTGTCAGGTATTGCACCGGAAGGAATAGTTACTTTTGACCAGTCGAGGTATGAGATGCTGCGGACTACTAAGCCTGTTGTCTTGATGTGTTTGGCTACGTAGTCCACACCATTCTTACCAGCTTCATCGTTGTCAAAGAGCATGATGACATGCTTGTCTTTCAAATGAGGAAGAAGGTTTGTAGGGAAGTAGCTGCCACAACTGCCCAATAAATCGTAGTCATCTTGCTGAATGAGTGGATAGAGCGTGAAGTAGTCCCAATGACCTTCAGCAATATACACTGTATCGTTGTTAGAAATATTCTGCATACCGAGGACACTATAGCTTACAGGCTTTGGACCGTTGTAAACTATGTTTGTGTCTGGTACGAATTTGTGAACAGCTACTAAGTCGTTCTTGTGATTGTATATTGGGATGATGTAGACAGATCCATAACATCGTACTCCAAGTGTTCGTAGTACAACTGGCTTGATCCCTTGCTTAATATTGCAGAGATTGAGGGCTTGTTGTTTTGTGAGGGCTGGTAGGTTTTCATACCACTTTCTGATGAAGGTGAAAGCATTACCTGACGCTTTACATGAGAAGCATTGAAAGACATGTGGAGCTTCCTCTTCGATTGATAAGGAGTCTTTACCACACCAGAGACATTCACATTTGATGTCTTTGTTATGGGGGGAGTATTGGATGTTAAGGTGATTTAGTAATTGCATCTAAAGCACAAGTTCCTTTCCTTTAGACCATGAATGAGTAACTAGTTCTGTATTTACAGGAGCTGATACGTTGTATTCTAAAGCTGCCTGTTCCATGAGTTCTTTAAGCCTTACAGCGTGTTTACGCGGAAACCTTGCAGGCATCTCGAAGTTGATTTCGTCGTGTACCTGCATCGCTATTCGGCCTTCAGGATAATACTGAGTGAGATAGTCATCGCATAAACACATAGCACGTTTGACAATGACGCCTTCACTTCCTTGGATGATGTAGCACACAGCTGCGTGAGCTGCCTTTTCCATTGTACCTTTCCATTTGTTTATTTTCAATGGTACGTCTAGAGGGTAACCACCTAGCGTGTACACACATGGATTGTCTTTGATCTCCTGTTTAATCTGCTCGATGTAATTGTGTACTTTTGGCATCATTTCAATAACGCGATTCCACAGACCCGGCATACCTGTTTTCTTCTCGATGTTCTTTGGTGACTCTCCAAACAGTACACCAAAGTTTACATTCTTAGCAATACGTCTTTGTGCTTTTGATGTAGCAGCTTTATCGGATAGTTCAAAAATACGTCGAGCTGTAATATCATGGGCATCGTAGCCATTGTTGAGCTTATCAATCATCTCTTCATCTTGCATTACAACAGCAGCTATTCTCAACTGTAACTGGTTGTAGTCATTGCTGAGCCACCAGTAACCATTGGCTGGACCAAACACACCACGTAAATGTGGACTGTCTTCCAGAAGCACAGAAACATCTTCAAAGCTGTCTTCGAATGGGTTTTGTACTTTACTGATGTTCTGCTCATTAGGATCACTGCTGCTGAATCTTGTTGTTTTAGTGCCCACAATATTCATTGATGGGTATATTTTACCAGATACAGAAGCTCGCCTGTACGACTCAAGAAACTCTAGTTTCTTTACATACTTTTTCTGAGCCAACAAATAACGAAGGAATACGCTTCCCGGTTCGAAGTCATTGTCATCACATTCTTGTTTGAGTTTTATTAGCGTGTCAGCATCTGTACTGTCTCCGCCTGTCTTAGTTTGCTTCGGACAAGGAATGCCCCACTGATCGTAGAGAAGCCACTTCAGATTGTTAGGAGTGAACTCTGTTAAACCGCTGGAGTCTGTACAAAGTTTACTGAGATGAGAAATGTTGGCACGGCATACATCGACAGCATCAGACCATTCTGAGTTGTGCAGTGTGAGTCCTGTTGTCTCCATCTTCCAGACGACATGCCGCACCTGATTGTTGATCTCGATGAGCTGCTCCACGTCTGCTCCATGCTGCTCAACTAATGAGGCGAACATACCTTGAGCAAGTTCGTAAGTGTAGACACAGTCTTCTCGGAGGTAATCAATGATTGCTGTGCGAAGTGTATCGATGTTGAAGTCATTACGAATCTTCTTATCGTAGCAGAAGTAGGCTTCCAATTCCTTTACTGAGAAAGAAGATCGTACAGCTTCAGGCAACCACATATCCATCTTACCCCAACGTGATGACTTGCTTGCTGGGATGAGAGATGGATGCCTACGAACCTTGTCTGCTATCCACCATTCAGGAGCACGGGAACGAACGAATGAACGACACTTAGATATTAGGCTGTCCAGCTTCTTCTCAGAAGCGTAGTCTACACCGAGGTATTGTTTAGATAGGTCTTTAAGAGAACGATCATCTGTGTTGTGGTGGAGATGTGATAGAATGGTTGTGTCAACGATACGTTCCCAGAAGTCTGGTGTTGATGGTTCTTGCTCATTGATGACGCCTATGTTGCAGAGAGCTTTCAGATCGAAATTACTGTTGTGCATACACACCAAATCAGCATCGGTGATACGCTTCCTAAGGAGCTGTATCACACCTTGTCTGAATGGTGTCTTGCGTGTTCGTGTGAGAGGATTGATTGGTACGTCGGCACTCTTGAATTCAGATCCATCGTACATGCCTACAGCGAATGTTTCGCAACCATGTTTGAACCAGAGTCCTGTTGTTTCGGTGTCTATGCTGATCATAAACATTCCTCATTGGATGAAAAACCCTCCTGCATTTCTACAGGAGGGATAGGGGCTATCAAATTGAAGTTGTGGTGCTATGCTTCAGGCCATTCAAGCTTGTCCCAATCAATTGATGTGAGACGTTTCTTTGTCTTAGGATCTTCGATGATACACTTGCCTGTTTCGTTGTTAGCATTCACCAGAATGCACTTCTTACCCTTGAACAGACATTCCTGACCAATAGCATCTGAAGGTTTGAATTCTTCAGCTGCTTCTTCGTCTCCCCATTCGTCTTCTGCTGTTTCTTCTGCAGCGATAGGAGACTCATCAGCTTCAGGCCATTCATCTTCAGTTGGGGCATCATCAGGAGCACCAGCAGGAGCGTAGTCAGGGTCTTTCTGACCTTCAGCAGCTACACCAACAATGCTGGGGTTCTTGAATACTCTCTTATCCTTGTTTGGCTTTGAGGTTTTCATCCTGACAGTGATGATGGTTTCAGAAGCAATCAGATCGTTCAAAGCTGCTTCAATCTGAGCATCATCAAGAGTTGTATCCACTCCCATGAGCTGGATCATCTCGAACATGTGTGCCTGCTCTTCTTCAGCTGATCTGATAGGACCATCCTTCAGAGCAATGAAGAACGTAATCTTCTCGTTAGCGTACTCACCTGTGTCTTCTGTGGTACGAAACTCAAATACTACGTTAGTAACACCGTCCTTGTCATAGGTAGAGAACCGTTTGAAGACGCAAGGATAATCACCATCAGGACCAGAAAACTCTCTGCTCGCCTGTACTGTCTTTGCTTTCTGCATGTTCTTACGCAGACGAGCGTTCTTGTTCATCGCTGCAAATAAACCACCACTCTTCTGTTCAGCCATTGTATTACTTTCAATCGATTGGAATTACTGAGTTGATTGCTGCAAACGTCTTCGCAGCACTATCACCACAAATGATAGGTTCTTGAATGTTGTCCCAATTCTTAGCCGTGTACCACGTCTCAGTTTGGACACCAATAAATCGTTCACTGCTTGTTACTGTTCTTTTGCGAGTTCCTTTTTCTGTTGTAAATTCCTGATAACGTCCCATGAACCACAGATGGTGTAGCACTTTGTTTGTATACAAGAACACTTGTTTCTGCAACTCAGGACTGAACACATTATAATCTGGACCGTTAGGATTAGCCTGAAGACGTAGAGCACTATGACCGAGCATAACGACGTTCAGACCATTACCTACAGCGTTGATGCAGTGGGTTAGGAGTTCTCCATTCCAATACGATTCAGCTGCTTTACGAGGTCCAGCAGCATAATGGTTCCAACAATCCTGAGCACGACTCTGCATGTCACCATCAAACTGAAGAGAAGCACAATGCTGAAAGCATAGGCTTTCGAGTCCGCTGGTTGTGTCGATGACAAGGGTTCTTCTGTCATGCTTGCCTTTAGCAAATTGTTCGACGTTAGAGATGCACTTGTCCCAACCTACATGCCCCTTACCAATAGGTATTTCAGTTTGAGAGTAAAGAGGTTCGAGTTCAATCACTGGAATGGATTTAGCAGCGACACCTTTACGCTTTGCTGAATGAATACCTGTCTCGCCATGAGTGATGATGAATAGAGGATCAGGAAACTGAGCAGCAAGAGTTGTCTTACCTTCTCCGGGAGGGGAGTAGATGAGAATGAACTTGCCTTCTTTCTTGATCTCCGTACTACTGTCACTGAACGGATTGGGCAGAGCTTTCGTTGTTGGAGCTGAAGATTTCGTCGGTGATACGTTTGGCTTCGTCGGTAGCGAAGGTCTTTTGAAGTTCGGGGGCATGACGCTTTCTTTCTTTTGGGGAGTACACTCTCATCACTGTAACATCGTATCCGGGGTAATGTTTCCTGAAGTAGTTAAGAGCTTTCTTCTTTGTTCGAGCCAGCACTTCAACTGTTCGTACTTCATCATACTCACGGAATTGAACAGCAAACTTGAACTGCGGAGAAATGCCTACTTTGCTTTTTCGTTGACGCGATAGAATATCCATTAGTACCTCTTTTGTTTGGGACGCAAACCTAATGTACTTCCTGTAAGAGCGTAGTTACGGAAACGCTCATCTGTTCCTTCCATGTACGGATTGTAGAGTCCGTAGGGAGTCATCCAATGATACTTGTTAACTAAATCCTTTCTTTTTGGGTGTGTCATGTACTCGTACCAATCGAGGAACGCTTCCAGCATTGGGTAGAGACACATGTGGAGGAAACGAGTGAACCTGTTCATATGAGGCCGAGCAACGAATTGGTAGAAGTGTGTCTCAGGATTTTCAGAGATGTACTTAACCAATCGTGTCTGGTAGTCTTCCTTTGACTCTGTCTTCTTCTTCATCGGACCTGCGTAAGCGAATCCGCCTGGACGACGGATGTTCTGATACCACACTTTATCAGGTAGCACATCGTGATTGGCGTACCACATCAGGCAATAGTAATTGAACTGCAGGTTAAGGTCGATTTCATTGGCAATCCTTTCCGGGTTCCAATCAGCACGGCACTTGTTTTCCATAATGCAAGTGTCATTCTCACCATCTATGTAACCTATAAGTTTTATTGATCTGCCAGATGGTAGAGTGATGGTTGCAGAGTGGCGAGCTTCGGATTTAGTGAAGCTCCATTTAGCAAGGTCTTCAGCGTAATACTGAAGGAATATTCTACCTTGCTTCTCTGCTAACGCTGACCACCACAGTATTTCATCAATGGCTTCTCCATGAGATTTGATTTGACGCTCAAACTCATTCTGGATGAACTTGCTGTGACCTCGTAGTTCTTTGGTCTTGATGAATCCTTCAATGCCTGCCTGAAATAAACTACCGTAAGCTGTGTTCTTATTCCATTCTTCAACAGCTTCTAGGTCACGGAAATAACTGAGTTCGAAAGCAACACGATTGTTTAACCAGAGTTCCAGAGCTGACAGGCTGAGTCCGTTGTGTAACGGATTGATCACTTCTCTTGCCATTTAATGTTTCCAATTGTGGCACTTGTGGCAGAGGACTTGGAGCTTATCCTCTTCGCAAAACAAGGCTGTAACGAATGGGGCTATGTCTTTCATTGAACGCAAACTACCACACTCTTCCATGTGGTCTACGTGTACTTCCTTTCTGGAGAATAAACTGTTGCACCACTCACATTTGTAGGACCACTTCTGACGCTTGTTAGGTCCGACGTAGGGAACTCGTACACGAAGAAGAACAGAGTGGATTGGAGGCCAACGTAAGGATAACTGTCGTAATCCTGAACGAAGGAATCCGAAGAACGCTGCTTCAGTCCATTGTCCTGAAGCTCTAGTCCTTTCCACTCTGTTAGTCTTGGGGCGTCTCATTTCTTATTCTTGTTCCGCAAAATCCACCACGCTTTGCCATTACGTTTACACTGTCTACACACTTTCTCTGGTGGTTTAACTTCTTTCATGTAAGGGAGAAGTCGGTACACTAAGTTGTTGCAGAGTGTACGTATTCCTGAAGAATCAGCTATACAATACTCTCCAGCTTCTGCTGAAGGTGGAGGCATTGTATGGTCACATTCCTCTTCCCCTACATGTCCTTCGTGCGGTCTATAGGTCTGCCATGCCTCACAGAACATGTTTCTATCCTTAATCCGGTTACGGGAGTCCGGAACTGTGTAAGGTGCGTCTTCCTTGTTCCCTACCGAGGAAAGGATCGGTAGCCAGTCGAGAGGCAGATTATGACGCTTTTGTAGATGCAGCAGGAGCTGGCTTACGCTTTACAAACTTACCGACAACTGTTGGGGCTTTTACAGGTGGAGTAGGTTTGTCAGCTTCCTTCTCTGCTGCTTTAGCTTCGGCCTTTTCAGCCTTAGCTTTTTCTGCTGCTTCAGCCTTAGCTACCTTAGCAGCTTCTCGGGCTTCAGCTTTTGCTGCTTTCTCAGCTTCCTTCCGTTCAGCTTCTTTCACTTTCTCTTCAGCCGACATAGCCGACACTGAGGCAGCGTACTCAAACATCGCTGTATCCCATCCCGGCATGAGGCATGGAACATTGCGGTAGTTATCAGCTTCCTTCTTTGTCAGCTTCAGGTCTGAAGGCTTGCAGGAAGCTCCTGTGACCAGAGCTGTGAGGCACTTAACGAATGGAGCTACCCATTCAAGGTCACGATCCTTACTGCCTGCTTCAGCTGTCAGCTTGTTCCAATACTGCGTAATAGCATGGGCAGGGCTGCCTGCTGCAAAACCTGTACCGCTCGCTACCTGAGAAATGAACAGACTGATCTTTTCATGTTTGTCTTCATTGACTACCTGCTCATCATTCTCATCGAATTCGAGACAGGCGATGTAAGACAGAGCTGCGATGTAAGGGAGAGACATTCGCAGACCAGTGTTCTCTTTACCATCAGCAGCTGTCAGCACTTCACTGACGAATTTGCACAGATCGGGGTGACTGTTCTTGATGAAGTCGAGCATCTCACTGGTCAGGAACTTTGGAGCACTACTCACCGTAGCACCACCAGCACGCAACCATACCAGACGAGCAGCACCACCGAGAGCTTTACACCACATAGCTCGCTTTGAACCGTTGGTCTTCCATTCTGGTGCAATCTGTTCGTTAATCCAATCATCACGAAACAGTACGTCACCATGAGAACGAGGATTGAGCTGGTCCACAGTGTCAGCTGTGTCAGAAGCAACACCATAGATTACAACGGTGTGCAGAGTTAGAGGACTGATGGCATCAGGGTACTTATCGGCATCAGTATTGTACAGTGCCTGAGCACGAGCCAGAGCGAGCAGACGATGCTGACCACTGATGAGACATTCGTTGCCTTCTTCATCTTCACCAAAGATGAGAGGCTCGCCGTTCAGAGCAAACTTGTTACGCAGCATTTCATTTGCGTAGAGATTAACTTTTGATTTGCTAACAGGCCGGTTGTTCGTGTTGAATGTGCTGAGGATCTCCAGAGCAGCTTCAGAGTCAATCTCACATGTGACGGACTTGATGTTGCTGTCGGCAACTTTGTTCTTGTTTAGAGCTGTGATAAGTTTCATGGGGCACCTTTTGTTTGGGACTGATTTGAATAGCAGCTGGCAAATATGTTGCGTCAGAACTGTTGCAGTGATTTTGGAGGTATTATGTGCAACAGTTCAGAAATATCAGTTAGTGTTGACGAAAATGACCAAAAACAACACCCTGTATTTGTTCTGTCAAATCTCTTCGACAAGCGTAGACAGAATTAACTAGGAGCACTTTCTTTCCTTGACGCAACACATTTGCCAGCGGACAGGTGGAGTTTAGCAAACTGTCCAGCAGAGTCAATGATTATTTTAAAATATTTTTTCTGATTGTTTCACACTATCACTGAAGAAGTGAATGTGTATAATTGAAAGCGTGACGCAGCAATGAGCTGCATTCATCTATTCACTGAAGGAAAGAATCATGAAACGTGCGTTGATTGTAAATGCTACAGCTGGATCAGGAAAGACCACCACCATCGTTGACGGACTGTCAATGGTAGCAGGAAAGAAACAACTGAAGTACAAACCATCAGAAGAGCAGCTGGCTATCTGGAATTGGTTGAAGGCTGAGTTGACTTCTGAAGACGAAGTTGTTGTGTGTGCGTTCTCGAATGCAATCGCAACAGAACTGAAAGAACGTCTGACATTCGGAACAGCGACAACGATTCATTCTCTGGGTTGCCGCATCATGAGAGAGAATGGAATTCGCATCGGCAGACCCGACACATGGAAGACAGCAAATTTGTATCAGCAGTTTTGTCAGGTGAAGAGTGTCAAAGAGTTGTCGAAAGCTCAGAGAGCGATTCTTGATGATGTGAGAGAACTGGTGAAGTATTGTAAAGATGCCGTACTGACCGAGGATGACATTACGGAATCATCACTGGCAGGATTGGCTATCGATAATGAGTATACATTCAGCTCATCAGCTTCTGCGTGTGAGCTGCCTGTTAAGTATGTGCTGGAAGAAGGAAGCACACTACCTGTTCGAGAAGAACGAAGGACTTCGGCATTTGGTAAAGCCAAACCTGCGAAGGGTATGGAGATTGATTTCGACGATATGATTTACTTGCCTGCTCGATATGGTTGGAAGATTAAGGCAGACTGTATTGTAGTAGATGAGTGTCTTCCGGGGTGGACTCCTGTTATGTTAGGGGCTGGAGGGTCTAAATCCATTCAAGACATCAAGATTGGAGATGTGGTTAGAAGCTTCGATGTCACGACGGGAAGAGCAAAGAACTGTAAAGTTACTGCTACTCAGAAGATTCCTAATCGGAAACCTCTAGTTAAGGTTAAGGTGCAGCACAACCACAGAACTGATGGTAATTACGCTTATAATTTTGTTGTGTGTACTGTCGATCATAAAATCTGGACCGTCAATAACGGATGGGTTTATGCGGGAGATTTGAAGGTAGGCGAAACCGTTATCGTAGAGACTGCGGCGGAAACAACACAGAAAGGAAAGATTTCTGCTGCAGGTAGAGATAAACTTTCGCAGATACATCAAGGTAATACGAAAGGTATCGGTAATGTTGGTGGAGACCGAGAAGCCTTTAACGCAATTAAGGGCGGTAATGGTAGAGGTCCAACGGAACCGCAGAAGTTGCTGTTTGATGCTTTAGGTGATGGATGGTACATGGAGTATGTCATCAAAACTGGTGACGCTCCGAATCATGGTAGAGGTAATAAACCTACTCACTACAAAATTGATTTAGCTAACCCTAAGTATAGAATCGCAGTTGAGATAGACGGGGCGTCTCATGCTGGGGCAAAAGAGATAGATGACAAAAAGGATCAATTCTTGGAGTCGCAAGGATGGAAAGTATTGCGGTTTAAAAATCGAGATATTGCACGAGACTTTGCTGGAGTATTGCAGGATATATGTCCTGACGGTAAGAATTGTCCTATGCCTGCTACAGTTATATCGGTTGATAGTACGTACATCAGCGAGAACTATGTGTACGACATAACTGTAGAAGATTGTCATAACTTCTACGCTAATGGGGTGTTGGTGCATAACTGCCAAGACCTATCAGCTGGTAAGCTTCAACTCATTGCAAATCAGGATTGCACTTCATTCGTATTTGTTGGTGATCCGAATCAGGCTATCTTTGCTTTTGCAGGAGCACAGACAGACAGCTTCAGTAAGATTGCTGAAGCAATGGATGAAGTGGAAGTGCTGCCTCTCAGCTACACATACCGTTGCGGTAAGGCTATTGTGGCTGAAGCTCAGAAGATTGTAGGTGACGCAATCAATGCTGGCAGCACAAATCCAGAAGGGGAGATTGTCTATCTGGATGAAGCCGATATGGACCTGCAGCAAGGGGACATGTTGGTGAGTAGAGTGAATGCTCCACTCATGTCACTGGCATGGAAGTTGGTCAAAGCTGGGAAGCCTTGCCAAGTGGTAGGACGCAGCATCGGAGCAGGGTTGGTTAAGCTCATTAACAAACTGACAGACAAGCAGGAAGTTGATTCTGTGACGCTGTGTCAGCTGCTGGAAGATTGGAGAGACCAGCAGATTAAGTTGCTGCAGACGAAGAAGTACGACACTGAGAGTCGGCAGATTGCTATCGGTGATCAGGCTGACTGTATCGCCACTGTTGCAACCAACTGTAAGACAAGCACTGAAGTTGTGAGTTTTATTCAGCAAATCTTCAATGATAGTGATGTGAAGTCAATTCGACTGAGCAGCATTCATCGAGCTAAAGGATTGGAAGCTGATAATGTGTACTTCTTTAATCCTAAGAACGTACCGCATGTCCTAGCTAAGACAGCTGAGGCTAAGAAGCAGGAATGGAATCTGAAGTTTGTAGCTATTACAAGAGCTATTCATAAATTAGTATACGTTAGGATTCCTGAGAAGGAAGTTGAAATATAGTGTTATACTCGCATGTCTCACAACAAACTATTCGTTCTTGAAATAGTTCTGGGTGATCAGTTTCAGATTTGTATTGCGTAAATTTGATTAAGGACTCAACACAATCCTTTTTTAATTTACGACATATATGCAAATCTACACAACAACTTCTTGCAGATCCTTTGTGTCTGCAAGAAGTTTTTTTATGCAGATCGACTAGCTTACAGATATCGCAGTCATCATCTGTGATGTTCCTATCCCCAATTTTATCTGGGTGAGTGCAGATACCGTGCTTGTTGTAATCGCATGTCATAGTATTTTGATTGTCGCTGAAGAAGGAATGGATAAACCAGAGATGCCAGCTATACATTCTGTTGAACGAGCTAAGCCGTTGTATTGAAGAACGATATCTGTGTTTGGTAAATCTGTTTCACAATCTACTATTTTTGCAAACCTCGCTATTAGTTTTGGTTCGCTTTCTCGCCCAAATGGTTCGTACACATCTGTGTATCTGACATTCCAGAAACCTCCTAAGTTTATCGGACGTAATCCTGGTTGCTTATTAGAAATACCACCCGGTACATAACTATTACAAGAGTACCCTGATTGGTCGGCTTTTATCGCCCTGTGTATATTGAATTCAACATCCAATACCCAATATAATTTTCTTACTGGCTGACCAACAACTACGTTTGGTATCGGTACAAAATAGAGTCCCTGTGAATTGGGAAGATACCCATAGTCTAAATACAGCATTGCTGCGGTATTTAATATTCCATTTCTACAATGGTAGGTTGCTAAATCGTTGGACGGTCCAGATCCCGGTGGAAGTTCACATAAATCTGGTATGTGCATAACACATTTTCCACACCTACCTCCCGGAGTGTACGTAATTCTGATTTTTCCCGGAGCACCATTCCCCGGAATGTTATTGTATGTACCACATCCGCCACCACCTCCACCGGGGAATGTACCATTTGTAGCAGCAAGCGTACCGGAACCACCTCTCCCACCAGCTCCACCTTCAGTAACAGCAGCACCCCCTCCACCACCTGTTACACCGAAACCATCTCCATCCCCTCCATCATTACCTCTAATGGTTGGTCCTGCGGAGCTACCACCACCTCCTCCTGTTAGACTAGCGGTGCCGCCATCTCCACCAGAGAACACTACAGTGTTGCCTGTTGTTATAGGTGTCCCACCAAGACCTCCAACTAAAGCATTTGCTGTTTTACCGCCAGCAGCATGAGCACTATTTATCGCACTGATGTACGACGTTCCTCCATCTGGAGATTCCGGTGTTCCCCCCTGTCCAACAACGATGGTTAGTGTTGATCCGCCAAAACCTACACCTAGGCGTTCTCTTCTACCGTACATACCACCACCACCTCCACCCGTGCCAACGTAGGGTGTTGTGGCAGCTAGCCTTGTCCCAAATACAGAACATCCTCGTTCAAATCCTGTTTCTCCTCCAGAGTCAGTTGTAACAAACCTTACTCTCAAATCGTTATAAGAAGTTAATAGGGCTTTTTGAGGATCAGTGAGTGTGATAGCGTAGTCTGTTGGATGCGTAGGTAGAGCATGAGTATTACTTAGAATAACACTACTTCCTGCTCGCAAACTCACTGTGGTACTGATACGTGAACCAGTTATTGTTGCTTTAAGATAAGCTGCATCAATTTCAACTATACCGACTGTGCTGCTGTGTACAGCTGTTACTTCTAAGACATATGCTGCTGTCGATGCTGCTGCAAAATTACCAGTACGCACACCACGTGCCCATACCCAAGTATTATCGGTGGGCATGTTGTCCATCGTGAATGTAAACCAACTACCGTTAATTTGAACACGAACTAATGTTACACTGCTGAGATTTGCAGCATCTACCCTCCAGCGAATGTATAGGTCATATTGATCAACAACTGCAAGAACATTTATTGTAGACATTCCCCATCGTTGTACTCTTGTAAATGGAGGTTCTCCACCGTCACATTCAATGTAAACTGCGTCCACATCTAGACGACCATCGATGGTGTAGTAGTGTGTGGTTATCTCAATCGCGTAGTCTGCTACTGACGGATTAGTGAATGTGCCTGAAAAATCAACTCTTACCCATGCCCATAGTCCAGAATCAGGCAATCCACTAATTGTTCCTGTGTAAAATGTTCCAGCAGAGCGTAAACGTACTTGTGTGATTTCTGCGTCACTGTTTGAGTCATAGCGAAGCAACATCCAAGCTGTAATGTTAGTTGGGATTGAAGTTTCTGCTGTTGACTGTAACTCAAATGTATAGACGTTGGTGTTGGGAGCTAGTGGGTCTGAGAAACTTAGATAAGTTCCATCTCCGGCTGATGGTTGCGTAACTATTTCGTCGAGTTCGGAGTCTGCTGCACGGACAATGAAGGCAGCTGGTGGGGATGTTGAACAAACGTTTCCGTCACCAGCAGAGGGGGATTCTACTGTTTCATCGATATTAGTATGGGCAAACACATCCCACTCAGTGTTGACATTGTTTGATGGACGGGCAGTTTCTACTTGAGCAGAAATTGAATGGACACCATCAGCATCACTTTTACACATTCTGTAATGTAGTGTAAGTGTGTTCTCTGCTGGAGAAGGAAACAAACTATTTGTCGATAACTTTGTCTCGTAAGTGCAAACAGCACTTGCGGGGGAATAGATGTAGTCGGTGTCAGATACAGGCACTTCATTGATACACTGCCATAATGGAGAGGCACCTTCTGCTACCCACAAACCAATGTTTGTAACGTCTACTGAAGGAAGAAATGATCTTTCAGTTTCAGGAACACCACCGCAAGCACCTCCACCCCACAGTTCAGCATCAATTGTCTGTACGTCTTCTGGGATAGTCCATAACGTAGACTCTGTGAATTCAACTGTTTGTGTCTCTCCTGTTGCGTCTATGGTGAGTATTAGTTCTCTATCCCATGAAGACTCTTCATTATCGGAGTTGACGGGTACGTATTCCTGCAGCATCTCAGCTACTAATGGAAAGTTGTACTCATCGAAAGGACTTTCGTCATCAAAGCAAGCTATTCCGTATAAGTATTGAAATACTCTCGGAAAGTCTACATACCACTCACAAGCATTTCTGGGGGAGTGAAGAGATGAAGCCAGACTTACAGCTGTATTATTGGGTCGTTTTAATAGCGTTAAAGTTCCGCTCAGATTGGTCAAATCACTGGCGTATTGGACTATATCGACAGTTACAATTACAGGGTCTAAGGTGATTGGGTCCGGATCGTACTCCATTACGATCCCTGTTTCTTCGGCATCTGTTACTCCCCACGAGAATGCTCCATCAAAAGTAAGTTCTACTATATTTAAGCTAGAGTTTAGCGTACAACCTGTACAACCTTCACTACCACAGATACAATGACACGCAGGAGGTCTGCCCACAATACACCTCAGCAATCTACCCAAATAAAAGCCCATTCATTCATAATCTGTTTGATTATAACGAATTTACCAGAAGACGCACTCAAACTTGTAGACCTGTTTATAGCTTCAATCAACGCTTCATCTCCGCTTGCAGGCACCATATTACGAGCACTATAATCAGAATACATAAGGATTCTGACTTTTGCTTTTGTCCAACCAGCGTAAGGGTTCGTAGCTGCTGCTAGATTTTCAGTTAGTACACCATAGTACTCTGACTGTAATGGTCCGGATTCAGAGTCATACCCGAGCTTTGTACTACGAGAGTCCCCCATTACACGACGTTTGATCTCTTTTGCCGTAGCCGGATCATATACACCAAATTCTTGTGTCATGGTATGCTCAATCCATAAGTTGAAGGAACAATACCGATGTTTGCTGTCTGTGGGTAGCCTGTTTTAAGTTCAGCGTACAGACTCGTATCGGGGGGGTTTACGTTATAAGGTACAGCAAAACAGTCGCCATCAGGTTCTTTGATCTGTAGTATCCACGGTTCTTGTGCTCTGTCTCCTAAGTCATTGATTTTAATTGGGATGAGCTCACCATTGACTCTTTGACATGTGCTGCGAGAGTAGAGTTTTGCATCATTTACCCAGTCACTTGGATTGTATTCAAAACTTACTTGGCATTTTAAGTAGTGGAATTTAACTCTCTGTTTACCTGTTCCATAACTTTCACGCATTTCTTGAGCCGAAGCTGCGGTGAATTTCCAATAGGAAGCTCTAATACCAAATAATGTGTTTGTTTTTTTACCTACAAAACCAACGTAAGAGGCAATGTCACTGCTGTAGTTAATACTGGTGTAGTTGACATTAAAGCTCCATGTATGGACTGTATGAGATTCTTCGTAAGTGATAGGTGAAGTAAGAGCTAATCCGTTCTCATGTATGATAGGATCTCCATTCGGTTTAGTCATTGTCTGCTTCTGGACAATGTTACTGCTTGAAGACCATACAGGGGGTTGTTGTAGAGGACTAACAATTGGTGTGCCGGGATTCGGGCTGTTGGAGTTCTCTACGGTGGTGATTTCACCGGGAATGAAGTTGCCATAGTTTAATGTTACGTCATAGAACGTACCACTACCAGAGACACGCTTGATACCGGAACATTCAAGCAGCACTAAGCTTGCAGCTTTTGGGTGAGGCGATTGGTACAGCGTGAACGTTATACCGAGAGGATTGATACTTGGATCGCCCGGACCAGAGGCGAAGGAAGGCAGGAACTCAATCATATCAATCGCATTGTCCTGCAGACCAAAGCTAGTCGTGTTCATCTCAACACGGACTACTTCTTTGATCTCAGTGCGATTGAAGAAAGGACGAATATCCTGTTCTTCCTGAAGGAAGCCATGAATCTTCTTAATGCCTGCAGCCATTAGTCCACCTCTACTAACTTAATACCACCACGAGGATTAGTGAGAGCTTCTTTGATTGCTTTCAACTCACTAATCATATCTTTGTCTTTTGTCTGTCCCATGCCTCTGAGAATTTCTGAGTTCATAGAGGCTGTTGTCTGAGCCAAATTACTCCCTGCTGTCTGGTATGCTGGAGCAGATTTCTTAAACTCCTGATCAATCTCTGCCATTCGGAAGTTAGCTTGCTGAGCAAATATATTCTCAAGCTCACCCGGACTGGCAGCACCTGTGATCATTATCTCAGCACGCTTCTTAGCCCATTCGTAAGCTTTACGCTCTTCGGCTGTCATGCGTTCGAGCATTCGCAACTCATCAACATCCATCAGGTCTTTCTTCAAAGACTTGAGTTTGTTTTCATTCTCTGTCTCTTGCTCTTTCAGTGAGTTTTTCTGTTTGAGAGCTTCTTCAAGTTCAATCTCGACAGCAAGTTGTTTATTGGCCAGATCCAGACCAAACGCACCTAAAGCACCATACTCTTTCTGAAGCTCATTCAGTCGATGCTTGTGAGCAATGGCTGTCTCTTCAGCTTCGTTTGTTGCGTGGGCAAGTTCTAACTTTTCATAAATTGGTTCCAGAGCATCTACTGAGAATCCAGATTGTTTGGCGAAACGAAGTTCTGCAAGTCTGACTAACTCGGCATTTATTTTCTCTATATCTTTTTCTGCTCCTACTATCTTTTCCAAGTAGTCTAGTCGTTTACCTTCAAACTCTGAGAGTTTTTCTTTATCTCTTAGAAGGTTTTCGGCAGCTATGAGTTCTTCGGAAGTGTATCTAACACCTATTTCACCTTCTGGTGTCTGTAGAGTACTGCGGCTGTTTATAGCCCTCTCTACTTCACGCATGTCTTTTGCGTACTCTTCCAGTGCCGCAGGTAGACTTAATGATCCGTCTGCCAGCCTTTCATTCAGCCTTACTTCGGCGTCTTGTTTGGACTTACGCAGAGCATCGACTATGTCTTTGTTGGTTTTGTTGCCATTTTCATCCAGATCATTCTGAATAAGAGCCAGAGCAGCTTCAATATTACTGTTGCCTGTGAGGCTGTCGAATGTTTGAGTCTGCCATGCCTTCAGTTCTTTCTCGCGTGTATCTAACTCATTCTTGAGTTTAGGCAGTTCGTTCTTTGATTCTTTGATTTTTGATTCGAGAGCTTTGATATCAAAACCTTTATCATTGAACGCACCGAGAGAACTTTGCTGCTGTAAAGATTCTGCAACAATTTTGTTATACGCTGTGTACGTGTCGATCAGTTTGCGTAAAGCGAGTTCATTGGTGTTAAACTTTTCTTCTGATTTCATCAAAGAGGACACTAACTGCCCACCGAGAATAGCAGCAACACCTACAGCAGCACCAGCAAGAGGACCGGCAATCAGGTTGGTAGCCTGACTGATGTTGTTGCCTGCTCCACGCATAGCCATACCAACAGACTCAGCTTTGAAGCCTGTGATTGACATTACTGTGATGAAGTCTTCAGCACCACGAGCAAGTTCGCCAATAGCGTAGCCCATGTTGCCCGCACCACCACGCATAGCATTCATGCGACGTGTTGCTTCTGCAATAGCCACACCATGCTGCTGAGTAGAGATTGCACCCCGCTGATGAGCAGCGTTAAGGAAAGCAATGTCTGCTGCTACGTTCTCGGCATGATTACCGTACTGCTGAAGCAGATTATTAACTCGTGCTACCTGAGCAGCTTCAGCAGCAGCAGCACGAGCATTGGCAGCTCTAGAACCAATCTGATCCTGTTGCCACTTCCACGTATCATTAGCAGCTCTGCGTTGTTCCCTGTTGTACGCTGCTGTTCTGGTAGCCTGCTGACGATCAAGATTTTCACGTTGTGTAGCTGCTTCACGATCCGCTGCAGAAGCTCTACCTGCAGCATCAATAGACTCTTTCCATCTATCGTTAGCTGCTCTACGCTGTTCTCTATCAAAAGCAACTGTCCGAGTTGCTTGCTGTCGAGAAGCAGCGGCGTTCGCTTCTTCAATCTGACGTTCTCTGTCAGATGCTGTAGCAGCTGCGTTGACAGACTCTTTCCATCGATCATTATTCTCTCTACGTACTTCTCTGTTGTACGCAGCAATACGAGCAGCCTGCCGATCTGCAGCAGCACTTTCAGCAGCAGCAATCTGATCTGCAGCTGTACGAGCAGCTTCAACTTCTTGTGCTCTGTAGTAGTCACGCATCTCTCTCAGCTGTTGAGCTGATTGCTGTTCGTCCTGAAGACGACGCATAGCGTTTGCTTGGAAGGAGAGCAGAGCTGCGTTGTCTGCTGCTACCTGCTCATCTGCCGCCTGTTGTGCAGCAATTCGACTGCGAGCAATGATGTCGGCTTTGAGGTTGGCAAGCTCAGAAGCTCTAGCTGCTTCAGCTTCAAATGACGGAGCTTGCACACCTGCTCCGAACTTAGCAACAGCTGATGTATCAACAGAGGCCATCTGTCGATATTCAGCGTTGATGTTCTTCAGTTCGGTAACGAACAACTGAGCACTGACAGCACCAGCTGCAAATAATCCGCCCAGCTTTACCTTACGTTCTTCTGTGGAGTCTTCCATAGACAGGTTAGCCTGTCTGATTTTTTCTCCCTCACGCATCTTCTGAGCTTGTTGTTCAGCTCTAGCACGTTCTTCGTTAGATGCTTTGATACGTTCATTGCTCTTGACGGTGGAGGCAGCGAAGTTGTCCATCAGCTTTTCAGCAGCTGAGATGGATGCGTTGTCAACAACCATCCCCAACTTCACTGCCCAATCATGGATGCTTTCAGCCATCAGATCATTCCCATCATTTCAAGAGCACCGAACATCTGCTTCCTTAACGTCATCGGATCTTCGACTATGTAAGGAACATATTTACAATCATTCGTAGCAATCGACTTCAGTTCTCTTGTGTCGATTGGAACCTTACCTACTCGCTGAGAATGAATTTGGGAAGCTGTCATGGCAGCAAGATCATCCTGCATTCCCCATGAGTGAGCTTCCCAAAAGAGTTTCTGACGAATGAATTCTTGAGCAGGCAGGTTACGTATCACCCAGCTCGGAACCCCCCAACGGGTTGACAAGTGCATTATAAACCACTCGTCATTGTTGGGGGTCAGGAGTTTTTTACTGCTTCCTTACGCTCTGGAGTGATGATGAGTTTGTCATTGATGATGCCTGACCATTCCAACATTTTACTGATAGGAATAGCTTCAGCAACAGCTTCCAAGAACTTCACGAATTCATCATCAGGAATAACGTCGAAGATCAGGTCTGCTGTGTTGAGAATCGATTCTGGATGAAGAGACTTGTAGAACACTGCAGCGATTGAATCGCCACATTGTGCTGTCTCTTCGTCATACATGTGAATCGAAGCAAGGACGTAAATTGTTCTCCACAGATTTACAGGGTATGTACCTTCTGCATCTGTGATGAGCTTTACTTTACGTCCTGCTTGAACGAACAACTGAGTTGATGGTTCCTTCAAACAATACTTCCCGAGAGGATGTACGTTGAACATACCTTTGAACAGATCGAAAGACATTGGGGCTATCCTTAGAACAAAAATGGTTATGTAGCGGCAGTAATTGTTGGAGCACCAGCTACTTTAAGCGTAATGCTACAACGAGAACGAGATTCATCACCTGTCGTCATTATGCCTGTCATTGGAGTAAATTTTGTTACACAGGCTGGAACAGTGATGATAGGTCCGGCAGTTTCGCCAACAGCTGCTGGGTACTTGAACTTGTAGTTACCAACAAGCCCAGAGTAGAAAGCAGCAAGCAGACGACCACTAGCTGTAGTAAGAGCATCCGGCATGAAGTCAGCATCAAAGCTGATTTCTCCACCTTCAATCTCTTTACCGCCAATGTAGGCTTTGAAGAGGTTGCCGAAAGCATCGAGAGTAGTTTCTGAGCAATCAGAACGAACAGCATCACGACTGAAACCAGTCCATGATAAATTACCTGTGACACACACGTAAGTGTCTGTAGAGGTTGTCGGTGTACCATCCCCTGTGTCGTCGATGAGAGGAAGTTGAACACGCAGTCTACTAGCGTCTCTAGGCATACTAAAGTTCCTTTACTGAGAATGAACAATCGAAAGTCAGCACAGCTGCTGACATTTCTGGAGTTGATTGGCCTGTCTTCTGAACATCGAACTCCGATGTAGAGACGTGCTTAACGTGGTTGATGAACCCGTTAGTAACAGTTAATCCTCTCAGTGGGGTTCGGACACCTGAGACGATTGGGTACAGAAGATCAAAAACAAGATTTGCTATATCAGCTCGGATAGCAAATCTATTCGAGTAACACGTAACTTCCAACTGAAACATGATGGTGATGTAGTTGTTCGTGTTCGTTGAACCTACAACACCAGAGTATCCGAGTCCTTCAGAACATTCCTGAAATATGTGTTCTTCGGTGTCCCATACAAAGAACCCTTCTTTGTTAGGAGCTGCATCGAATGGAGGACATTCATCGATGTAATAATTCTTGACAGCTGTGATTGTGTCGAAGAATGATTTCAGGCATTTACGTAGATTATGAGGCGTCACGACTTGCCCTGTGCATGTGTTTGAGTATTGCTACTGTGATTGCAACTTTTAGACGTTCCTTGAACACACTGATCACTTCATCTTTGGTTGCGTTGGCTGTTCGTTCTCTCCATCTGTAAGCTCTGGCCATCACACCTGTTCTGTGGACAAATCCTCTTTCAAGCAGATGGAAATACTTATTAGGTGTTCTTCGGATGAATCCACGTTTCTTTGAAGCACTACTGAGAGAAAGTTGTTTGATCCGAGAGAACACCTGTTTGGTCTTGATTACATTCTTACTTGGATGGCGTTTGTTCTTCTTGAACTTAGCCTGCAAAGCATACAAACCTCTGCCTGTTGCCTTGCCTTGTTTCTTCTTTGTTGACTGACCTTGAGAAGCTGGATGAGAAGGAAGGTAGTGCTCTTCTGAAACACGACGAGAAACACCCACCATTGCATAGAAGACGTTTCTGTTTTTCTTACTCTGCCCATGCTTACTTACTACAGCTCTGTAGGTTGCTCCTGTACTTTGTTTACTCTGCATCGTGTCTGTGTTGATCAGAGCTTTCATGTGTGCTCTGGCAGGACTCATAGCAGCTCGCATTGATGCTCGAATGGCTGTTGTAGCCTCACGTCCAAGAGCTTCGATTACTGGTCGAAGACTAGGTGGAATCGTGAGTTTTATTAAGCCATTGGTCACACTGGTGCTCCGGGGAACTTCGAGGCTATGTCCTGTGTTACGTTGTCAACAATCTGAATCTGAATGTCCTGCATGTTACCGTAAGGATCTGTTGCATTACCTATGACAGCGTACAACTTTCTTTCAGAGAGAATGTAACAGTATTGATCCCCTGTAACTTTACTGAGAGAAGTAGTGTAACGTCCTGTCAACATGTGACGTTGTTCGTTGATTGTTCTGTCGCCTTCTTCAGCTTCCTGAGCTTTAAAAGGCTTCTCTTTTGCAAACAGTCCGATTGCTGTGAGAGAGAACTCTTGTTTTAATTCACCGTATTCGTTTGTGACAGGTTCGCTGTCTTTTAGAACCACACCGTATTTGTAGAATCGACATCTACGGTTTATGTTGGGACGTTCTTTGCGTGTCATCTGCTGCTAACTTTCTTCCAATCGTCAGCTATGTAACGAATAGCTCTGTAGTCATTGAGCAGGTTGTGATCTCTGTTGTGTTTGTACGCTTCTGGTAGTCCAGTTTTTGTACCGTCGATTGCTTCCCTGAAGGTGTTGAAGTGGTAACACAATATCTTCAGAGCATTGATTGTTGAGTAAGGCACCTGAGCATAGCTGGTGTACCCGGCATAGTAGGTGATGGTTACGGGGTATGGATCATTCTGTTTGATGTTTGGGAGAATTGCATCCCAATCATCACACCACAAACGAATTGGTTCTCCGTTGTAACGACGGATAGATGTTTGTGTTACTGTCTGTGTCGCATCGTTGTTATCGATGAATGTGAATGTTCGTAGTGCATTACCAGACTGAGGCAGGACAATAGGGCCGAATGGCAGGAATACCATTTTGTCCCAATCACAGAAAGCTTCGTAAGGCAGATAGAGCGTAACCTGTTTAGGGAGAATGAACCTCCATTGTTCGGTTTCACACGTCCCAACTGCCTGACGAAGCAGATCATCAACATCAAGAGGCAGATCGTCTTTAGGAGTGTCAGGATCAAAGCCGAGGTATTGCTTTAAGCGTTTCATGAAGTCAGCATCAAACAGAGTTGATATTGCTGACTCAGTGCTTCTGTCAATCACCATCGGCATTGAAATTCTCCTGAAGAAATAACCTGTGCCTGACGCCCCAAGAATCAGACACAGGTGTTGTCAAGGCAAGCCCTGACAGATTAGGTAGTGGCGGTTACGTCAGCAGGAGTCTGGTCAGCGTAAGCGTGCAGACGTTCAATGACGATAGCAGCCTGAATCGTGTCAGTGTTGGCACCGTCGATTTTGAATGCCAGAGACTTAGCAGTGCCCGGACCACCGTTTCGATCTTCGTAGTGAGCAATAAGCTCAGCAGGAATTTCGAGAGTGTAGTCACCTGCAGATGAAGCAACGATAGGACAAGTGATGGTGGCGATTGCTGTGTCTGTACCGCCTGTGCCGGTAGTACCGATGTAAGCAATCACTGTCGCAGCTGCTGTGAGGGTAGCTGCATTGATTACCAGTGTTGCACGTTTGATCTGACCGAAGGTGATCAGGTTGATACGTTTGAGCGTATCTGGACCAGCAGTCATGGTGATGTCACCGAGCGGTTCGATGTACAGCATACTGCCGAGATGGTTGTAACGAAGAGTCATATGACGATTCCTTTATGGAAGATTTGAAAAGAAGGATACGTTTTGTTATAGGAGAACGTATAAACTCCGGGGAAGCAGGCTAACTAACTATTAGCCGGATACGTCTGTGTTGGTCAGAGTAACGAACGGACTGCGAGTCGTAACACCCTTCTTCGGTGTGAGAGTCGTCTTCCACCACGGACGAGCATCATTACTCGTAACAAACTGGAACACTTCTTCACGCTCAGAGAAGCGAACATGTACCGAACGATTGAACTCAGTGTAGAGTTCGCCGTACAGATACTGAGACATGTTCACACAGCTCAACATACCAGAAGACCATTCGCTGATCTGATTGCCGTCCTGACCAGAAGTGATGCCTGGAGCGTATTCTGTGAAGAAGATTGGACGACCCCACAGAGTAGCACCAATACCATCAGTCATAGGACTGAACATCTTGACGATACCTGCGTTGTTTGGCGATTCATGACAAACAAGAGACAGGATCTCGTACATGTCGTGGTTAGCAATCCAGATGGCATTGTCGTAGCCCCAAACACGCTGAGTCATACGAACGATGTCCCGACCGCTAACAATCACTGTGTCGGCTTGACCTGCAGTTCGGTCAACTGAAAGCAGAGCAAGGTTAGCAGCGTTCAGGAAGCCCAGAGGAGTTCCGTTACCTTGACCGTTGATCAGTTCGTCCAGTCGCTTGTCAACAGCTGCCAATCGCATCGAAGACTCGATGAGAGCTGGGATACTGATAGGACTGAAACGCATGATAGCAGCTGTTGCAGCAGCCTCACCAACGATTTCAGTTGCTTCAAGCTTAATCAGCTCGAATACGTCTTTTGTCTTATCAGCTGTACGAGTTTCGCTTGTGCGATAGACTCGTGTACCGCCAGTAACGCTGGTTGAGTGGTTTTTATCCACTCGTGCAGGAATACTGACAGAAGGAACAGCCATAGGAATCTGAGTCATCCGTGGCGTCAGGAAGTCAGCTTCTGGTGTCAGAGACAGAATACGATTGATCATCGCATCAGGAATCAGAACACCAGCAGAACCCCAGTTACCGCGAGCATACTCGTCATCGCCCACTGCGTTACAAACGATGGACCGCAGACGAGGATTGATTTTTTCTGGATTGCAATCGTTCTTGTATGCGTTAGCAACGTCATACAGGAATTCACGACCACCACCCTGCTCATCAGGAGCGTAACCAAACCGAGGATCATTTTCATGATTTGGTTTGACGTTGACGTTTCCTGTGAGGTTGTGGAATACGTTAGCAACATTGGCGACGTTTGAAGGCATCGTTGCAATGTGAGCACGTTCGACCATACCACCGTCACTGGCGTTGATCACTTCGTTGATGAATTCGAGTTCAGTCACTGCTGTGTTGAAGATTTCTCGTTCTTCAGCTTTCAGTGCCTGACCTTCTTCAACACGAAGAGAGTAACCATTGACAACAGGAGTGAGGACAGTGCGAGCATCTTTCAGCTCATTGAAAGACATCTTAGCGAAGTCTTCTTTGGTTCGCTTACCCATGACAATTCCTTTATGGAGAGTTTGTTATTGATTGGTTGTCAGGCATTATGTGCTTTGCTTTTAGCCTGTAGAGCGTAGGTTAACAGAGAAGCCTAATCTGTCAAATAATTATTTGAGAGCTTTGGCACGAGCTTGTAGTGCTCTGGTATAGATGTCTGAGCAGTCTTCCGGGAAGATGTTCATAACTTCTACAGGCATCGCATTCCGTACTGACGAAGAGAACGGTTTGATAGTTTCCTGAATACCAGAGCAGAAACCTTTCTCAATAGCCTGATTAGCTGTCATGAAGGTTTCCTTATCCATCATATCTTTTACGTCTTCATCTTTCAGACCTGTTCTGTTGGTGATGATTGAACGAATGGCATCACGATGAGCTGTCCATTGGTTGCGGACTACATCGAAATCTTCTTCTCGACTGATAGGAGCGAACATCTGAGGGTTATGAACCATCACCATACCGCCCATGTTGATAGTACGCTTATCTCCTGCCAGCAGAATCCATGAAGCACATGAGTAGGCGTAGCCATCGACGATGCAATGCACTTCACCTTCGTGCTCAAGTAGTCGCTGGTAGATTGTGAGAGCGTTGCCCACTTCTCCACCACGAGAGTTAATGCGGACAGTGATGTCACCCTTCATCGTGTTGAGAGCGTCGATGAACTCGTTAGCTGTGACACCAGCCTGATCCTCATACCATCGTTCAGCGAGGATGTAGTCGTACAACTCGATGGTGTTGCCGTTTACGTTAACAACAGTTTCGACTTTGTTACTTACGTCTCTATTGAGTACAAATTTCATTGTGCTGATCCGATTTGTTGAAGGAAGCGAGTATGCCCGTCTTCACTTGACAGGATGTTATTGACAGGAGAGTAGAGCCATGAATCAATCAATTCGTCTACCGTGGCGAATGGAGATACATCTGGAAGAATGTCTGCCCATTCGTTGAATGTGCTGGTCAGGTTGTGTGTGAACTTGTCTGTGTAGAACTCAGACATAGAAGCTTTGAACTCTTCTACGTTTGAATATTTTGATTGTTTCTGGTCGTACACCTTACGCTCATAGTTCTGCAGACCATTCACCACAGCTATGAAAGCGTTCTTTGCTACACGCAGCTTCTTGTCGAGGTTCTGATCATCAGGACTCTTATCGAGAGAGTCTGAAGGTGGTTTGACTTCTTCCTCTTTCTTAGTCTGCTGCAGCTCCATAGTTTCCTGTGGAGACATGTAGTTGTCGTTGTCTAGGGTTAGCTTACGAATCTGCTGATCCATCATGTCATTAGCCAACAGAGCTTTGTCACGCAGAGCAATGCTGTGGTCTACTGTCATGAGGTTGGCAGGTACATAACGCAGAGCATTGTTAGCATCAGTAGGATCTATCTGCATTCCAAGTAGGTTACAGATTTCTGTTCTGTCCATAACTCCAATTTCAAAGAAGTTTCGCAGGGCTTGCGAGAATTCATTGATGATGGTACGGAATAAGTAAATGAGGTTGAATTCGAAGGAATATTGGAGTTGACTTGAGAGAGGTAACAATTCATTGCGAATCTGTCTCCCTAAGCTACTGATGAATGGATGTAAGCCAGTTTGAATGAACAGGTGGATGAGCTTACCTACGTCGCTGCTGCTACCGTTGCTGCCCATGTGAGAGTGGAGTAGTTCGGGAGGAACATTGAACCATCGTGATACGTCTTCAACAGAGAATGCTCTGGTTTCGATAAACTGCAACTGCTGCATAGGAATAGCAACATTTACAGGCTTCAGACCTTGTTCGAGAATACGTGTCTTGAACGCATCTTCCATTGCTGCATTAGGATGAGACTCGAAGAAGCTTTCAACACGTTTCAGAACATCAGGAGCTAACCTGTTTTCTGTGGTTAGATATGTTTGATTCTTGTGGCCGTTCTTGTAGAAGTGTACGCCATACTCTTCAGAGTTTTCGTACATGTTGAATGATCGGCCTGCATTCTCGATGATACCAAAACCTCTGTGGTTTGGCTTATCAGGAATGTCAGACTTGATGTGAACCATGTACTCCCGAGGAAGCAACATGTATTGAGGATTGGCATCCTCTTTAGTGTTGCCCGTCTCGATGCGGTAGATGAGCGTA
>Ga0315909_10001314_pt1 | contig 33601 bp, 55 predicted proteins | sample LakEriMetagenome_11_FD_203527 | JGI IMG/M metagenome (GOLD analysis project Ga0315909, IMG submission 203527) | Freshwater fungal communities from buoy surface, Lake Erie, Ohio, United States - Buoy 2 MA125 | ecosystem: Environmental > Aquatic > Freshwater > Lake | place: USA: Lake Erie, Ohio... | reverse complement strand
TCAGCGATTTCCGCTTCTGCTTCTGGAGTTTCAATAGATACGATTTTAGAAGTTTCGTCTAACTCAATTTGAGTTCCGTCTGCTAATTGGTGTTCGCCCATTGGAGCAGGAGTTCCGTCTGCCAATGTAACTTCGCCACCGATAGCAAGTTCGCTAATCATAACCTTAGTACCATCCATAAGGCTATATTCTGCGAATGTAACAGGTACTTCTTCGATAGGTGCTTCAGCAGGAGCAGGTGCTTCTACTTGTGGCATATCCTCGAACAAAGCCCTAATTTGCATAATTGCATCTTTTGCGTTCATCATTCTTTTTGTTTAAATATTAATAAAAGATTTTGTTTATCATTTAACCCTCTGCAATATTTCCTTTATTGCATTCATAAGTTCTTGTTCTTTGGTAGGTTTTGTCTTGTAAGTAAACAAGCCTTCTACACTAAAGCCTTTAAATTTACCCTCTTTAACATCCCTCCAAACGTCGTCGTTATCTACTTTAAAGCTACCGAACCAAGACCCGTCGGGTGCATCTTCAAACCCTTTCATTGGTAAGATACCTCTGCTCTCGTCTGTAATAAAGCTCTCAAACATTGTAACACCTTCTACTTGTGCATTAGGTGAGTGCATCAAGTTTACATTTGACTGGTAGCCTCTTTTGAAGAACTTTTGAGCAATCTTAAAAATAGTATCCTTAGAGAACACCACATAGTAATCGCCGTAAGTAGCATCGCTGCGAAAGATAGGTACGTCAGCAAGCATAAGAGGTCCAGAAATAATGCGCTTATCTTCGCTAACGACTTCAAAGCGTTGTTGGTTTTTAAAGGCATTCCAATTCTTTTGAATAGCAGGTTTGTCTACCAATGCCACGTAATCCACTTCGGCATCGTCATTCATATCCTCGCTAATGTCTAATAAATAAACAGGTAAGTCCATACTCGTAAATATTAATTTTTTTAAATTGTTATCATTTAACCGAATCTTGCCCTTTCTCTAAATTCAGCAATACGCTTTTGTGTACGAGTTAATTCGCTCTCTACAACATAAGCCTTAGGAACTTGCGCACCAATAGCGTTAATAGATTGGCTATCTAAAGTTGTTGTTTGTGCTTGTGGTTGTGGTGGTGCTAATGGTGCTCCTGCTGAAACGCTTGGTGCTGCTCCACCTGCTTGTGGACCACCTGCTGCGCCACCCCCTTTGAACTTTGCAATAGTTGTACCTGCAATCGAAGCAATACCGATACCTGCTCTTATCTTAGCAACCAATGCTTGTTTAGTTGCTATTGCCACACCTGCTGCACCAAATATTGCATTGGCTGCATAATAACCCGCTATTTCTCTTTGAGTATCTACAACAATTTTAGCAATAGCCATAGCCTTATCGATTACAAATATTGCATTTGCAATCTTTTCATTTTCTCCTGCAAGAGTTGATAGTAAGTTCAGACCTGCAGATGCTGCTTCAAATTTAGCATTTTGTAAAGATATGTCAGCTTGTAATTCAGCGTTTCTTGCATCTTCATTTAGCTTATTTTTTTTAGCTATGTCAGCTTGTAATACAGCATATTCATTTTCATTATTTATTTCTATTTGCTCCTCTGCTTCTTCAAGCATTATAATATCTGCTTTTGCTTTCTTTTCTTTTTCTGCTGCTGCTATTGCATCTAAATCAGCATTTAATTTAAGCCTTGCTGCAAGTATTAATTGATTTCTTGTATCTTCGGTAATCTTAGTATTAGCTAAAAGTTCGTCTTTTTCTTTAATGAATGCAAGGTTAAGCTCTGCTTTTTTCTTTTCGTTTTCGTCTTTAAAAGTAGATAAGAATAATTCATTTCTTAAATCAGATAGTTTTTGTAAGGCTTCTTTTTCTGCATCAGCTCTTTCTTTAGCATCTGCCTTTTCTTTTTGTTTCCTATCTTCTGCATATTTATTACCAGAAGTTGCACTTTTTTTCTGTTCTTCTTGTCTTGTTTTTTGCGCAGTAGCATCAATAATCTTTAATTCATTTTGAAGGTCTTTATACTTTTTAGCTTGGTCGCCATATAAAATACCTTTTTGGTCTGCTGCTTTTTTAAGGTCGTTTAATTCATTTTGTACTGATTGCTTTCTAAGTTCGTCTATTTTACTTTGCTCTGCACCTTGTGCTTGTAATAGTTTTATCTGTCTATCAATACCTTCATTAACTATTTTCGTTCCTGCTGCTGCTTTAGTATATGTTGCTTGTCTTGCTGCTTCTGCCCTTGTTGCTTCATTTGTTACACCAATCAAATCAGTAAAGGCATTAATAGTATTTCCTATAAAAGATGCTAACTTTCCAAGACCAGGAAACATATCAAGCACCGCCTTTTTAACCTTGTCAAAGTTTGCTACTACTAAACCTAAAACAACTGCAAGTGCTCCGATACCTGTTGCAATAATCGCTCCACGCAAAGTAGAGAATGCACCTACAACCTGCGTTTTAATAACTGTACCTAATTGTTTAAAGCTATCGATACTTTCCCCTACTGCTTGTAAGCCTTGAGATAAAGCCATAGCAGATTGTACTTTTAATAAGGTTTTTTGTAAGTCCTCATTCTCTTTACCGAATAAACCTACTGCACCTTGCAAAGCACTAAAGCCACCTGCTACACCACTAAGAGAAGCAGTTAAAGCCTTAAACTTAGCATCTGGATTGAAGGCATCAATTAAACTTTTAGCATCTCCTATTGCATCTTTAAGTTCTGCTGCCCTCTTTGCTGCCCCTACGGCTTCCTTGCTACTCGCACCAAATTGTTCAGATAGCTTTGTTACTTCTGCCGTTGCTTCTCTTAACTGCGCTTTTAACGAGCCTAAGGCTTGGTCTTGATTACCGCCTACTGTTATATTTATACCTACGTTCTCTTGTGCCATTAGTATCTTGTTTCTATTACTTTAAGAAATGAAAGTTTAGTTGTATTGTATTCCATCGGGTTGAAGTTCTCTACTTTGTTAAGCCTAAACAATACCCCGTCTATATATACATACTTGCTAAAATCTAAATTAAATATGTCTACTATATCTAAAAGTCCAAAGCAAGATAATAGCTTACTATCTTTATTTGTGATTTCTAAAATATAAGAACTATGATAATCTCTAAATAAATTGTTTTCAGTAAAATTAGCAGGTGCAAATTGTACTTCTTTAGGCGCACCGAAATTAATATCTACTGTTGAATTAATAGGACTATCTAAGTGTCCTGCATAACCATAGCTTGTATAACTACCTAACACAGTTGTAGTATTCATAATGTTCCAACTATTAACGCTTGTAATTTTCTTGGTTTGCATTATGCGTATAATACTATCCATTCTATCTTCTGCGCTATTGCTATTTGACTTCTTATAAATAGCAGGGAATACTTTGTCTTGACCTGTTGCTTGATACAATACAGATGCAGCAAATATAACTTCTAACTTGTCTGTTTCTTTTACATAGTCAAACTCTGTATCGTATATAAAATCGCCATAACCTTCGGTGTACTTCTTGCGATAGTTTTCGCCATAAAAGTCATTGTCTGGTTTAAACTTATAATCGTAATAACGAGCATTAACTTCACTCATTGGCTTAATACTAATAGGCTTAGCTCTATCTACCTTGTTAGTCCAATCTAAAGCGGTAGCCGATGTAGTAGGATAGAAATCGACATACGGGCTAATAACAAGTTCCTTATCATTAAACTTATTTTCATAAACATAAAGATTAAACATTTTAACAACACTCAAAAAGAAATCTCTTTGGAATATACCTTTAGGAATCGTTTCACTAACTTTAATTTGCTCACCTAAGTTAATTTGAACCTGCGTTGGTGTGCTTGTTGTTACACTTAGCTCTCCGTAAACAATATCGATAACCATAAAAGTACCTAATATCTCTACTGCCATTGTATCTCCGTTATTAAAGGTAACACCTTCAACTGTGAAATTACAACTCATAAAAGGTCTAACATTTGCATTGAAACTTTGCGTTCCTATTTGTACCCCGTTTTTTCTTAATATTACAGAATAGTCAGCTTGGTTAGTATTAAAAAGTACAACTGTTCCAGTTAATGTTAGTCGAATATTCGTTGTTATACTTGCCCCACCATAAGTAAATACTTCCTTATTGGTATCAAGTGTAAAGATACCTGCAGTTACTAATGTATATTTTACAGAAGAATCGCTTGTTAAATTCATTCTCCGCTCGTCTGCGGTTGCGCTTAAACTCGTATTATTTAGTGCAGTAATATTTGTTTGGTTGTGCGGAATGATAAGCCTTTTAAATAAAGGAGTATCAAAAAACGGGCAGTCAAATGTGTAATCTGTACCTTCAAATATTTTCTCTATATACTCTTTAACGTACAATGCAGGTCTAAAAGTTGTGTACTGAAAGTCCTTTTTAGCTACTCCGAATTGACCTGTACTAACGTTCCCGTAATCAATAAGCGGATAGTAATATCCAGAGCCACCAGGATTATCCCAACTGCCACTAATATTTGCTACACTATAAGTATGGTTGTATGCGCTAAAATCTAAATTTTCTAAACGCTTATTCCCTAACTGATTGATAAACCCGCCAAGCTCTCCTACTACACTACATTGGTACTCGATAGTTTCTTTGTCTATAAGTATTTCCAAAATTCGTAAAGTGCCTTTGAATATCTGCACCTTATCAATAAAGATTTTGCAGTTAGCTTGTTTAGTTACGTTGTAGTTATACCCTACGTTTGGCAAGGCATTATCTGTATTGTTAGCGTTGTTAAGTTCGAAGATGTAACCAAATATCAGGTTGTTGTTTGCCGTTCCTGGTATGTTTATCGTCTTGCTAAAAGAAGTATTACGACTTGCAAAGTCGCTTACGTCATCAATAGCATAAGTAAACTCGGTAGATAAATTTTGTAATAAATCTATCTTCTGTTCCTCGATGTATATTTCTGTGCTAATCATTATCTAAATTGGCTTGTTAAATACTTACCTACTTCTACTTCGATTTCAAAGTTAAATAGTTTATCTGCACTTTCTAACTTATACTCATAATTTGTTGTCTTTATTGTAACAGGGAAATAAGCACCAAGAACCTCCATATATACAATAGGACTCGATACAAGTTGAGCCAACCAAGAATAATCTTGTTCGCTAACCCAATCAGAAGTAAGCTTATAGTTATCTTTATGCTGAATAGCATAGTTGAAAGTCGTCTCGTTATATCTGTTATATCCATCAATGTTTGTCATTTGCCCACCTACAAGCTGCCAATCGCTGCGCCTGTATGATGCTCTTTCATATTCGCTTGACCTTCTATTAACAAGAGCAAACTTCTTAGTGTCCCAACCGCCAAGCCTATTTAAGAACTCAAGGTTGAATTGTTGGTACTTAGGATAGCACTTATGTCTTATCTTAATAACCCTTGTTTGTGCTACACCTCTTTTCAAATAGAAGTTATAGCCATAAGTATCTTCGTCTATAATAGTTCCAGAAGCCCAATCGTTTATGTGCGCTGCTTGTAAATTAAACAAGTTAAACTGACCGCTTAATGTTATGTTACCTGATACTGTATTCGTAACTACATCGCCTTCTCCTAATACTTCAACCCAAGCAGAATACCCACCTGTTGCTATGCGTAAGAACGTAATGTAAAAGTTATCTCCGTATTCAAGCGTAATGTCGTCTGTATCACGCTCTGTTAAAAAGTCATCTGTAAAGTTCTCAAGTAGTAAGTTATCGTAATAGTCCGATAACACTAACGGGGTCTTGTTCTTTGTTAAGAATACGTCTGCAAACAATGGCGGTACGAAGTTGTAAGCTGAAAAGCTACCCGATGCTAAGTTGGCAGTAGTCGTTCCACTAACTTCTTCTCCTACTCTAATATCATAATCTACTTTAATTTTATCGTTTGAAGCTACAAGTATTGAATTACCTGAAGGTTCAAAGTAATTAGTTACGAAACTTCTAACCATTGGAGATGCGTTAAACACCCCGTAGCTACCTTCTGCACTTGGCGCAGGGAATACCTTAGACCTAATTACTTGGCTTCCGTTAATATAAACATCGTACACAAACTTAAAGTTTGTAGTTCCACTATTAGTAGAACTTGAAACGAACCACAGGTTATCGTGCATTGACGAATATGGTGCAGGGCTACTTGTTACTGTTATTGCCATTCTTACTCTCGTTAATTGTTTGCTTTATTTGTATTTGGACATCGCCACCTATTGCAAGTGCTATGTCTGCTATAAAATCTTTATTAAATATTTGTGCTATTGCCCTATCAAAGTAGTGCGTGGACTTAATACCTTTTTTGTGAATACTCCTGGCTATAACAAAGGCTAAAGACTTTTTGCTTTCAATGGCTTTGCTTTCTACTCCAAGCTTACTGTACTTCTTAACTGCTACTGTTTTAAGTTTATTATAACTTAACCATTTTCTAACAGCACTAATATTTACTGCTTTATTTGCCTTATCAAATTTATAAGGTGTTTTAGCGTCTGCCTTTTCATTTGTTGTACCTAATACCCCTTTATTGACATAGTCATAATACTTTGAGGCTTCGCTACCTTGCTCGTAACCTACACTCAAAATGTAAGCATTACCAAATTTAGTTAGTATAGGTTCTGCGGGTTCTGCTAATTTACCAGAACTTGTAATCTTTTCGTCATCTAATATTTGGGTAATCCTTGTATTAAAGGCTTGTCCATAGATTGCAAGTACTCTTTCCAATATAGGCAAGTCATTAGGATTGACCTTCCCAAACTCTGTATCGCCTAAGCTTTGTAAAAAGCTTGACTGAAGTTCCTTTATTTGTGCTTTTGCTATACTCACGCAAATAAATATACCTAACGGCTAAAAATAACTAACCCCACCAAAATTGGCAGGGCTTGTATATGGGGGCTATTTAAGTTTCCTATGTTGCTCCTTATCGTAATCAGCTTTCGCCTTTAGATAAGATAGCGTATTTAAGAAGTGTAAGGTTGTTAATTCATAGCTTTGATTAACGCTGATATTTTCGTACTCGGCAACAGATTTGGCGCAATACTGCCATCCAAAGTCTCGCATAAAGTTTGAACCACCCCTTGCGCTAACTTCGGTGTCAGACCCTTCGCCATCATCTCCTTTACCAAATAACCCCGAGAAACTTCTATCCAATTTCTGTATACTTGATAAAAAAAAACAACCGAATTGTATATGTGTATAAAATTAGATGCTTGTAAGTCATCTGCATATTGACTATGCTTTGCTGCGTTGTATTCCTCGTCTACCCATCTGCCGTACCAAGTTTTCTTTTGAGGTACTACCATTGAAGCTGCTAACTTATGTAGATTACTAACTAAATCGGTGCTAAATACTTTGCTCTCAATGTAACGAGCTGCTTTGATTTGTTGCACATCATAAACGAATCGGTAGCGTTTGCCGTTTACTTCCGTGTACTTAACAGGCTTACCTTCTATCTTATCGTCTAAAAAGGTTAGTGTACCCCTCAGGTTATTGAACTGCTGAATAGTTAAGCTATCCACCTGAGTATCTGTAAGGTTGTAGATTATACCTACAAGTTTACTTTCTACGTCTAAGTTAGTCCAATCCTTTTCAGGCTTAGTAACTATTGGGTATATTTGTTGGTACTGCCAAACTGTTAATTCGTTCCAAGTCATAATTTTTCTATTTCAGTTTTAACTTCTTGCCAGTAATTTCTAGCTTTATACGGATTAGTTTTTAATATCTCATCTACTACTATTAAGGCGCATTTTTTAACATACGGAATAGATGATACTCTATCTATTGGACTTTCAATTTCTATCATACTAAAATATTTATGATACAATTCTATTGCCTTTTCTTTGGGTGTCATTTTCTTAGTTTTAACATTAGCTCATAAGCAAGATGCCCACCTATGTAGCATAACGCTGCCAAAGGTAAGCAAATTACAAAGAAGTACAATATTTTTATTATTTTAATGATACGGCTACACTTGTTGTGCTACTCTTAGCAGGTGGGTAAACTCTTGTAACCTCGCCAGTAACTCCGTTAATAATGTCAAGTCCTTGATGCGGTACTTTTTTAAGGAACTCTTCCATATCCTTTTTGGCTTTAGCTGCGCTATTGTATTCGGTCATTATATCGTCATACGCAGGGCTTTCGCATTTGGTATAGTCGTATTTAACTCCGACCTCTCTAATGTTGAATTTAGCACTCATATAGTCAAACTCTTTGCCATTCTGTACGGCTGCGTTTAATACTGCATCTTTATAGTCCTTACTTGCTTTTAATGTTTCAAGCATATCTTCTAAGGCTTTAACCTGAAGGTGCGTTTTTAACGGGTCAAGTTCACCTGCGTTTAAGCGTTCAATTAATTGGTGGGTAAACTCTACTCGTTGCTCTTTTGTTGTTTCGAAGATTTGTTGTAGTTCCATTAAGTTTATTTTATTTTAAAAAATTCTGGATAATTAAAGAGTTCAAATTTGCCATTTTGTTTTAACTTATTTAATCTTCTCCAAATATTCATATATGATATTTTAGTTAATCTGCTTAATCGCTTTGCATTCTTATTGCACTTGTAATATTCTTGCAAAAGTGTTCTGTCATACCAATTCATATCTGAAATTAACTCTATCATTGTGTTTGTTGGTTGCTTATACAATTCGTCTTTTTCTTCTAACTCCATAATTTTATATTTAATAATAACAGGTCGTCCATTCCATATACAAGGATTACAATACTTTTGAGTAGATTTATTGTCAATAATGTGCTTCTTTGTTGCACTCATATTGTTTCAGGTTTGTAGTTATCAATATCAAAGTAGCCTATCTTAAAGCTGCTCGGCTCACGTCTTAATCTGCGCTTGGCAGGTTCGTAGCCTTTCTCTTTGCAGTACGTTAGTATCTCTAAGTAGGTAGCATCAATGTTATTCATCATAATGCTGATAGGCTCACTTGCGTAATATTTGTCTATGTATTCTTTGCTTAGTTTGGTCATAGTGTTTAATTGTGTAGTCAGTTAAGGCTGCCATTACAAAGCCTGTTGCAATTAGCAGAAGGCATATAGCGTAAATCATTTTGAGTAAACGTCTTGAAGTTGCCCAATAAGGTAACAAGCTACTAAAAATACGGCTAATAATTGTGCGGTTTCTTTTTTCATTGTGTTTTGTGTTTGTGGTTAATTGATATATCAAATATACAACCTTTACACATTCAACAATCAAATGAGCAAACTTTTTTTATAAAATTGTGATGAGCGGTAAATATTAAGGATAAGCGGTAAATTATAGGAAGGCATACCTACCCGTGCCACGTTTAAGGCTGAAATTCTGCCAAGCCAATGATAAAGCTACCACGGCATCGTCGTGATAGCCTGAAGGTGCGGAATACTTTACCCCCGTTGCGGTGTATTGGTATTCAAAGATTTCAAGCTCCTGGCTGATTATCCCGTCAGGATAGCCAATCTTACCTTGATGTATAGCAGCTTGTAAGCCTTCCATTAGCTGCTGCTTACTTGAACTTGTAAACTTTAAGCCTTGTATCATTACCCCTTCTCTTTGTAAGTCCTCAAGGATAGGGTCGCCAACCCCCGTAGAATCGACAAGGATAGGGCATTTCGGCAGCCTAATGATGTTCTGCTTGGTATTGTGCCAATCCATTTGAAAGCGGTCAAAATAAGCCACATTTCCGTTTTCGTCTAAACCTACTATAACTGTCCAATCGACTGACTTGGCTAAGTCAATACCAAAAGCTACGACAGGCATCGTACTAACAGGGTGTATGCAATTTCTAATAAACTGAGTACCGAAAGGATTGGCTGCGTTCTCGGCAGGGTTTGCCATATACTCTTGCTCAAATACAACCTCTGGCAATTGCCTTCTTGCATCGTCTATTTCTTGTGGGTCAATGTAAGGGTTATCGTATGTAGTAAACTTAAAGCTTTGCCAATCGGGTTCTGCTTTACTATATAGGCTATAAAAGTAATTCTTGCCTCGTGGGGTAGATAAGAATATTGCCTTACCCTTGTAGTCAGTTAAGGTAGGTCTTATTGAGTTTAGCCACCCATCTTCAAGGTTAGGTATAAAGGAAGCCTCGTCTATTACGGCTAAGTGGAACTTTAAACCACGAAGATTGTCTAACCTTTCGCCCGTAAAAAAACGTATGCTGCCACCCGTTATGAAAGTAATAACCAGGTCGCTTTCGTTTTTAGAATATATCTCCAATGGCAAAAGGTCTACTATTTCCTTAAAAAATATCTTGCCTAATTGGTAAGTAGGTGTTATGTAAGCTACTCGCTTTTTATTAACTGCCGTGTCTATGCTTATCGTTTGGCTAATCAAGGACTTGCCAAATCTTCTCCCTGCCATCATTACAATAAACCTACTATCGCATTCAATTACTTGCTTTTGCGCAGGGTGTGGGTTATGTAACTTCAAGCCTATTGTCTGCATTATCTATCGTAAGTTATTTTAATCTCACTTACTTCGTGCTTGTTTTCTGACTTCTCTACTAAGCTATTTAATCGCTGAGTTATGCTTGGATTGTAGACCCCTGCCATACCGCCTTCGATTTGGTCTTGTCTAATTGTTTTCTTAATACGCGAACAGATGGTACGAAAATCTTCGTAAGCATTATCTAAATTTGCAAAGTATCTACCTAAATCGCTTATAACCCCTTGATTATAACAATAGTTCTCAAAGCCTTCTATTGTTAAAGGTCGTTCTCTTAATCTGTAAACTTCGTCACCATCTTTACCTACGAAGTCGTGTACTTTAATAGGATTGCTTTTAGCGTACTCACAGTATTCTGTAAATAGCTGAAGCATTATTTCAGGTGTTTCTATTGCTTTATGCCTACCCATCTATTTTTGTTTTATAGTGCTGACATATCCTATCCATAACGGATAAGTAGTATGTGTTAAAATCTTTATATCCTTCGTTGTCTTGTTCGTATGTTTTGTATAAGATGCCTCGTAGCCTTTGGCTTGGTGTCTTCAATGTATCAGGGTCAGCCTTTAGGTTTTCTATTACGTCTTGTTCTTCTTTGCTAAAAGGTTCTTCTTTAATTGCTATGTAGCAAAATTGTTGGTTAAGCTGAAACAAGTTAGCTGCGTCTTTAGGACTTAGTTCTTGCGTTGCTAAAGTTAGCTTTATTGTCTTGTCTTTGCGTGAAGCTATGCTCTCTACTTGGCTTGATAATAGTATCATAATATCCCGTTTAAAATGTCGTTTGCTTCGTCTAAAGCGTCTTCTTGGTCTAAGTAAGTGTCTACGTCTTTAATATGCTTATTGATTAAAGTTTCTGCCATAGCATAAGTATAGTGTCCGATTGTTGTCATATCGTCTCCTTGCATACCTGTTTTACATACTGCTACGAAGTAAGCTTTGTGTGTAAGCAATAACCAGAGTGCGTTTAACTTTCTCATCTGCCTTGACCTCTATATGCTTTTTCTCTGGGCGTGTGCTTGTTAAAGGACTTCTTTGCAGAGCCTCTTTTGCGTTTACCAAATGATGTTTTTGAATTGTTCTCTTTAATCTTTGCCATTATGCGTATATAAAATTTGTATTATTTATTACTTCGTTTGTTAATCTTTTATGTAAATAGCCTTCGTTCTTATTAATTGTTTCAGCCGCTTCTTTAATAGTGTAATAATAAATATGAGTTTCAGTATTTAATATCAGCCTACCATTTCTACCACCTATACAAGAATGATATATATTTTCTTTTTGAGTACAAAACTCTAAATTATTTAATCTATTGTTTTGTTTATTAAAATCCTTATGATTTACAACCAAGTCGATATTTATACCATAAAATGATTCAGCTACTAATCTGTGAACTAAATATTGTTTTCTTTCATTATGAGTAAAATTTACACAATAGTATCCATTTCTCGTTTTAATTGGGGTTAATACCTTTTCTCGTATATATCTTTTGTTTTTACCAATTTTAACTTCTCTTGGTAATGATTTAACATTACCTAAATTACTTACTTGGTAAACTCCTTCATAGCCTTTAATATCTTTCCAGATTTCCATTTGGTATATTCTTTAAATGTATTTCAAATATTTCCTCTTTAGTCCATCTATTTTTAAAATCATAATCGTAATGGCATTGACGACACATTGCGCATAAATTGGTTATATGGTCTTGCTCATCTTTTCTCTTGCTACCAAACTTTGACCTCGCAACTATATGCGCTATGTCAACTCCTACACCACCACAAACCTCACAAGGAACAAACGATGTAGCGTCATAGCCCATTCCTTGTAAGTAGATTTGCGTGTGTTTCTGCATAGCTTCCCATTAAATTTCTTCGTGATTATTAATTAATTAATTAAAAAATTTAACTATGCAAATTATTTTTAATGCCGTTTTACTGGCATAGTTTACTATAAATATACTTTCTGTCTAAATTTATACCCTCAAAGTTATAATTCTTTTTGCAAAACTCAAAAAGCTTTTCTCCGCTCTCCTTTCGCATATCCGCATCGCTTACTAAATCTTTGATGTGTTTGTACCAATCCTTTTGGCTTTTAACATAGTGAACGGGTAGGTCTAAATAAGGATTGACATAGCTAACAATCGCAGGGTTCTTTTTGGCTGCCGTTTCTAATACCTTTAAGTTTGACTTCATAGCGTTAAACTTGTTATCTACTAAAGGAATAACTGAAATATCGGAGTCCGTATAAGCACCCATATATTCTGTAACTCGAGCATAGTTGTAGATAGTAGGGTTAAGCTTAAGTCCACAAGTGAAAGCTGCAATCATTTTATCCCAAATATGTTTCTCCCCGTCATTGTAACCTGCTATCACAGTTCTTATATTCATTCCTTGCAGTCGCTTAAAGGGTTGCTTCAATAATTCAATATCCCTTTCGTGCGTTCCGCTACCTGACCAAAACAATCTTACCTTATTATCTTCGGTCTTGTTATCCATAAACTGCTCTTGTCCGTAAGGAAGTGCGTTAGGTAATATGTGAACGTTCTTATTATACTTGCTTATTTCTGCTGCTAACCTTTCGTGTGTGCAAGTGCAAAGGTCAGCTATTTGCATATAGCTTATAATTTGCTCAGGTATGTTGTTTAAAATATAACGCTGATATAACAAATGGCTTGGCTCTAAGTTCCAATAGTCGTCATTATCTACAACTAACTTAAACCCGTACTTAGTTCTCCAAGTGTCCATTTGCGCTGCGCTTATTTCGTTAAGCATTCTATTCATTAAAACAATATCCCACCCTTGCTCAAGTAGTTCGTCATTAAGCACATCGGTAATAAGTGCATACTCTTTTTCTAAGTGTACAATAGGCATCATTATTCGGTGCAGTCCAACTCCGCTATTAGCTGAAGTTATGCAGAGTATTCGCATCTTATTTTGTTTTGGTTGTGATATATGTCTTGATATTTTTCCCAAACGCTTTGCGCTCGAGCTAAACTCTGGTCTTTCATTCTTCTATATTCCGTGCCATTGCCAACATCGTGTCCTATATGTTCTGACCTCATATCTGGCAGGTAGTAATTAGTAAAGCCTGTAATTGTTGCTCGTTCTCCGTAATCTCTATCTTGCATTCCGTAAGGGTCATACGCTTCATTGTAACCGCCAACCTTGTCTATAAGTTCTCGAGTAATAAAGTTATCGCCAAAAGGTGTATGTGTCTTATGTACCCCGTCTACTATTGGTGGCAGTTCCTCTACACAATGTATACCAATAATGCCCGTTTTTGACACACGTTGAGAAAACATAACCCATTTTGACAACCAATTCTCAGGTAGCAAAATGTCATTAGCTAACAAACAAACGGCATCGTAGTTCTCTGTCATTCTTAAACCTGCATTAACTCCTGCTGCTATGCCTCGCTTTTCTTTTGATAAGTCATAACCCGTAAACGGATAGTTAAAGTTTTCGTGAGTGTCGCTCCCGTTGTCTATTAGAAAACAATCTGCGTTATAACCTGAGTTATAGAAGTTATGATTAATTACACGCTGCGTTAAGTCGTGTCTATTTTGTGCGAGTAATAAGATTGCTACTTTCATTATCTTATGTTTGAACCTATTTCTCTTGCAGGTACTCCTGCGTATTTAGTATTTGCTTTTGCCTCTCCTTTAAGAAAAGCACTTGCGCCTACCATACAATTTTCTCCGACGTGCGTAAATTGATGTAGTACTGCGTTAAGTCCTATATTGCTACCTTCTTCTATAATTGAGTGACCGCCTATTTTAGCACCGCAGCTTATTGTAACATTGTCAAATATTGAGCAGTCGTGTCCTATGTGTGCGTGTTTCATTATAAAACAATTATTCTGTATATAGGTTACGTCTTCTGTACCTGCATCGATAGTTACAAGTCCTGTTATAATATTGTTATCGCCTATGTAAACTTTGCCTTTTTCTTTTTGCCAAAACTTTTTATGCTCTGCTTTGTCGCCTATTACACAATAAGGACCGATGTAGTTGCCATCTCCGATATTTACGTTGTCGCCAATGATTGCGGTGGGGTGAATAAAGTTAGCCATTCTTTTTATTTTTTGGTTTACGTCCACGTTTCTTTGGTTCAGGTTTTAAAGTAACTTCAATTCCTTCAGGTGTTTCTTTAATTTCAACCCTGTCTGAAATATCTTTTAATTTAGAAACGTCAACATTTTTATAAAAATTGTTTTCTGTTGGTAAACTTTTGGGTTGTATGTCGTACCATTCGTAAAGTCGTTTAATCATATCAAAGATACAATGGCTGCACCATACTGTTAATATAAAATCAGGACTCATATACTTTCGGTAGATATGCTCGTACATTTTTAGTATGTCTAAATCTATATTCCTTACATATCCGTTCTGCACCATTTCGTAGTTAGGTCTATGCAGGTCTAAATATTGGCGATGTTCTATTTCCATAAGTTCCACATTAGTTTTGAAAGTAAAGGTGCTAACACTCCTGGTATAAATACAAACGCAATTATGTCGGTACATATTGTAGGAAGTAAATATAAAGCTAACCCTGTCCAAGCTGCTAAACAACTCGTGCAACTGAAAGGCTTAAAATCTAATTCCCACTTCCTATGAAATTGGTGTATCTCTACAAAGAAAATTGCAAAGCATATTGCTGCTAATATTGTTAGTATCATAAATTATTATTTATTAATTTAATAAAATCTTTGTATTCTAATAAAGTAATAACTGTTACACCACCTAAATAAATTTCTGTATATTCATTATCATTATTATAAGTCGGGTGTGCTGCATCAAAATTAACAAGATACAATGGTCTAACTTCAAGTTCTCTCCAATCAAAATCTATACCCATATCTCTATTATTTCTTGTTTCAGAGTTATGATATAAAATATTTATTTCTATTCCTTTCATTTTCTTATCTGTTTTTTAAGTTCACGCTTGGTTAATTTCAATACCCTATGTATTGTCATATAAGGTATGCCTGTTACCCTGCTTAATTCCTTTGCGTTGCAGTTATGGTTAATAGCATAAAGCCTAAGTAGGTCGCTGCTAAACCAATGTAGTTTACTAAGTTCGTCTTCTACTCGGTTAAGTAAATCTTCATCCCTATCGTGTAATTGTACTTCTGGGTGTAAAGGCTTCCTATAAGTTCTATAAAACTGGCTTGTATTACTTTGCATCATATTAATCATTGTTCTAACTAAGTAGAACTTTAATACGTTGCGCTTATACATATCAATTAGCTTGTCTTCATCCATTTCACATAGCACCTTAAATAGTTCGCTTCGTAGGTCGTCTTGCAACTCTTCAGGCTGCATTTTGCTAATAGCATCTTTTAACTCGGTGCTATCCCACAACTGAATTATTATGCTATTGCGGTTCATATTCGGTTAATGAAAGTTTGCCATTGTCCTCAGTTGCTATGTAGCATAAACATTTCGATGCCTTTGCTAAATTTAAAAATGCTATTTGATAAGTACTTAACTTGTCGCCTATCGCTTTAGTTTCGCAGTAGACCGCTATTCCTTGATTGGTAAACCCTACAACATCGGGAACTCCTTTAAGACCGATAAAGGTTCGACCTCTTACGGCAAGGTTATTGTTTCGCCATACAAAAGCCCCGTTTTTATTTAAGGTCTTAATTGCTTCTTTGGTTAATTCGTTTGCCGTCATATTACAAAACTATATTAAGAAAATGAAACTTTACCAATTTTTATTTGTTCTTCAAAAAATAAAGCTACCGCTACTGCTCTTGCTTGGTTCTTTAACCATTGTTCAGTCCATTCGTCTCGGTACTGCTTTGCGGTTATTATATCCATTTTATTAGCTTTGTAGGTTATAATCTCCATTAGTTTCTTTTTAGCTAATGCTCCGTCTTCTTTTGTCCACTTTTTTATGCCTGTTGCATTTAGCTTTGTAAATACGGATAACGGGTTAAACAACTTATCAAATGTTCTATTTTCCAACAATTTGTATTCTTGGTAACTATAATCGATTATCTCTAAGTCGGTTAAGTGCGGTATTGCTTCAACTCGTTCTTGTGGTATCATCTTGCGTACTTCGTTTGCTTTTTTCTTGTATCTATCCATAACCTGACTAAAATATGCAGGGCTAAAGTTTTGGTAATGGTCTATAAAGTCATTAGCTACCATTTGCTTAAACGCTACTTTCACTTCGTTTATTGTGAAGTTGCCATATTGAGTTCTTACCCAATCTTCTAATATAGCAAGTTTAACATCTCCAGGATTGTTAATCCCTACAAGCTGCATTAAATAAACAAGGTTCTGTTTAAATATTGTAGTATTCAGGCTGCGTATTCTCTCCCCCGAAAATGCGGTCATAATCTCCTGCTCCATAGGAAGTAGAGTGGATATAGTTGTAGTTGGCAAGGTTATCGAGTTCGTGCTTATTAAGTTTTCGTTGATTATTTGTAGTTCTTTTTGCATCTTCTTTTAAGTTAAATAGACCTTTCCAACCATTTGCCATCGACTGATTAATTATTTTTATGGCAATGTCTTCGTGTCCTTTTGATAAAATTAGTAATTCTTTTAATGTTGCAAGTTCACTTTGAGTTGTCCTGTATGTAAACTTAAATTGTTTTTTCTTATAATCCTTCCAACTAAACCATAATTTTTCAAATTCCTTAGAAACAAAAGGAAGTTCTATTATTTCTTTTATTTCCTTTATTTCTTTTCCTTTCCTTTCCTTTATAGCATTGCGGTCGCTATGCGGTGGCATTGCGGTCGCATCATTTACATTAGAAACCCAACGTTTACGGGCGTTTTGACTTGCCTTCTTGCTCTTGCTATCCCTTTCGTCTATGCGTTTTTGTACTGACATACTACCAAAGTTTTCGCCTTCAAATACAAATAAACCAAATTCGTGTAATACGCTATGCACAACTTCGCTATGCACTCGCAGGTCATAAGCTATGCCATCGCAATCCGTTCGCAATGCGTTTGCATTATTGTAAAGGTCTTCAATAATTGCCCAGAATACCCCGTATCCAAGCATTCCGTGTTTCCTGATAAGGAATTTAATCTTCTCGTCATTACGGCTATTGTAGTCGTGTGAGAAATAAAAAGTATCTTTAGGCATAATTATAAAAGTTTAAGTTTTCAATAATATCTAAATTATTATCTTCTGCATATTTTCTAAATATAACTGATAATTCCTCGTGTAATTGTTTGTAAGTTAAACCTTTATAAATATTATATCTAATATTTTGGTTTACAAAAAACTTGTATTGCTCTTCTGTTTCGTGGCAATCATAACACAATGTAGTGTAAAATTCATTTTCATAATCCCAAGGTTCATTGTTAAAAATATAAACTTTGTGATGTACGTGTAATTGCTTTTCTTTTGAACCACAATTTGTACAGGTGAACTTGTCTCGTTGTAAAATTTCAAGACGTTTCTTTTGCCATTCAGGACTTTTTAGTTTTTCTGCGTATGTCATAAAATAAAAAAGCCCCCAATAGAGTCGAGCTACCAGGGGCTATTATTTAACCACTAAACACATTATCGGCTCGACTTTCGTTAATGTGTTTTATATTTATTTTACAAATATACACTAATTTTCGATAATTTCAATTTTTTGACAAATTCTTTTCATTTTGTCTTTAAACCAATCTTCCGTGTCTATTAGGTTATTTGCTTGTTTAATGTTATGAATTGCGGTAGTATGGTCTTTAGTGCCTGTGTATGCGCTTATCTCTTTTAGGTTTAATTTGGTATATCTCCTAAGTAAATACGCAGCAGCCTTGCGACCAAAGGTAGTTCTTAAAGACCTATCCCTTCTTGATATATCGCACTCAAATACTTCCTCTACTAATTTAACGATGCTTCTCGCACCTATATCCGCACCTAAAGGCTCGTTATCTTCTATCCCTAATAACCCCAACTGGTGCATCATTTCGTGCAATTTAACGTGGGTGTTACGTTGAGCATAGTATAACTCCTTTAGTTGTCTTATTGAAACATCTTTATTTCTAGTTAGCATAATTAAAACGGCAATCCTTCCGTATCTTCTTTAGGTTTAAAATCATTTACATAAATCTTGTAATCTGGTTGCTTGTCCTCTGTCTTGTAGGCATTAACCCACATCGAGTAACGTACATCATTAATAGTAAAATTAATTACTTCTCCTTTAGCGGTGGTCTTTTTCCAAGCACCTGCACTCCATTTTTTCTCTGTCATTTGTTTATTTTTTAATTGAATATTGAGCTACTAATTTACTTTGTTTTTTCGTACCTACGTTAATTAATTCCGTTTGTACTTTGTAGCCTTTGCGTTTAAGTTCAAATACTACTGCTGCTAATCTCAAGCTATTGTACTTCGTTAATGCTTGGATTGGTGTCAAGGTCTTGCCCGTAAGCAAGTGATTCAAGATTTGTTGTTTCTGTGTCATTGTTATTGATTTGGGTTAAAAATACTGGTTTATCTAAAATTGTTTGGTACTTATCTATAAACGCTAAAAGGTCTGCGTAAGCCTCTTCGTTATACCAAGCGTAGTGGTATACTTCAGCTAACAATATTTGCCTTTCAAATGGTAGCAATTCTTTCATTAACTTTATTTTTGGTTATAGGTTTCTTTATAATATTTTTCTGAATCATAATTCCAATTCCAACCACTTTCAAAAGCTTTCATTATCTGCTCTTTTTCTTTTTCTTGTAATTGTTTAAGTTTATTAATAAGTTCATTATTATATAAGCTAGTTTTTATTGATAAATCATTTACGTTAACCCATTCAATTAATTCTTGCATTGCGGTTTTCATATTAGCTTTTCTTTATTGTTTCTTTAATCTTGTTAAATTCGTCTAAACTCTTGATGGCATTGATTTTGAGCGCAGCCTTTATCTTTTGGTCTTCGGTAAATTTTGTCTTATCTAATTGTTCTATAAGGAATGCCTTTTGCCCTTCGCTTACTTCGTCTTTATGTTCATTAGTAGCGTCTGCATCTTTAGTGTCATCGATTGCAAACAAACCATTAAGGGCATATTTACGAGCATAGCTGCTACACGCTCCCGTTAGCTGCGCTGCGTCCATTCCCTTTTTATTTTCTTCTTCACGAGCAAGACCTGTGCAAGTAATATTATCTTCTCCGTTTGATAAACAAGCGGTAGCCTTTACATATACTCGACCGCCTACTTCTACAACCTCGTCGCTTAACATTAAAGCGTAGCCATACTTATGGCAGATAGGTTTTGCTGCTTCGATTATATCTTCTGCACTTCGATACTTGTATTTAGCAAAAGCGTTGAACTGATTTTTAGGTGCTTTTAGTTCCTGTTGAATTTTAATTAGGCTCATATTATTTGGTTTCGGTATCAATAGAATAGTGTTCTAAAATTTCAATGATTGGCTCTTGCCTTTTCTTTAGGCTAAGAAAATACTCGTATGCTTGTGAGTAGTCCAGGTACATACTTGCGCCATCATATTTGTTATCTACTAAAGTGTAGTAGAATATTGTGCCGTCTGGCTTAGTTTCTTTTACAAATTCAATCTTCATATATTTCGGTTTTTAATAGTTCAAGTTCTGCATTGTTTTCTATCCAACGAGTGAAGGTGTAATCGTCATCTTCGTAATCGTAGTTTTTAGGCAATAGGCGAGGGTCGTACGGGTTTTGTGTACTGCTCCCGTCGTGCAGTAAAATGTTGCCGTATACCTTATACTGAAACATTTGGTAGGTGGTTAAGTGTGTCATTTTGTGTTTTGTTTACACAAATATACAACAATGCACAATACAAAGTGCAAAACTATTAAAATATTTTATAATTATTTTTGCAACATTGTTGCATTTGTACGCAGGATTGTACGCAGAAACGTACAAAAGTAGTAGTATTACTACCTTTTATAGCAACTTTTGAAAGTAAAGTTTGTCGCTACCCCCGTAAGAATACTCAGGAAGGTAAAGCCTAAAGCCACAAGCTATAAGATTATTTGCGCTTGGAAAGTTATCTAAGGTTGTGTAAGTAATAGCTATATGACAAAAAGTAGAAGCAGCTTTAGTTCTTGTCTTAATCATTCGCCTTTGTATGCCTTGCCCTCGATGTGATTTCTTAACCCACGCACGATTAAAAATGCAGATGCCTTTGCTATAAATTGAACCGCAATAAGCAACTATTTCGCCTTCATCTAACATAACCCACCACTCACGATTGTACTGGAACTCGTCACCGCAACCCTTAAAGTTTGGGTTCGTGTAATCTAATTCTTTTAATTGCTCGTAAGTTTCTTTGTCTAATATGTTGCCGAAGCTAAATATCTTTTTGAGGCGCATTGATTAGCATAATTTTTTTTAGGTATAAACTTAAATCTAAGGCTTCTTCGTAAGCGTATAAAAGCCAGTCATCTTTTTTTAAATCAGTCCTATCTAATGTTGTCTTGTATTCCTCTTTGCCTTTTGCTTCACGTCTACGCATATCTTCTATAACGGCTGCTAATATTTTACTGTCACTCATTATCTGTCTGTTTTGGTGTGCATCTTATTGCACGTTTTGCATTGTAGTTGTACCTTCTTTACTCCCGTTGCACTTGTGCGTCTGTTAGCAATAACTAACTCGTCGCTTCCACATTCAGGGCAGCTACCCCTATCAGCTCCGAATATAACCCCGTAATGCGTCTTAGGTTCGATGTGGTTTTTAAGTGCGTTAAATACTTGCTCTAATAACACTACATCTTTCTGGCAGTACTTAATCATTTTAGCCATAGCCACCTTGTCCTTATGCAGAACGATGTCTTTCCATAAACTATACTCGGTCTTAATCTTAGTGCCAATACCTAAATAGTCAGCTATGTAATTAAGCTTGTTGCTATTAAAACGAAACTTTTGTCTTGCTACCTTTAACGTATCTATAGTAACGTAAGAAGGGAACATTTCTATCTTATGAAACAAGCAGCGTGTTCTTATCCAAGCCATATCGAACTTGTCGCCATTGTGTCCTATAATTTCCGAAGCCGTGTTTGCTACTTCAATAAACTTTTGCAACATTTTCTTGTCGCATTGTTTACTATCCCATTCCAAAGCGTAAACTTGTTTCTCATCTTCCCACTTGTAACAAATACAAATTACTGCTCGTTCTTTTATTATACTTTCTGGACCGATGTTAAGCTTATAACCGGAACTCCAAAAGAAGCCAATATTTGCCGAAACTTCGATGTCAAAAAATAGTCGTTTTCGTTTTGTTTTTAGCATTAGTCGTTTTTTTGGCTGAATTTATCTATTGTAGTAGTACCCATCGCAGCCACACAGATAACCATAACCGCATCGACTAACTTGTCAGAAGGTGCAATCTCTTGGTGTGTGAAGCTATTAGCAAGTAACGTGATGCAAATAAATAAAGCCGTAAGCAAGGCAATAACTCGCTTTGTAGATACGCTACCTCTTTCGTCTGATAACAAATTGGCTAACCATTTCATAGTTTATATTTAAGGTGTGAAATAAAGTTTTGACTCCGATGCCCTGCGCTTAGTAAGTCCTGCAAGTACTTTACCACCTGCTTTGTTCCACTTAGCAAATTCTAAATCGATAGTCGGGTCGTTAGGGTTAGCGTTTACTTTTCTTAACAAAGTAGAACTTCTTAGGTTACCGATACCTGCGTTGTAGGCAAAGCTTGTAAGGGCTGCGAACTGATTAGGGGTAACTGCACTTTTGATTAAAGGCTTTACTTTATCAGCAAAGTCCTTAGCTATAATTTCAAACAATTCATTTGCTCGTTCTTGGCTAATCTTATCTCCTGGCTTTACAGGTCTGCCATCTTCGTAGAACGTATTGCCGTAGCCGATTGTATCTTTAGCTGCGCTGCATTTGTAAGCTACTAATTTGCAGCCTTCGTAGAATTTAATTAGGTCTTTACCTTTGTCGTTTAATTGCATTTTATTTTATTTGTGAGTATAAAAATAATGTTAGCATAGCAAATAGAACTGAGTTAAGCCTATGAAGTTTTAATTCATAATTCATATCCTTTTCGTACTGCTCGTAAATTGCTATGTTTTTATAATACCTATTACGATAGTCATTTAACGTATCTATCGCAACTTTATTGCGTATGGTAAGGGTGTCTTTAAGGGTAAGTAAGTCAATGCGTAAGCTATCCCTTGTCTTGATATTAGCTTTGATTAAGCTATCTATTCTTGTGTTTTGGTAACTAACTAAATTAGTCAGGCTATCAAAAGAGTTGTTAATTTTCTCGCCTTCTGCTCTACTAATTAAAATCTTATCCTCGCCACCTATCTTCTTAACGTATTGGGCGAAGCTTAAACTTGGTGCTATTAGTATCGACAGAATTAGCAGAGTCCAATTTAGCCTTAACTTCATTTAGTTCTGTTTTTAATTCTTTAACTTCTTCTTTTAAGGTAACTATCGTTTTCACAGTTTTAGTTATCACCTTCTTATTGTCTTGAGCTGCCACACCTTGCACCTCTACACTCTGCACTTGGCTTTGTTCTACTTTTTGTTTAAGCGTTTCTAATTGCGTGTCTTCTTTAACTCCGCAACCAATTAATGTAACCAATATCAAATAACGCATTACTTGAACTTTTTAAGAGCTTTCAAGTCCACCGCCATTTCTAAACGAGCCGTACTTGCTGCGTTGCTGCTATCACTTTTGCGCACCATTTCGTAAAGGCTGCCTATCTTTTCGTCTTGCTTTTCGTTACGCTTTGCGTTGTCGATATACAAGTAACTAATACCGCAGATGCACAAAAACAACATTCCGACAACAGGGTTTTTACTAAATTCTTTGAATGTAATAGGTAACGGGTTAGCCGATACGTTTACGCTTTTTGCTGCTTTTGCCATATTATTTTCTTTTCCAAAAGAATAAGATTAGCGTAATTATCAATATAAGCGCAATTAGAGCCTTATAAAATTCGCCAAAGGACTTATCCTTAGTTTTAATTATCTTCGAAATTTGAGTACTTTCTGTGCGATTGAGAGCCATTGAGTCAGTTCTCGACTGCTTACTATCCGTTTGTTTCTCTTTTGTACCCCTTGTGTACGTCTCCGTGTACTTAGGAATAGTAATCATACTATCCTTAGTAACCCATAAAGTATCGTAGTAAGTAATTGTCTTTGTGAAATACTCCTCTTTTTCTACTACTTTAGTAACGCTATCGTAAACCACTACCCTAACTGAGTCAAATGTTTTAACGACTGTGCTATCTAATTTCTCGGTCGCCTTCTTTACAGAAGCGCAAGACGTAAGTAATAAAGCTAAAAGTATTAATCTCATTTAAGTTTTTTGGTCATTTTGTAATAGTATCTTATAGCCATAAGACCTGAAACAATAGCCACCAAACTTGCAATCAATGTGAATAGTGGTTGAATAGAAGTAAGGCTAAGAATAGCACTTACTACTGAAACGATTGTTGATTGGTCTGCTTGGTGGTTATTTGCCATTATAATTCTTCTTCTTCTTGTTTGTTAAATTCTATCCCCGTTGTCCAATCTTCTAAGAATGTAAACTCGGTTAAGCCTTCTTGATTGACTACGTTAATTATTTGAAAGTCAAATACTTTATCATTTAAAGCTTCAATATCTTTAGTCAGCTTCTTAATGCCTTCCTTAGAATACTTGTAATTTCCTTTGTCGTCAAGTAGTAAGCAGTCCTTGTCATCGGTCTGTGCTGCATCTAATCTTAGGTTTTCTACTTCCGTATTATATGCTTCGTGATAAGGTTTTACCTTGTTGTAAATTTGAAATAGCTTTTTAGCCGTTTTCGTTTCCTGACTGCCAATAACTGCGTTTAAGTTACCGACAAGTTGTAATAGTTGCTTGTACTTCATTTTTGTTGTTTTAAGCGTAAATTAATGATGTTTTGTTTGGATTGTTTCCTAATAAATATCCGTATAATGTATTTCTATTTAACCCTAATAACTTTGCAGCCTCTCTTGCCGAATTATAAAAAATGCCTGTTTGTGTATCGATAACAGGTTTAGAAAGTTTCTCAATAGTTTTCAATTTATGTCTTTCTGTTGAGTTCTTTAATCCATTATCAAATGCGTGTTGTATGTTTTGACTTGCAGAACACCATTCTAAATTCTCTAATCTATTATCAGATTTTATCCCATTTTTATGATTAATCATAGGATAGTTATTATGGTTTTCTATGTATGCAATCCCAATAAGCCTATGTAAATTAAAATCTTTTCTTGTTCCATTATTACAAAGAGTTACTTTTAAGTAACCTGCATTTGATAAAACAGGCTTTAATTGTTTATTCTTTTTAGTGTTAAATACTATTCCGTCTATGCTTATAGAATAATTAGGATAACCTGGGATTGCCTTCATAGGTTGTTTTTTATTTGTAAAGATATATTAAGGATTTTGGAATGGCAAAGGTAAATTTACAATCGGGGGGTTTTTAAGGTTTTCGATTTGAGCAGCTAAATTAGTGTCCATAGCATCTACATCGTTACCTGCTGCTAACCACTCGCATACTTGGTCAAAAGTTAAATCGTCATAAGCAGTAAAGTCCGTCTCCGAAGGTGTATCACAAGGCATTGCCCCGTATACCTCAGCGTTGTAAGTTTTGTCTCCGTCTACTTGTTCTGCTTGATAGCGCCAATGCACTACCTTAACTACATCGGTTAAACCATCTTCGCTCGGTGCGGTGTCCATTTGTGAAACTACCCATTTAAAAGTTGTCATATTATTTGTTTTTTAATTGTTCAATTTGTGCTTGTTGCTCCTGTATTGCCTTGATTAAAACAGGTACTATTTTGCTATAATCTACTCCCTGCATTTCCTTTCCGTCTTTTACTCCCGTTACTGCATAGTTAATTACTGATTGTAATTCGTGAGCAATAACACCATAACCACGACTTTTGTCTGCCTTCCATTCGTAATCGTATGTCTTAATTTTGTTTACTAAATCTAAACCGCTATAATCTTTAAAGTCTTGCTTCAATCTATAATCAGAAGTTACGTTATACGAAGTAACCGAAGCATTTGTAAAGATTGAACCTACTGCTCCGTTAGCATTTGAGAATACTAAATGTCCTTCTGAGCCTGTGCCTGTTCTTACTGAATGTAAAGTATAACTTGTAGCAGAAGTATTGACTTGTCTTGAACCAAAGTCATTTGCAGTACCACCAACAAGTAAAGCCCCCCCACTTGTTATGCGCATACGTTCGTTTCCTGAAGCAGTAAGAAATATTAAAGGAGCAGTCCCACTTGAACCAATATTTAATGAATTGCTAAAAGCGTACATTAAACCAGCAGTTGTTCCATTGGTTTGGAAATCTATCATTCCCCCATTGGTCGCATTGTTTAATGAAAGAATAGTATATCCTGATATTGACAAAGGACTTGTAGTTCCTATACCTACGTTGCCACCACCATTCAATACCATACCAGTTGTGAATGTTCCTGATGAATTGTATTGGAATGTTAAACCACCAATATTTCCAGTCACATTGTTTGTTGTAATTCTACCAAACTCAAATCCGTTTGTTCTTACATTGATAGTTCCGTTTACATCTAATGCAGTATTTGGCGATGTAGTACCTATACCTACGTTACCCCCATTGGCAAAAGTTACTCTTGTACCTGCGCTTGTACCACCATAGTAAAAAAACAAATCATTTGACGATAATCCAACAGACCAAGCCTGACCACTTGTTTGTTTTAGTATTAATTTGCCATAGCCACTTGGTGCTTCACTTGTAATTCCATAGTTAGTTGCATCTCCTAATACATATAGTTTTGATGTACCCGGAGCGGTAGTACCTATACCTACATTCCCACTTGCAGTAATCCTCATTCGCTCGGATATAGTACCAGAAGTTACTGCAGTTCTAAATGCTATAAACGCATTATTATTTGCCCCACTATCAAAAAACATTTGACCGGGGAAATTTGCAGATGATACAGAAAACATCTGAAAACCTGCTCCTAATGGAGTACTGGTTAATGTACTATCTGCTGCATATATTCTAATCCCTTTTGTATTTGTACCTGAAAGCCTAATATCAGCAGGAGCATCAGGTCCTGTACTTGCAGTAGATAATGCGATAACAGGTGTACCTGCAGTTGTTGTATTTGTATTATGAAATACTGCAACATTATCTGTTCCTGTTACATTAGCAGATGCACTCAATGTTCCATTAACATCAAGTAGAAAGGTAGGGCTATTTGTTCCGATACCTACGTTAGTACCATTATCGAATACTAAACTATTACCTATCGTGCTTGTTCCTGTGAACTTAGCTATATAGTTAGTAGTACCTGTTCCTGTTACGGGGTTAGTTAAAGTATTTTGCTTATTGTTAAAAGTAGTCCAATCTGCACTTGAAAGCGCACCACGATTCGTTGCACTTGCAGTAGGTACGTTTAAAGTAATTACAGGAGTTGTTGTGCTATTTGCAACAGTTGAAGTAATATCAGTTCCCGTTGTTCCTATTGTTAAAGCAGCTACCGAAGTAACAGTTCCACTCGTTAATTGACTTACAAGTGCTAAAGTGCCGTTTGAGTTAGGCATACTATAAGTCCTTGCCGTATCGCTTGTAATTGTTGAAGTATCAAAAACAAAAGCTCTTGATGTTGTATTTTGGTCTATATAAAAAACAAAGCCTGTTGTACTTGATGCTCCTATGGTACTATATCCAAGACCTGCTGCGGTAACTCCACTACCTTGCTGAAAATTAATTGTATTACCAGTTCCAGCAGTAGCATTTATTTTTAGTCCACGCATAGAAACAAAGCTTCCGTCATCTTCAATTACACTATTACCTAAAACGTTAGTAGCAGTAAATTTAGGTATTGCATTTATATTCCCACTTCCTGTAATTGGTGTACCGCCTAAGATAGTAGATATACTTTTATTTTTCCAAAGGTTAGTAGCTGATTCCCAAAATAGCCCGTCATTGTTTGTAGGTGTTTGAGCAGCTACATTATGAAGCTCGTCTAATTCATATCCGTTCTGTATCTTAACTTCTATAATACCTTGCGTTGGGTGTGAACGTACAATTATACCTACATAAACTAAGTGTGCAGGTGCGTATTGTTTTGTGCTTGTATAAGCACCAGCAGTTGTAGAACTTAAATATAATTGAGTGCCTACGCTAAAAGCCTGAGTATCTATATCCGCTAATCTACCTGCAACAACTACAAAACCATTATTGTTGTTTGTAATGTCAGCTTGCACTATTCCGTAAGTTTGTGCGCTTGTACTATCGCCACTCGCTAAAGCCTTAGTAACTGTTGGCAAGTTACCTTGACCGCCATTGATATATACTACTGTCCCTTTTGTTAAAGTCGAACCTGTGCTATTGTAAACCTCAGTAATTAAGTTTTTAGCTTGGTCGATTGTATTAGGGAAAGTTGCAAGTGTACCATCTCCTTTAATGTATTGCGCTCCCGTACCTGCAAAAGCAAAAGCTAAAGTTCCCGATGTTGTTACAGGACTTCCACTAATTGTAACACTATCGCCCGTAATAGATGCAGCTACGCTTGTTACAGTACCCACCGCACCGCTTGAACGCTGCCAAATAGAACCGCTATAAATAACATAATCGCCTACCGCAAAAGTCAAAGGACCTGCACCAAAATTCACAGTTCCCGCTACGTTACAAATATAAACATCGCCCGTATCTCCCGTACCATTCGCAAGTGTTGGTGTGTTAGTCGCTGCATTCCAAGTTCCCTTGTATTCCATAATAGAACTCGGTAGCTGACTGATAGGTACTTTACCGCCACTATCCAAAGAAGCATAACCATTTGCGTTACCTTTCTCGCTTCTTAATTGGTATGTATCTAAAAGTGCTTGAGAAGGGAATACTTCAGTATAAGCAGAGCCACTCCACAAATAAAGTTTTTGCGTGTCTTTAGCGCAATAAATTACGTTAATATCGCCCGTTGCAGGGAAGGCAGCAAAGTTATCATAAAACGAAACTGCACCGCTAAAAATAGCTCCTAATTGCGCAATAGTAATCTTCTTACTTACTCCACTAATCGGGTCGCCTATAATAGTTAAATCGGTACTCGCAGGTGCTAACTCAGTAGCTAATTGGTTAATTTTTTTGCCTATCATTCTGTATAATTATAGATGCTCGGTACTTGGCATCTGTCGTTTAAGTAAGGTAATTCCATTGTAATGTCTATCTTAACTCCTGCAAGATAGTCAGGGTCGCTTTCAGTAAAGTAAGTCAAAGGAGCAGTATCGCCAATATCCCAAATAGCTTTAGGGTATCTAAGCTGCGCCACAATATCTTGACCTACTAAAGTCATATCACTTAGCACTTCGGTTTCGTTTGTTTCTTCCATTAACATTCTGTCCATAAAATAAAGGCTAAAATTATGCGTGATATTTTTAGCGTTTATAGTCGCACCAGTTAATGTAAAGAACATAGCAGGGTAAGTTACCTCTCCGTTGCTTAAACGCTCCCACACATCGCCAAAGTAAACAAAGTTAATTTGTTCGTGGTCGTTTCCGAGTGTCGTTATTTGCTTTACTACTTGGTTGAGGGTTAGGCTCATTCTTAATTTTTTCTAAATAAACACGAAGTTTATTTTGGTTTTTAATTGTTGTTACTTTACTCATAATTAGCAATCACTACAACCTCTGTTACCTTGATAAAGTTCCTCGAAGCTTTTACCTGCGCAGCAATCAAAATCGCCTAACCAAATGCTCGTTGTGTAAGCATCGTTCTCAGGGTGTATTGCATCAATGCCACTTCCAGGATTCAAGTACTCAGGGTAAGATGTAGAATATTCTTTTAGGTATTTAATCATTCTTTGCTTGTAAAACTCAGCTCTTGTCTTGTATCTATTAGCTACGTCTATCATATCTTGCATAGAAGGGTTTTCGGTATTCTCGCCACCCTTTCTTAAAAGACCTTTGTTGTAGAACTGATAAGATAAACCCATCGGCAACTCACTAAGTACATAGTGAACCAAAGTGTCTGCTATGTAATTGTCTAACAAGATAACTTCGTTAGCATTTAAATTGTTAGCCGTTATCCCTGCTTGTAGCCTGTTGTAAAGTGCACTTCCTAAAGCTGGTAAGATAAAAATATCTTGTGCGGTCTTGATTTCAGGAAGCACAAGTTTCTCGTCTACGTTAGCGTGTAAGCCAGAGCGGTCTTTAATATTTTGAACCGATATGAATAATGTGTTTAAGCTCATTTCTATTTTCTTTTATTTTCTTCTCACAATATTGCTGCGCCACTCGTGTCTGCAACTTGGTGAATGTGTATTAGTTCCTGGCTTAGTATACCAACCGCCTCGTCTATCCCATACGCTATATCCAAGCCTTGCACTCATTTGCTCTATATCGCTACGAGTATAAAACTTATTAGCAGTTACTAAGTATTTACAAAAAGGTCTGCTTGTATCTAAATCGCCATCATTAAAACCTGCTTTCCATTCGTAAGTGTAACGAATTAAAATCTGCGTAGTTTGAGGCTTTATAGCTTCTACAATTTCTCCAATAGGTGCAGTTAATTGCCTTTCGATAATTACGTTACTATCAATTCCTTTGCCTTGTTTTACTTCGCTTGTCTTAATAAAACCCTTTTCAACTAAAATGTCAATAACACGCTTTACTGCTCCGATGTCTTCTTTTAAAGTGTCAGCAATTACTTCAGGAGTAATACGCTTATCCTTTACAATCAAGTCCAAGATGTTAGATTGTAATTGTGTTACGTCTGCAAACATTTCAAAGTCCGCATCGTCACTAAATCTTGTCTTGCTTTTAAGAACTTCGTAATTGTTTCTATCTTCTCCGAACTCAAAGAAAACTTGAAAATCAGCTTCGCTAAATTCTAAATCTTCAGCACCTAACCAAGTAGCTACTTCTTCGTCGCTTAAAGCATAACCACCCTTAAGCATTGAACTTGCTTGTTCTCTTGTAATCTTACCCTTATTAAAATCACGGATTATACGCTGCATATTTTGCCACTCTCTACCTTTCAATCCCTTGATGTGCTCGTTTACACTTAAAGGACTTGCTGCCATTGGCTGCTCAGTTTCAGCAGGTATGCCGTACTGCGTAGGGTCAATACCAAGCTTCTCTAATATCCATTCTTTAGGTGCTACTTCTTTAATAACACTTTCGCTAAACTCAATACCAATCGGGTCGGTAGGTTGTAGCTTTAAATCTTCTGTTACACCTGCATAACCGCCAAGCATATTAAATACACCTTCAAGTTGCATTTGCTTGTAACGTACATAAGTATTATTAAAGATTTCGTAGCTATCTCTTAATTGTTGTCTGCTTCCTAATTGACCAGGAGTTGAAATACCAAAAAGGTCAGGGCTTGTAATTTGATGTCCGCTAAAAATATTAGTTTGAATCAATTCGTCTACTCTACCAAAATCTTCTTTAGTTAAATCACTCGCACCTAAATCGTCTACAATAGGCTTACGAGTTGCATCGTTTACAAAAGCAAGTAAATACTTTTTGCCATCTGCACCTGTGTACATATTGTCGAACTGTCTACTTACTGCACGTTTCTCGTCAGGACTTGGTTCTCCGTTTGGTAAAGTAATAAGTTTACTTGCAGAAAACCCTGTTTGAGCATTACCTAAAACGTGCTTACTTACTTCAACATCACTTTCAATATAGTTAAGCGCACCAAAATAACCAGGAAGGCTATAAACATTCATTCCAGGTCTGTACTCTTTTACATAAAGTATCTGTACACCGATAGGATTTTTAGGGTTAAACGCTGCGTAAACTTCAGCCTTTTCTTGATTGCGTGTAGCCTTCCAATCTTCTTTATACCAGAACTGCGTATTGTCTTTGTTAGTTCTAATCTTAGTATAATCACAATGCCATAATTCAGCAATCTGCTCACCCATTACGGACCAAATAACTTGGATATAAGCACCGCCAAATAGTTCTAAATCTAAAGCTACCTTCTTTGTTAGGTCGTTAAGCGTTTCGTCTCTATTAACTTGCTTAACAATAGGCTGCTCACCTGCCCAACCATTACCTACAATGTAGTTCACTTTGCCTCTTACGATAGCATTGTGCTTAGCTGACTTGTTAAAAAGGTCTAATAGGTACTGCGGATAGTCATTGTTTTGACCATACTGCATATAACCTTCGCCTTTCTTTTCTTTATATTCTGGTTGCTTTGCTTCCGCAAATGTCAATACTTGTATTTCCATTATTGTCTAATTGTGAATGTGCTTGTTGTTTCGTACTCTGTGAATGAGATAGTAGTTCCTGAAAGCTCCATAATGCCTGTTTCAAGCAGGTTTAAGCCTGTTGGATTAAGGTTTGATGGACTTGCTTGTTCGTAAACTGAGTAGGTATATTGCCCGTTTAAACTCGTATTAAAGTGGCTATTGACTACAATAGTAAATTCGTTGTAACGCTCTTTGTATGCGCTTATATCCGTATTGTTTAGCTTAACAAACTTAACATCGGTATTTGTACTTCTATTCTCGAAAATGAATAAATAGTTAGGACTTGTAAGCGTCTGCTTTTCGGTAAGCGTTAAAATGATATTTTGGGTTTGCCCTTTCGTTAATTGTATCATCAACTATAAATATACTAAGAGGCAAAACTTTGCAAAATAAAAAACCCCCGCCAAATTAATGACGAGGGCATCTATATACAAAACCAAAACAACCTAAGAACCTGCAGTTGTAAGCTGACCTGCAACAGTAGAGTTTACCTCTGGAGCAAGAGCTGCTTCTGCACCTGTGAAGGTCAAAGTGTAACCACTTCTATCACCTTCAGCCGTACCTGTACCTGCGCTACCGCCTGTAAGGTCTAAGCCTCTTGTTTTACCTAAGTACCAATATTTGCCATTGTTATCTTTGGCAACTGCTACTAAAGTGTTTTGAGCCAACAACAAGATTTCGTTTCTTGTGTTCGCCTGTAATTTGTTTAATACGATAGTCAATTCAGGAGCGTAGAAGATAGTTCCGTTTTGTACGTTTGCATTAACATTCTCAACTAATTGAGAAGTGCCTTTTACAAGTTCGTACTTAAAGAACTTCTTACCAGATGATTTTACTAAAGCAGTTATTACACCACTTGCTTCTGTTGTAGAAGTAACATCTGCGGCTGCCATAAAATAAACTTCGGTTATACCACCTAAACTGTCTTTGCAGTCAAGAGTATAATTTTGAGTTAAAGCACAAGCCATTGTTATTGAATTAAATTAGTTTGAAAAAATGGGTAGGTGTATTTCAACCTACCCTATAAATTATGCAAGGATAAACTTCACTACTTCATCAGGAAAGGCAATGTTTACACCCATTTTGAACTCAGATACGAAACGTACTTGGTCAGCTTCTTTTGCATAGAAGATTTCAAACTTCTCTTCCTCGTTTAATAAGTCAGTACCTAAGAACATATTGCTTAAACGCATAGCGTAAACTTTGTTAGTTCCGTTAAGACCTGCAACTGCAATTACTTTAATTGTAGTACCTGGTAATACAAACTCGCTATCAGCTTTAACATCAATTTGGTAATTGAAAGAACCGCTATTTTTAAGAGCAACAGTGTAAGTTCTAAATAAATCTTGACCGCAGAAGATAGTCATATCGTCAGCAGCTACAACTTTAGCAGGGATTGCTTGGTAAACACCATCAAAGATAGAGATTACGTTAGCAGCAGTAATAGAGCTTAAAGGAGCACCACTAATAAAAGTAGAAGCGTTTGCAGCAACAACACCTGAAGCAGCACCGATTAACTTAACAAGACCATCGAACTTGTTTAAGTTAACGTTTACACTTGAAGTATCGCCAGTCCATAGCGCAGTTTCTAATTGTGCAGCGATTGTCTTAGCTTTCTTTTCAGAATATTCTTGCTCGAAAGGTACGCTATCGTACATAGAGCCAGTAGGTAAAGCTTTTTGTAAATACTTAGCTTCTAAATCTTTAGGACATAAAGCTTCGTTTACTTTAATTTTACCAGGAGTTACAGTTCTTTGAGTGAAGGTAGTAGAACCAGAAGCATTAAAGCCACAAGAAGCACCATCTTGGAAGATAGCGTCAGTTTCCATAATGTTGATTTTTTCGCTTGACTTCACGCCAACCATAACGTTACCTGCGCTCTTAATAAGAGAAGCAGTTTTTGCACCCAATACAGACGAAGTTACTAATAGAGCTTCGTTTTCTTTTGTATAGTTTGCTAATGCAGATACATCAAATCCCATTTTATTTTATTTTTATTTGTTTAATAAAGCGTTTCTAAATTTCTCAATTCTATCGTACTTCATATTGTGAGTA